>Ga0222712_10000370_pt1 | contig 61496 bp, 88 predicted proteins | sample C33_657DmetaG_FD_165043 | JGI IMG/M metagenome (GOLD analysis project Ga0222712, IMG submission 165043) | Estuarine water microbial communities from San Francisco Bay, California, United States - C33_657D | ecosystem: Environmental > Aquatic > Marine > Unclassified | place: USA: California... | reverse complement strand
CTGAGATTGGTAAACATTTAGGTATGTTAGGTAAAGAATATAATGATTGGTTATCAGGTAATGTAGCTGAAGGATCAAACATTGTTAACCTACTTGCTAATATGCCTAGAGGTGAAGCTCAATCACATCAAAATCTTTATGATGACTTTGCTCAATTAGGTATGGCAGCAATGGATCCCGCAATGGCTAATCGTTTTATTAAGCTTAGTGCTTTAAACTATGATGATGGAAATCAGAATGGTATTTTTATTCAATCCTTGTATGCAGGTAAACCAACAGTTGCAATTAGATTAGGTTCTTATAACCCTAACTTATCTGACATGCGTGGTTATGCGTTAAGTATTATTGGTGATAATTTATCTAATATAATTGTTGATAACAAAGATAGGCTTGATGGCTGGAAAAATTTCTTTAGTAATGCAGTTAATGAGAAGTTAGCAACTGATTTATTTAAAGCGCCTTTAATGCAGAATTCTTATGGTAAAGATTCTGGAATGTTCTTTGATCATGTATTATCTTTCTTAGAAGATTCTCAAGAGTATAATTCTGTATTTGCTGAATATGTTTTACCTAACTACAACAGTTCAACTGAAGCAGCACAAGATTTAGCTAACGCATTAGACGCAACTTTAAGAAAAGTAATTGATCCAAGTTTTACTCGTATGCTTAAAAAGGTTGGTCGTATGTTTGCTGTTATTAACTCAATACCTATTTTAAAAGGTATTACTGGTGATGACACTGTGTATTCTTCTGTTGATTTAGGTTTTATTCCTGATCAATTCAGAGATGTAGAAGGCACGGGTATGACTCCTGAAGGACAACCATATACTACTGTAGATAGAGGTATTGAAACAAATACTTATTTAGCCCCTGAAGGTATTGTTGAAGTACAAGCAGCAAGAAGGATGTACAATGCTGCTGCTGGTAAACCTAATCAATCATTCTATAACAAAGCCAAAAATAAATTTGATTTGTTTGAAAATGCTCTTGGCTCTGCATTGTCTAGATTGTTAGGTGTTATGCCTATTCAATCTACTGATGCTGACTTGCTTAAGCTAATGATGTTAGATTTAAATGCGGATAGAAAAATACCTTTACCAGTAGCTACTGTTCATGATTCATTAATCACAACAATGGATACAATGCATCTCTATCGTAATACTTATAATAACGTAGCAATTCCTCAGGCAATACCTGAGATTAAAAAGTTTGCTAAACAATTACAAGATGCTTATATCAAAGCTAAAGATGAAGTGTTTAAAAGAACAGCTGGTGCATCAGACGTAGGTATTGGTGCTAAAGGAGACTTCCCTGCATTAGGCGCTTTCTTTGAAGACTTAAATAAAAAGACTAATAATAGTCCAGAGTATGAAGCATATATTAAAAACAGATCAAAAGACCCAATCAAAAGTTGGGAAGAGCTTAAAGCAAAGAACAATCAATTATTAGATAAAGCTAAGAAAGCAGGTTGGATTGATGGTATACCTAATCTAACAGTATCTGGTTCACAATTCAGAGACTTATTTAATATGATTGAATCTTACCAACAATTAGGCGGTGCAGAAAATATGTTTAAGATTTTTGCAAATGAATTTGAAGGAAAAGTAGATCAAGGTTTTAAAGCATTACGTACAAATAGTAATGTAATAAAACATGGTATTGCCCAGATGACTCACGCATAGCAAAATAAAAAGCCCCTCAAGGATAATTCCTTGAAGGGCTATTTTTTTTTAAATCAGTCTTTTAATTTCTTGACGAACACTATCTGCATTTGTATCAGCCAAAGATAAAGCTTCATCTGGAGAGTAACCTTTTGTAAGGTATCCCTCATAATTTTCTTTGTGCATCTTTCGGATAGCAGCTTCATTAATATCTGGCGTACCAGCTAGTTTAGGGTCTAACCCTAGATTTGTACATACATCCATGTCAGATGTCTCTCTATCACCTCTTAAAGCAAAGATGTTATAGTTTTGATATTGTTTCATTTAAAGCTCTTTCCAATAGTTGCTTTTACTTTCCAATGTAATTTACCTAAGTCTCTAAGATAGTCACCAATATAAGTATTCAAACCACCATAACATGTTTTATCAGCTACTTCAAATAATGATTGAGCATTTTGAATTAATATTTCAAAGTCATTACATAATTCAGTAAACATGGTCTTACTAGACTCACCTAGTTTGTTACACTCAGAAATCTCTGTTGTATCTAAAATAGCTTTAAGAGAGGGTAATGCTGGCTTATCTAGCTGACGTAATTGTTCACCTAAGCTATCATGTTGTGCCCAAAGGAAATCATAAATTTCATTTAATAACTCATGGTCTTGAGCAAAAGTTGGTCCTTCAACATTGAAGTGGTATCCATGTGACTTGTAATATACAACAAAGTTATCTGCAAAAAGATTACGTAGTGGTAATAACACTACAGAAATATTATTTACCATTAGATTGTTCCTTAATTGGTTGTTTAGTTTTACCAAAGATCTGATCGTAGTTATCTTTGTATTTCTTTTCGTCAGTAGGTCTACGATTACTACCCTTACTCATTAGCGTCTGCCCAATCCATAGTATATGTATGGTCATCTACAAATTCCAGATGACATCCTGATGGAGGAAAGTAACCCATACCTCGTAGAAACCTTTCAAACTGCTCTACCACTTCAGTGATATGAGAGTGAGCAGACATCTCCATACGGGTAATTAGTTTGGGGTTACTGTGTTTGCATTCAAAGACAATACTATCTTCACGCATATCTTGAATATCGTATTCGTTAATCATCTAATTCCCCTAATAATTCTGAAAGTGGTTTTGACTTTCGTTTACTGTTTTTTAAATCTAATTGTTTTCTTGCTTCAATATACTCATCAGCATTAAGATCCATAAATTCCTTTAATACCATTAATTCATTAATAATTAAAGATAACTTTTTAGATTTCTCAGCATAATCTTTTTCTTTATAAATACTAAAGTCTAATGTAACATTCCTATTACAATCAGAGATAGTAACATTAGTATCCATAGACCAATCACAGATATCACAACTAACTTCAATAGCTGCTAATCCGTGTTTGCTGTTAAGGAATTTTCTTGAGTTATATTTTTTAGATTTCATATGTGTCCTATGGTGGGTCATGCATGAATCGAACATGCACTCGTGACTTAGAAGATCACTGTTCTATCCATTGAACTAATGACCCTTGTTGTTTGGTTGCGGAAAGTGGATTCGCACCACTGACCTCTGGATTATGAGTCCAGCACTCTCCTACTGAGCTATCCCGCATTGTTCCCTATTAGGGGACGGCTGTGCCTGTAATAAAAGTATCTAACTCAGGTAAAGAAATAGATCCACTAATCTTACGAATCATATTATCTTTATCATCGGCTAGTACAAAGGTAGGTACAGTCTTAACCCCATACTTGTCTCTAAGCTCTGTGTTTTCAGTAGCATTAACATTAGTTAATACTACACCATAATCAAAATTAAAATCTACATCTTTAATACGATTATTCATTTGTCTGCATGGTACACATGTATCAGTATAAAATTTATATAAGTTCAAATCTCACATCCTCCAGCTGTACATGCTAATGTTTGAGCACCCTCAACATTATCACGATCTTCAATAAAATTTTCCCAATCAATAGTGGGTTGTGTATCTTTTAAACGATGATATACTGACAAGTCAATATCTTCGTATGGAGCCTGACGATAAGTACCACCATCATCAGGTAAGAAGCTAATACCAGTACATTCATCAAAGTGTTCATATACCCATGCACCTACCTCCATCCACTCATGTTCTTTAACAGAGATAGTGACAGATGGTTTGTGTTCACACCAATGACGTTGATACATTAACCAGATATTTAAGTGTTCAATAGCGGTTAAGTCCTTGCGGGTAAATCCTGGTGAACGTTGTGGGAAGCTAAACACAGATGTTTGATCAGGCTTCATAACACAGTCTTCATGAGGAACACCTTGTTCAATTAAGAACTGTGTTAAAGGATCCTTTTTATCCTGACGAATACGTCTGATATAATATGGTGCATGTCCAGCATGAATACCACTACTTGTTTGTGTTAACTGAGATACAGTACCTTCAGGCTTAACACAAGTAATAGCTGTTGAAGCAGAGATACCTAAGATCTCAGCCCATTCTTCATTAGTCTCACGAGCTACGTCACGTAGGATAGATAATACTTCTTCTAAATTCATATTACCTTGACCACGTAATAGTTGATTGTCAAGGATACCAGTCATAGACACACCTAACAGGCGTTCTGACTCAGTATTAGTACGCCAGATATCACGTAGGTAAGGGAAGTAAGTTAGGGTTGACTGCATGGTACCCATAATAGTAGCCACTCTGACCTTGTGTTTGAGGGAGGCAAGAGTATCCTCTGGTGAGACAACAACGGTGGATAAGTTGCAAAACTGGTAGGGCTTAAGGATGATTTCTGAACAGGGATTAGTTCCGTAATCAACACTAGCTGATCGTCTTCCCCATTTTGCTGCTTGTTTTTGTGATGCTTCACGATTAAAGATTCCTCGTTCACCTGAATGACTGTTGTAGATGTCTAACCATTCCTTCATGAACTCGCCTACAGAAGGTTTACTATTGTATACAGCTGAGTTATTAGCTAAAGCACGTTCACCATGTTGTTCCCACCATGTACCTGTCTTAGCAGTAGCATGGTCATAGTCTCCTAAGTCTCCTAAGCTAATCATAGCACTGCGGCGTACACCACCTACCACAACTACCTCACCAATCTTACACATGATATCATGGCACTCAATAGGCTTTAGTTGACGTCCTTGAGCTACCATAAACTTGTTAACTGTATAGCTGAACAAGTCAATCAATGGGCCAGGACCAGAAGCACGACCACCAAAGGTCTTAAGTGGAGCACCTGCTGGGCGTACTAAAGATGTATCCCAGTGAGGAATAATACCTTTGTATAAGTTATTAATAAGTGTACGATATGCGTCACACCAACCTTCTTTGCTGTCCTCAACCTTAATGATAAAAGAATAATCATTTACTAAGAAAGGTACTGGAGGTAACTGACTGGTATATTGCTGTTCAGCCGAGAAGCCCACTCCAGTACCACATAATAGGATATACATGGCCTCATCAAAACAACGAGGACTATCAATAGGTAAATAAGAACAATTATATGCAGCCACATTAGTACGGCGTAATGCCTCTCCAGCTGTCATAATAGAACGCATTGAGGGTAATGTAGACAAATTATTAATCTCATTACCTAAAATTTCCCAGATACTGTCATTTGGTTTAATTTTATTTTTTAATTCTCTTTGAAAGAAAGCTACCCAACGTTCAGAGGTTTCATTCCAATTCTCCCTACGTTTCTTTTCAGGTAAGTAACGGGCATAACGGGATTTAGCGATAAGTTGTTGATAAGAGTTCATGAGTTCCTTTTGTTTATTCTTCGGTATTAGGGGACAACTAGCAGAAAAAGTATTTAGATTCATAGACTTGTTTTAAATCTAATGTACCTTCTTCTGGTGGAGGGTAAGTGAATGTATCTTTGTTAAGCATTAATGTATCCATAAGATTACTAAAGAAGTTTTCTATATCATACTGTGCTACAAAGGTCATCTTAGTTACTTCCTGAAGAAAATCCACTTCACTGGCATGAGTACTAAAGCTGTCGTGGACAGCACCAAAGTTGCCATTAAAAATAGAGATAACATTAGCCATATGAGCAGCATCGTAACTATGAACGAGATTAGGGCTGATGCCAGAAGCAAAGGAGCGTCTACAAGGAACTTTTTCACCTGTATCTTTATTGAGTACATCCACTTTAATAACATGTCTAATCCTTCCTTTAGGGTTTCCAGGTATACCTCTAATAGTACCTCTATGTTTACGTTCATGCTGAAGAAATGCTTTATACACTACAGGGAATCCTGAAGGTGTATGCCATGATAGTTGATTACGACCAGAGTTAAGCTCATGTTCAGCAATTTTTTGTAAGAACTTAGTTGTCTTTAATGGACCAGAGCATACTGCATTAATAGCCTTAATTAGGTTACCTGCTAAGTCTCCACATTCTTTTTCTGTGATACCATATTTAACAGTAAATCCTTCTACATGGCAGTCATCATACATATTCTTAGCAATACGTTGTTTACCTGCTGAGTATGCACGAGTCATAGAACCTCGTTTAGCAATACCTTTACGGATATCTTTCATAGGCATATTCTTTTGTTTAAAGTAGTCAGGCATAATGTTAATTAGCTCTTTAGCCACAGCTACATAAAAGTCTTTCTGTATAGGTGTAGGTACTAATGATACTAAGGTAGCTGCTTGGGTATCTCTAGACATAGCTGCCAGATGCTGCCATCCATTATTACTACCATCAATAGGTATAGGAAGACCAGACATATGCTTCTTACCTTTAGATTTAGCTTGGATATAATTTTTAATTTCAAGACAACAAGCTAATAAACTATAAGGCTTTTCAGCGGATGTATCTATAGTATATTGATTAGCAATGTTAGCTAATTTAATTAAATTATTATCTACCCATATAGCTCTATCTTCAAGAGTCATTTTATCAAGGGAGATAGTATCTAAACCTTCTCCTTTTAAATAAGTCTTATAGTCAGTAGTAAAATAATGTGGTAATTTATTAACATTAAACGATTCATTATAGCATCCTGCTGTATGAACCTTAAGCCAGAAGTAACCACGATCATCCATTTCTTTTTTATTCTGGAATAAAAAGAGACTACGAGCCAAGTCACTACCCTGAAACTCTAAGAAGGATTCAGCATAGTATACTCGACCACGATAGTCACAGGATACTTCTTGATAGAATGATCTATCACCAATCAATTCAGCTTTCTTTACTACTTGATTGTATTCAAAGAACTTACTAAGCATACGTTGTAGCTTAGGGTCTTTCTTACCAAGGAAAGAAGTACCATCTAGGTGCTTAAGCTTCTTTGGTAGTTCTAAATTTTCATAATGAATGTTGTAGTCATATAATACACCATCATCATCAACCAACTTTAGTATTTCAGTTGGCTTATAGTTTCTCATACCTTCTAACACACCTTGATTTAATACCCAAGGTTGTTGGCGTAATGTTTCTAATGCACGTACAAAAGGTTTATCTAAGTACTCATGAAACAGCTTACTGTTAGTCCATCCTTTAATGAATGGTTCTTTAGTAAGGTTACTATATAGACCAGCTATAGGTAATAAAGGTTCAAATGAAGTACCTATTAATGTAGGCTTAATATTGTCAGGCATGTTGACAATACGCACCATGTATGGAGCTTTAAATCCATCATACTCTCTGAAGATATCTATAAGACTATCTTGGAGAAATGTTTCGAGTAGAATGTCTCCAAGAGCGAGAGTTGATTTGATGTTGCTTTCATCAGTTCCAATAGCTCTTGCGATTCGTTTTCCGATAAGGTCACTTGCAAAAGTAAGTTTAACTGATGCGCTATGAGTTGCATTCTTGTTGCGAATACAGTAGCGGAGGAGTGTGTCCCACGATTCATTTACAAACCTTTCTAAGTCATATTCCCATGTTGGATGATGTGCTAATAGTCGAGCACCTTCATTATAAATCTTATCTGAGTTGACCACGACTTTGGCTACTCTTTCAGATAGATATTGTACTGGATTCATGTATTCCTTTTATTGAAAGTCTACGAATGTATTTTGTTGTAGTCGCCCTGTGCCAGCATCATATTTAGTAGTACCACAGTCACCTGTAAGACCAGTAAAACGAGATTTGAGAACACGAAGGCGAATAGTATTACGCATTGCTTCTGTTTCAGCAATCATATTACGTGCAAAGGCGATGATATCAAATGAAATTTGTTTGATAGAACCAGAACCCTTGATGTCATCAATAGTAGGTAGGTTACCTTCTTCAAAAGGTTTTTCACCTTTACGTAGGTGAGATACAACACCTAACCATACGTTATGTTTCTTAGCTATCTTAAGTAAGTCAGACATAACAGAGTCAACTGCCTCATTACCTGTCTTACCTTTAGCACCTTCAGATACAGCAATAGTGATGTGATCAAGGATAATATATTTACAACCCATCAATGCTAGGTGTTCCATCTTATCAATAAGAGACTCATCACTAACAGAACCTTGATGGTCTAATAAGATTAATCGTTCATCACCAAAGACTGTTTGGAAAGCTTGATATTGTTCTTGTTCAGATACAACATCAACATTAAGATTCTTTTTAAGTTGCATACTAATAAACTTCTGAGCAGTATCACCTACAGATTCTTCAAGAGAAACCATACCTACCATGTCAGTAGTTTTACTTAGTATTTCAAATACAATTTCTTTAATAACAGTTGATTTACCTGAGCCAGTACCTGAAGTAAACAATACAATCTCACCTTGTCTCATGCCATATAGCTTTTCATTTAAGCCATTCAAACAATGAGGATAAGGTACAGATACAGTAGACTGTCTACGTTGATACTGTTCCCAAATCTCTTCACCTTTAACTACACCAGCAGGACTGTATGTACGAGCATTAAAGATACACTTCATTAACTCTGCTGAACCATGTTTAATTAACACATCACATGGATCTTTTTCAGGTAAGTCTGCTACCTTAATTTTATCGTAACCAATAATTTTAGCTGCTTGTTGAGTAGCTTTCCTACCAGGTTCATCCATATCAAACATAAGTACTACTTCATCAAAACTACGAAGGTACTCACGTTGATTAAGGATTAGAGCCATTGCCGATGCCGACGGGATTGCGACTGACGGATAGAATTTAGCATACTTATCGTGTTGGGCTTGTGCCACGGCAAGTGCATCCAATTCTCCTTCAGTAATAACAATGCGCTTACCACCTGAGGAAACATTTTGACCAAATAATTCAGTATCTTTAAAGTCACCATGTATAAGGAATGTTTTAGGTAGTTTACGTTCCTTATAGGCAACAACGACACCGCCACGAGTATATGGATAGAAGTGGCTACTGATCGTGCCATCTTCTGCATATGATACTTTAACTCCATAATGAGATGCAACCACTTTTGTGATAGCTCTTTCTTGAAAACCTCTAGTGTCATAATCTTTAATTTCCTCTAAAGTATGCATGTTGTAATTCTCTTTGTGATATACAGTTGGTTTGAAGTTAGGGTCTATAGGTGAAGACTTCTGGCAGCTAAAACAAAAGCCATGCGAGTCATCTTCTTTGTAACTAAATGCGTCTGATGAACTACATTTAGGACATGGTGCATGTATCCAGCGGGACATATTAATTCCACTCCCTTTGTTCCTTCATATCTCTAATTTCTTTTCTACGCTGTCTAGCCTCTTGTTGAGTAGACTTTTTCTTTTGGAATTGATTTTTAAATTCATCCTTAAGACTAATATATTCTTTTAAAGGTTCAGGTTTTTTATTTTTCATAGCTTTGGTTTAAGAAATTTTACTGCCCCAATATTCCCATTGTAGTAGAGGCGTTCTCCATCAGGTGTTTCAATTCTCGAAAGGACTTCACATTCCCATTGCTCTTGGACTTCCCGATACGTAAGCATTCCTTTTCCAAATACCCATTCGTAGATAACAAAAGTAAATGAATCAAATCCGTAGTAGTTAATATCATCCAAGAGTTCTCTGCACGAGGATCTATAATCTCTCCAATCACTCTCTCTTCGAGTGATGGTTCTTCTTGTTGCTCCAGGTAGTAGTCGTTTTGATTCACTGATTAATTGCTTTCTTCCAATGTATCGTCTTCCTGTTTGGAGGTTTTCGACATAGTAGATAAATCCAAAGGCTCCGTCTGGTCTGTCTGTAAGGGGATGCCAATGTCCATAGTCCATACTAATCTTTCTTTTATTTCTTCAAAAGTTAATGGTCTGAGATCTTCTTCAAACTCCCTGATGTAAATACAGTTAGCACACTTCAGGAAATTATTATACCACAAGTCTCCTTGTTTTGCTTTCCACAACTCGATAACCTTATCCCACAAGAGGTTATTAGGTGTATCTTTAATTAGCTTTTCAGCTGTCTTAATACCTACACCACGTAACCCTTGGATATTATCTGTAGCATCTCCTGTAAGGATTTGAGTCATTAAGAAACGATAAGCTTGTGAGTCATCCATATGATATATCTCACCTGTCTTAAAGTTATGATGCCATCCTGTGATAGCATTAAGATCTTTATCTATGTGAGATACAATATATAGTTTACCTTCATCAAGAGCTTTGCGAGCAGTGATACCACAAAGATCATCTGCCTCACCTTTATCGCTTAATACACAGAAGTCTTTAGCGTATTCATATAACATTTCAATACGATCTTTTACTTCAGGTTCAATAGTATCTTTACGATTTCCTTTATAAGCAATATCAACTTCATATCTAAAGTTATTACTACCTTTAATAAACACTACACCATTAGAGGCATTAGTGTTTTCCATAATTTCTTTTAGCTTATTGTCAAGACCTTTCTTGCATTTAGCTGGAGAGGGTTCAACAAAAGCAATTTGATACATGATACTGTCTGCATCTATAATTGCCATGTCAAACTGAATATCATTATCAGTGTACTTCTGCATATGTTTTTCCAATGTGAGCGTCACCACCCATACAATTAATACCAAACCATTTAGGTGCTTCAGTGAACGCTTCAATGGCTAACTCTTTTACTTCTTCTGCATATTCATCTTTAACTACTACTGCTAGTTCGTCATGATAATGAATAGCAAAGTAGAATTGTATACCACGTTCTTGTAGCTTACGTTTAAGATAAACAATAGCTGCTTTACAAGTAACACCTTCAGCTGTTTGCAGCAAGTAGTTTAATACCTGATGACCAGAACTAACAAAGATTAATCTACCATCAACACCACGAATAAAAGCTTTATCTTTACCAAATGATCCTGATGTTTTTTCAAACATACCATTAAGTTTATCTTTAAGTTCTTTTAATCCTGGAATAGCAGTCTCAAATTTATCTTGAGAAGCTTTACCGATAGTAGCATCACGTTTACCTGTAAGAATTAAACCAGACTTACCTGCTCCTGCTCCGAAGAGATAAGCATATAGCCAAGGTTTAGCTGTCTTACGAGAGCATGGATATACTGTGCTAAGAATCTCAGCATTCTTTGTATGTACATCTCCGTTGATTACTTCATTAGTAAAATCATCGTTACCAATGTAATGACATAGACCACGCATCTGGTTACCCGATGAGTCGGCTCCCACAATACTTGTTCCAGCTTCACAGATAAGAAGTCCTCGCATCTCTTTGCCATAAACCGAATCAACGCTAGGGAGATTAGCAACAAGCTCATGACGACAACGAAAGGTAGGAGTCCCAATAGTCCACATGCGCCCATGAAGACGGTTATCTTTTGATTGTTTAACAGCATCAATCCATCCTTCTAAAATACCTTTACGGCTTCTGATTGTGTAATACTCAGACACTAGCATAGCATCTGGTCCTAACTTTTCAAGAGAAGATTCTGTAATCTTAGGGCTTTTGTTTACGAATTTACCGTTAATCTTTTCAACGTTCCATTCATCAGGTACCCATCCAAGACTATACAACCAATCTTTTACTACTTCAATACTGCCTACTTTACCTTGTTCAAAAGCAATACGACAATATGGACCAGCAATAGGTCTATCTTCTTTACCTGCTTCTTGTGGTATATCAAAGTGTTTAACAGTTGCTACTGTATAACAACCATCTTTACGCCAAGCAGGTTCTTTGTATTCATCAGCTTTATCTACTTTAAGACATCTTAAACCTATCTTAGGCTCAAGTACTGCTTCAATAGCTTCAAGCTTATTATTGATTTTAGTTAACAGAGTCTGAGCACCCGCCATATCAAACATCCATCCTTTGTATTGGATTTCAGATTCAATAGTAGCAAACTCCATTTCAACTTCAATACCTGTTTTATATGTAGGATGTTTAGATATAATTTTAGTAGCTTCTTCTACAAGTACCTTGTATACCTTAACATTAAGTTCTACATCTCGAATACAATATGTAAGCATTTCTTTACTATACTTATTGAATTCATTAAATTCTAGTTTAGGAAAACCTAATTTAGAACCCCAACCTTCAAGACCATGTTTGTGATCTCGTTTGTATTGGTTAAGCATAGATAGTATCCAAGTGTCTACTAATTTTACTGTATTAGGTGGACTCCATCCCAGTAAATGTTTAAGCACAACAAGATCATAACCAATAAAGTTATGACCGAATAAAATATCAGCGGTGCTAATAAAATCAAGACCTTCTTTAAGTGATGGTAATTCATTATCGTAATCCGAAAAAGAGTATACAGTACCTGTATCTGAATCAACCGCTACTAGACACCATATAGTATCTACTTTAGGCATCAGGTCGTTTGTTTCTATGTCTACACATAGCCTTAATTTTTTCATAATAAAGTTTGTCCATAATAGGTAGAATAAACTGATTCTAAAATTCTGGCTTCTATTTCAATAGGATCAAAGAAATATTCATCATGTATATTGTTTGTATTATTCTTATACTTTGGAATTTTAATACCAGTACTACCTGTTAAATGTTGACAGGCATGAACAATCTCGTGACATAACACACAAATAAATTTTTCCATAGCCCAATCACTATACTCGCATTCAGAAACAAATGGATCTTTTACTTGTATAAGTATACGATCATCTTGCTCATTGAACATAGTGATACCCATCTCTGCGCCAATAGGGTATTCTATTGCACAGATTTGTATTTTAAAATTAAGAAATTGAACTGGTTTATTAAACCTTTCAACATAATCTTCTAAGCAATCAAAGAATAGTTTACCTATTTCTTTCTCACAATTAGGTAAACATACTACTTCTACTGTGATACCAGGAAATAGTTTATTTTTCACGTTCAACTACCTTAACATTAGGCGAACCTAAACTTTGTAGTTCTTCTGCCATAGTTAAAATTAAATCATTAGCCATTTCTAATTGTTCTTCTTGGTCATTAACTTGAGTTATTAATTTCCAGTTATATACACCAAGAAATAAAACAAGTGCTACTAACAAATAAATATCTACCATAGTAATCCTGTTCTAGCTAACCATTCTTTACTGGCTAATCTTGTTGTTGAATATTCTTCATTGACTAATACATTGTTAGCTATTAAGAAATCAATACCTTGAGTACATTTATATTCATCAATATAAACTAACCGTTTAATACCCACTTCACTAATAAGCTTTGCACAATCAATACAAGGACTAAGGGTACAGTAGAGAGTAGCGCTATCACTAGATAAGGTTGATCGAGCCAACTTAGCAATAGCTTGAGCTTCAGCGTGTAGTACCATTGATTTAGTTTGTCCATCATCTGTCTGAGTTTCATTATCCCATCCTCGTGGTGTTCCATTGTAAGAAAAAGAAATGATGTTATCATTCTTAACGATAACAGCACCTACTTTACGGTCTTTAGCATAGCTTTGTTGCGCTACTAGCTGTGCTATCTTCAGATAAAACTGATCCCAATCCTTCTGAGTTTTCATATTGTATCACTAGCTCCTGTAGTTTTTTACATACTTCTGTTAAATGCCATAGTTGAGTATGGTCTTTAGGTGGTTTAAGAACAAACAAAATAGTAAGAATATCACCATGATCTTCAATCAGCATATTGTTTATCCCATAAGTCATAATTCTTTTGTTTTTGTTTATATGCTGCTGTTACGTTATCACGTTCTAATTTCCATTCATCAGCTAGTAGCTGCATCATAGCAATCAATTGTCCCATCTCGTCTTCAAGATGAGATTTGTTAGTGATACCTGTAACAGGTGACACATGATCTACTCCAAAGCGTAATGCTTTAGAAATAGCCTGTATCACTTCAGCACATTCTTCTTGTGTGATACGTGCTATAAGATTATTCTTCGATGACATCAATATCTACCACGTTATAAGTTTCTCCTTTGAGCATACCATCACTGTCAATAAGGCAGTCTATTGTATTTAAGGTTTGATCTTTAGATAGTTCATCTCTAAGTTCAAACACAACTGTTACGATTGTCTTTTTCATGTTCACTCCTATTAGGGGACAACTGCGGTTTAAGGTTGAAATTCTTCAGCATCTATATAGCTGCGGCTACTAAGCTCTCTGATGACTTCACCAGGTAACTCATAAACACCATCGTAGTCTTGTAGAAACATACATTCATCAAACCACAAACCACCAGCACAATCTTCTCCTAATAGTTTGTGTTCGAAGTATCCGTACTTAGCATTAAGATCAATACAGATTTCAAAGTTGCGTGTATCAATTACTTGATTATAGTTATATGTTTTGCACCAATCTTGCGTAGACATGTTAGTCTTTCCTTAAATTGTTACTCAAGTTATAAAACAATTCTGACTTAGAAGCTTTGAGTTGCAACAATAACATTGTTTCTAACTCATGCATTTCTTGGTCAGTACCATATGCTAAGATTGTCCTGATGAATCGTGATGGACAATCATTGTATTCTTCAAGCATCGACTCAGAACTGCAGACATATCCATCATCTGCTGTTCCTTTGTGCTTTCCGATATACTTTCTGTCTGTATCTTTATTGACCCAAAGATAACAAAATGACTCACCGCTTGGGCTATAAGCGTCAGATTCACTGGACACTTCTCCATCTGTTACTCCTTCAATATGGTTCTGCCATAGTTCTTTTAGGTATGCCAACATAGGCTTACCCTTAGGTGCTCTCCACATGACTACAAAGGAAGTTGTTCCTTCGTTCTCACATAGGTATTCATACACCCATTTGTTATACAAGCCTGAGTATTCTACTTCATTTATCTTAACACGTATCATTGATTTACCTGAGTCAGATGTATAAGACTCAACTTCGTCAACAGTACATTCGTAGATATCAAAGTACTTATCAGTGCCTGTAACAAACTTTTTAACTGTTCTTATTAAGTTCATTTAGTTTCCATTTGATAGCGTCATGCCACATCCCTAATGCGTCCATTATAGATGTGTGTTCATATGAGTAATCAATGTCTTGATTTAAGTTATATTTAGCAACAAAGTCTGCTACAAAATCATCAGGATTATGAGCAACATTATTACTATATGCTTTAACAAAAGCTTTTTGTTCTTCAATATTCATTTTGCTAACATATATAAACCTACGTTACCGAAGGCATATCCAAAGTAAGTTATTGCCATTCCTGTATTACCTCTATATAACTGTTCTATTGATATATAAAGGTATACAAAACCTATTGTTATAATGAGCCAGCTACTCACTTGCTTCTTCTACTTTACATACAGTGTTTATTAATACCATAATAGCTGTAAGAACTGCGCCATGATATTCACCGCAACCACTAGCTATCATAGTACAATAGTCTAATGCTTCTTCTATGGTATCTCTAGAAGCAAATAAGTTATTACGATATGGTTTCAATACACTCATGATTTATTCCTTGTTTTTTGTTTAAGAATATCTGTTGGCATTCAGTACATTCATACGCTTTTGATTGTACCATTGTAATTTGTTTTCTACCATATGTACCATACAGTTTACCAAAGAAAGTACGTATTTCTTTTAGTCTGTCCACTGTTTATTTTTTCCTGTATCTGCAATAAACTTTTTAAGTAGCTCTATCATAGCGTATTCAATTAAGGTACGTACTTCTTCATTAGTCATATCCATAATTAATGTAGCACTACCATCTTCATGTTCATCTATGCTCTGTACTTTCATTATATAACTCCTCAAATTGTTTTACTCGTGACTTAATTAAAACCATTTCTTCTTCAAGTTGAGATAATTGTTTTAGTATGTCTTCACGTTTATCTTTGTGTTTACCAGCATTACGTTTAGGATTACGAATACTGTCTCTGACTACTTTGTTTCTAGCTTTCATGCGGATATTCATCAATACGATAAATTGAATAGTAGCTATGCACTTTTTCAAAGGCATTTAAAAATTCTTTCATTTGTTTTTTATCTTCTTCTTTATCAAGAGAAAATAAACCTACATGTGTATCATTATCAAGATCACGTTTAAAAGAATGATATTGCTCTTTAAGTTCTTGAGCTATTGCTTTTGTAAAGGTTTCATGTTCTAATTCTATTTTCATAGTACAACACCTTCTTTCTTGTATTTAATAAGAGCATTTAAATACCATAGAGCTTTTTCTAACTCTTGTACTTCATCATCTTTATTACCACAACGCATGAGGTATTTATAAATTTGACCGAACAAGTGTGCTTCTACACCTGATTTACCATCAAGCATGTCAACCATGAGTTCCATGTATTGTTTACCTGCTGCTACGTTCTTGTAGTGTTTAGGATTAATAACGGCATCTATGCTTGATTGTATAAAGAAGTTTTCATCTAGAGTATATTCTTCTTTTTTAGCGGCTTCATAATTAATTTCTTTATTATACGCTTTTGCAAAAGTATCAGTCCATGATTTTTCAGGGTAAGGCCATATTTGTTTTTTAGCCCATGCATCATAGAAGTCTGACTTGAATGAATCATCTTGTGGATCTTTTGATTTCCACAGTTGTCGATCATCATCAATGTTCATAAATATACATCTCCATTTTCTGTGATTTTAATATCTTCATAAGGTGCAGCAATACGTCTATAGAATTCTTGCTTAGCACCTTCTAAAGCTCCTACAACATCGTTAATGTATTGGTAGTTTTTACCATTACGATTAAGATATTCATTTGCAATAATTGTAAACAGATAGTTCATTTCACCTGCTGATGTGATACCTGTATTAAGTACTGCATCAGTAATATAGTCTAAACGATCTCGATCAATGCTACGAATGTATGGCATATTAACCTCCTGCGTGTGTTGGTTGGTGTGTAAAGTTATTAATAGCAAAGTAAGACGAGATACGTTCATCTTGCTTTTCATAGTAGTCATCATCTTCATAGTTAAATGTACCATCATTAAATGATTCAGATACGAATTCACCATTACGATAATAACCGATGAAGTCACAACCTTGTTCACAGAATGTAGCTTCAACAGTATAACCTTGTTTATTTAGGTTATCATAGAATGCTTCAGGAGGACTCCATGCTGTATCAAAGGTTAAATGGATGAATGTTGTTTCATCACTATTTTCAAGGACTACATCAGTGGCATCCCATTTAGTACCCCAGTTATCAATGTTAGATTGATACCAGTCATCACCTTTGGAAGATGGTACGAAGTATTCAAACAAACCATCTAAAAAGGTTTCATCACCACTAAACATTCTATCATGTAGCTCTTTGATTTTATTTTGTTGTGCATTATTGTTTGCAGTGATGATAACACTGTTTGCTGTCCAGTTTGGCATTGTTATCTCCTGTTGATGTTGATTGGTGATTCATAGGTTAGGATTGCATATATGATCCCTAAGCTACTTCCTATTATGATAACTTTTAGCACAGTTAACCAGAATTCTATTGTTGCAAATACGAACATTAAGCTTAGCATAAAAGCTAGTAATTTTCTGTAGTTATAAGGAATCACAGGTAATACTCCTTTACAGCTTCAATAGCATCTTTTAACGTATGATGCACTTCAGTAGCATATTGTGTTATGAATGGATGTTCGAATTGATCTTTATCCATAACAACAATAATGATTTTATTTTTGGTATGTGCATGAGCTATCTCACATACAGTACCCCACTTTTTTCCTGGGAGATTGTCTGATAGATTAGCTAATACAACTGTACTATAGGCGATATCTTGAAGGTCAGCCTTCCATACTCGTCTTGCAGCATTCTTGGTTGTTAGATGGTTACTGTCAATGAAAGATGTTCTACGAGTTGGGTCTAATGTATCAACACCAAAGTTAGCTAGTTCAAAAGAAGCTTCTGTTCTCCATTTCATTGCTTGTTCTTTGGTTAATCCTTCAATAGGACCAGCAAGATAGGTATGTTCTTTATGCCTTAACATCTATTTCCTTTAGGATAGTTAATTTATCTGCTGTATACCACAAGCCACCTTGACTGTATGGTCTTATGTGTTCTGTGTATCCTTCAATTTTAACTTCACACCATACACGACCTTTTTTAGATAGGTGTGGTGCTATAGGTAAAGAACAACAGTGCCAACCTGGTCTGTGAGCATATCCTTTAGTAGGATGATCTTCAGCATCATAGGTTATACCTACAAAGAGCATTTGTGGTCTATTAATAAATAATGGACCATAGGTACCGTTTTTACGTTTACGAAACAGTTTGTATGCGAATATTGCTTTCATATGGTTCCACTTCAGTAAATACTGCAAAATGATATACATTATCCATAGCATCTGTGATGTATGAATACATACCATCAAGGTTATGTAGTTTGTAGATACGATCATCACCTGTAAGAGTGAATAGTGTATTACGATTTAGTTCGTATAATCTCATAGTTGGTATGGACGATGAATGTATAAGTTACATTTTTGGTTAGAACAGTTAGATACTTCTTGAGTACTACCGCCTACACAGTCAACACAGAAATTACGAATAGCTGTTAATGGAGAGATTGTACGAGATGCTTTCTTAGCTTCTTCTTTAGCAATCCAGTTAGCTAATGTTTTACCACCTTTAGCATGTGCTTTGGCTTTTTCTTTACGCCATTTTTCAAGAGCAATAGCACCTTTAGCTTGTACTTCAGGGTTCATTGTGCGTTTCTTTTTGATCTGTGATACGGGAATTGAGATTGTCTGCATGTTTTTGTGCCTCTTTATGTGTTAAGAATAGAACTGCGTTTAGTAGACTGATTTCACGACCAGCTACACCGAAATACATACGGTCATAACCTTGTTGGTTAAATACAAAATACTTTGATGACCCAAAGCTATTAGAATGGTTCGTATTGACTATTTTTAATCTCCTCAAAGTTGGTTACACAGGCATGATATATTGCTGCATGATCTTTATCAGATAATTCATCAGTAATATCTCTTAATAGTATGTCATTACGGTATAATAATACTTGGTATTCATAACCGTCATGCATGATACCTACCCATGGTTCTGCGGGTTCTACAGAATAGAGAACTGTTGTTTCGGTATCCTCATAGTCTGTATAGTCGAAGTCCCATAGTACGTCTGTATTGAATTCACCTTCATAGATATCCATTTTATCCCTTTACAAATACCATTGCATAAGTAAATCTAAAATTGTCTGCAACAATTGATTGTGGTCTTATAGAATGTGAAATTGATGAGTCAAATAGTGCTAGTCTACCAGGTTTGTATGATATAGCATATTCAATTTCTTTAGATGATTCATTTGAGAATAAGGTTTCTCCATGCCAATGATTTTGCCAAATTGGATTAGGATAGTAGAGTAGGATAAGACCGTTTTTGTCATGAGTATGAAAGAAATTTACATCAGATGGAGTGCTTAGATTGACTACTGATTTTTCAAAAACATATCCTTCAAGATGATCTTTTATTTTGGTTGTTAGAATATATGGGTATATTCCACCATGAAAAGTTTCTTCGTCAGTCATTTGGCAATGTAGATATCTATATCTTGCTCCTGTTTCTGAGTTTTGATCAGCCCATCCAATAGAGTATCTTGATGCTACTATGTATTGAAAGAATACACTTTGTAAGTTTGCTGGGATTATGTCATCCCATACTTGTATCTTTTTTCCTGATGCTGTTATGTGTATACGATCTGTCATTGTAATACCTGTAGTATTATATTTATGGCTTGGATAAGCATCATTTGTTCTTGTGGATGAAGCTCTTCCCAAGGTTTAGTTGGTACAGGCCATTTTTTACGGATAGCCTCGTAGAATTGTTGGACTTCGTTCATATTCTTTTTCCTTGAACTTCTAAGTCAATACATGCACCATCTACTTTAATACCATCACTTTTTCCTTTTTCTATTTGTGCTGCAACTTCTCTTTTGCATTCTTTTTCATCAGTTATGTATCCTTCTGCTTGAAAGAACTGACATTTAGTTTCTATGCAAATGTATAAAACTATTATGTATATTGTCATATATAAATACCCCATCTTTCACATTGTTTTTTAAGAGAAGGTTTTAGTTTCTTTTTGTTACATACTTTTTCTTTAGAACGCATTTTAGCCATAGTCATTAATTCACTTGGCTTATGTGGTTCTACAGATGATGGTATCAGGATGTACAGTCCTAGATACATACATATGAATGCTACAAAAAGACTACGAGGTTTAGAGAGCATCAATTAAGGCTAATACTTCAGCAGCATCATCTGAGAGGTATAGTTTATCTTGGATAGCAATACGTTGTACATTGATGTCTTCAGAGATTTTTCTTAGCAACAGATTATAACGATCATGTTCCGCTGTGAATTCTTTGTCATAGGCTGCTAAATCACGAACCCCATTAGCAAAGTAGTAACCATGATTAAATTCTTTTTCGAATTGTTCAAAAGGCATTTGTTTACCTGAGTAGATAGCATTGTAGACAGCCTTTGCATTATACAATGGGTTTTCTATTACAGGAATAGATTCTTTTTGTAATTCCTCTTTTTCATTTAGTTTAGCATTAGCACGTTGAACAGCATATTTGATTTGATCTTTGTTAAGCTTAGCCATTTTAGAGTCCTTTGATTTTGTTGTTTAGAGTTGTTAAGAAAGCAATTAATTCGTTTAGATCTTCTTCTCTGAAGTGCATATTTTCTACATTTATTACTACATCATGATGATCTTCATTAATTTTGTATGTGATTAATGCACATGACTGTTCTGTCATTAGGTCTCCGTTAGGATAATCTAAGTGTTTTGTGTGTTTATCTTTAAAAGCAAATTTATACATATATTACCTTTGATTAAAAAACCCTTCAAAGAGGATTCCTTGAAGGGTTATTATTAGTCAGTTATGACTAACTGATAGATTTAGAATGGTGAATCTTCTGTTGCTGTTTCTTGAACACCAGTAGACTCTTCAGCATCGAAGTCTACAAAGTTTTCACTCTTACGTTCATACTTAACAAGCTTAGTAACTTGTACAGCTGTGAGCATATTGGAGATACCTGACTTAGTTACTTTACCGTTAGGAGCCTTGATCTCATAAGGCTTCTGCATAACCATAACATTACCGATAGAGCCATTACCGATAAGCTTTGGATCAAGTGCTTCTTTAGTGGCATCTACAACACGTACTTTAGCAGCATCAGTACCATCAGCTTTAAGAGCTTTCTTTTTCAGGTTAATAGAGATTTTACCACCATCGATAACTTTAACTTTACCGAAAGCAGATAACTCTTTCTCACGTTTCTTGGGAGCCTGAATCTGTAACTCATATTGTAGAGTACCGAAGGGATCAACAGGCTTATCTAATTTAGCCCAGTGTAATTCTACATCTTTGATGATTACGTTAACTGTGTCATTTGTTGCTACTGTCATGATTGTTCCTATGGATTAAAGATTGAGTAGTCCCCTAATAGGAAACTACTATGAGGATTAAAAATATGTCAAAAGGAATACATCCTAATTCCTTAGCTAATCTTAAGGTTATTACCTCGGAGACTGCACGAGCTAATCAGCTTAAGAGTGCAGCATCTAGGTCATTAAACGTTAAGTTAGCAGAGGAATTTAAGATAACGGCTAAAGCCTTTCAAAGAGCTTTAGATGATCTTCCTCAGGTATCTTCACTTGATGTGCTTAGAATGGCTATGTTTAAAGCACTTCAGGAAGATAACTTTGAGGATGCAGCAAGATACGCTAATATGATAGCAGAGTATGAGAATCCTAAGCTAGCTAGGATTGAACAGACTAACACTAACAAGACAGTGGATCTGACTGATGAAGAACTTAAGAAGATAATCTCCGAAGAAGGTCTATCAGAGTAAGTAATTAAGAGAATAGTAACATTTGTTATTATTCTCTTTTTTATTTATCTTAATTAAGTTCTTTTATTAATAATATATTAATAAATATTATTTTTTCAGAATTCCCTATTAGGGGACAACTAGAGTTTACTTCTGAGTGAGTACGTAGGTGAATCGCATTGGGTTGACTAGGTCAAAGAAGTCACAGTCTTCAATCTCTGCACCTGACTCTTGGTCATGGAGAGCATCAAAGGCTTCTTCAATGGATTCACCGATACCTACTAAAGAGAAGTCATCACGTAGAATAGCTAAGAACATACTATATACTCCATTCAATTTGGTTAATGTTTACTGACTTTATAGCAGACATACATATATTACATGGTTTTGCATATAGATGTCTACCTTCTTTGTTTGTTCTGATAACAAGCATCTTATGTGCTTTAGATATATCAGAACATCTCACAATAGCTGAAACTTCAGCATGTAAAAAGATTCTCTCAGGCATATTCTGCTTTTTAGCATGTAACGCTTGAAAAGGATGTGTCTTGGTATAACTGTTTTTACCTATACTTAAGATTCTTCCTTTCTTGTCATAGATTATTGCTGTTAGGTTTTGTTCCATCGGATACCTTTTTAACTTTTAATAATTTACCTTTAAGAAAATGTTTTTGGATACCAGTTTCAGGATCATACACAATGGATATGTCTGCTTTGACTTTATCTTTGATACGTTTGATAAGATCAAAGTATATTTCAGCCGCTGAATGGGCCATTACGATTCTCCTTTTTGACCATAAGCTCATTGTGTTTTCTGGCTTTCTCTGCGTATTCTTGATTGAGACGTTCTTGATCGGAGTCATTAAGCATATAGTCTGATACGAATATCAGAATGTATGATACAATGACTATTGACAGGATGATGAGTAATGTTTCGAACATCATTTGACTACCACTAAGCTTTCTTCTTTGAAGTAGTTTGTTTCACACATGTCTCTGTCTCTTGTGGCATATTGTTCAAGAGCCATTTGTAGTTCGTTAGTCATGTCTCTGTTACGACCTATACCGCCTACAAAGCCGAGTAGTTCTTCGAGTAGGTCTAACTGTTCTTGGTTAATGTGCAGTGTATAGGTGATGTTTTTGGTTAACAATGCACCCATGCTTTTATCTCTTTTAATCATAATTGCTCCTCAATGATGTCTGCTAATTCTGTGAATGTATAATTATGTTCGTCATTTAACTGTGCTAAGGTTATTATGGTGTTGTCTTGCATTGTACCTTTTAGGTGTTCTTTTGTGTTCCTTTCATTGAGTGTTACTTTAGGATTCTCGTTATCTAATCCTGCCCATTGTTTTACTACCCAAGGTAGTTCAGATTCTTCGTATACATTTCCGTCACAAAAACCATCTTGGAATACATCTGGATATTTAATTGTGAATCCTTCATGTTCGTCTGAAGGAATGTATTCACATATACCTCTTTCTTCTGCTATCTGGCATAACACACCTAGACAACAATAGGTGCTTTCAGTTGGTCTGAGTAGAGATTTACCTTGAGTGTATTTACCTGAACGTAAGGCATCTAGCCACAGTTGTTTGACTTCTGGATTCATGTTTGTTTTCCTTTTAAAGTTACATCATTTATTTCTGCACACGTTGCTCTGAATACTCCTACTGTAGGATTATCTTCGAGTTCTTTAGAAGCCTCTTGGACTTGTATGAGACATTTGTTAAAGTCATCTGTTGCTTTTAGTATACCGAATTGACATGTTACGTTGTCAGTTAGGCATACAAAGAGTAGTGGAAGGAAGATCATTAGCTTACTCCGTCAATGAATACTTCTGAATAGTTAACTAGTTTTTTGTCTTGGAATGTAAGCTTGATTGAGCCTATGAGTTTGTATGATGGATGCACTCTGCCTACTCCTCTTTCTTCGAATGCTAAGGCTAGTTCTTCTACACTGTTAATGTAGAGGTTATGGGTTACGTCTCGGATGATTGGTTCAGGCTTTACTCGGTATATGTGATCTTCATACCACATAGGGCTTTCTGAGTCATGCCATTTAGCTGCACTAGTGGTGTCTTGGAATTGTATCTTAGCACCTTTAGCCCACGCTATGATGGCGTCATGATGGATGTGTTGTTTCATTTGAACTTCCTTTATGTTCATTTTGATTCACTTTGTTACACTTTTAGCACACACAAAATACTTTCTACAAAAAACCTCCTCTCGCTACGTTCTCTGCATACTTCTCCTCAGTTGCCTGTCGGGTGTATGTCTGGGTATATCCTTGTAGTACTTCCTGCAGAGATTTTGTCCTTAGGTATACCCTCCTATCTCTTTCTTGTTTAAGTTCTTCTAGGAATCGTTCTAATGGTAACGTCATATAGGTATGGTAGTTCATATTATTCTCTTTGGTTAACTGATTACTACGAGTTGGTCATAGGTTTCTGAGTACCCTATTACGGTACCATCTAGGTCTACCTGTGAGCACATACTCTCTAGTGCTTCTTTTGTCTTAGCTACAAAGAATGCAATTGTTCCTCCTGTTATCTTTGTTGATAACATTATGTTACATCCGAATTCTTGTGCTGACTCCTGTACTTCCTCGAAGGTATCGAGGCAGAAGTCCTCTGGTGTTACTGGTGTTAACAGCATGTATTTCATGTTTATCCCCTTGTGTTGAGTGTGTTATGTGATCTTGGTACTTACCCCAAGAGGTCTCACTTTTATACAGCCGTGAAGACTGTCTTACAGGTTAAGCTTCAATGACTTCATTGAACCATACATTACCATCCCATCCTTGTGTGACACCAAAGTATACCTTCTTGCCTACAAGGTTACGAGCAATCTTATACTCTCTACGAGCATGTTCAACATCCCGTGTGATGGACATCTTACGGATAGTCTGCTGATCATCTACTGCATACCAGTATTTGTTTTCTTTGTCTACAAACACTGCCATCAAGATAGATGGTGTAGATGTGTAGGCTGTTGTTGTTGTATCGCCTTTGATAGCGAATGCTGGTTTGATTTCTGCTACTGACATAACGTTCTCCTTGAGTTGATGTTAACGGCAGGTACTTACCCCTGATGCCCTGGTCTCTCTAACCGAGAAGGTATGCTATTAGTAGGTTACTACTTCATAGTATGTTGGATCGTACTCATTGAGCACTCTGACTGATGTAGTCTTAGCAATCAATACCTTAGTGAGCCTATGGTATACGTAGTACATTACAGTTCTCCTTGGTTGTGTTTGTCTTCAATGTTGTTAATCAGATCAAATGCTTGCATACCCGCTAAGACAGCTGATGCAACTAAGATAGCAATCATAAGAGGGCTATTGTTGTCATGAGTATAGATCTGATCTATAGACCATGATGCAGCAGCATACCACATGATAGCGGTAAGGACGTTGAGGATTGTGTACATGTTAATCTCCTTGAGTTATGTACAAGAGCAAGATCGCTCTCCATTGGGTTGTTATACCCAATAGGCAAAGATCTTATTAAAGTAACTCGTATCCTGACATTCTCTCCTTGGTCTTCCACTCAGAACAAAGCAAATCATCAAGCAAGACCTCATCAACACGATAGTCACAAGTACTATCGATAGAGTTAGCCAACCAAGCAGCAGCATTAGCTTCAGCAACAGTATCAAAGCTAGCAACAACACACTGAGGAGCAGAAGCAGACACAGCGTAGACAACAAAAGAAGAAGACATAACAAACCCCTTTTAGAATAGAGCAAGATCGCTCTCCATAGCACCCTAACAGGATGCTACAGGCAGCCTCTTAATCCTGAGGATGATTGCAACACTCATTACCACAAACAAAGCAGAATTCTTCTTCTACTTCGTCAAGGTAAGCATCAAGTGCCGCCTCATCCACAGGTGGCAGCTCAGCAAGCTTCTTACGAAGCAAGTCACCGAGATACATACCAACCTCCCAAACAGAGCAAGACGCTCTCGAAAGACCCCACAAGGAGCCAATCGAGAAAGCCCTTAAGACTTACGAGTAGCTAACAGGAACAGGTCAACAGTAGACATGTCACTGTACCACTGAGCAGTACCCCAAGCATTAAGCAAGTGACCACAGGCAGTAGAGAAGGACAAACCAAAACCACGGCGAAGACAAACGAACAAGAGGATAGAACGCATAATGAACTCCAAGACAGCGCTAACAAAGGAAGTCGACAGCACCAGCGCCACAGCACCACCGACAGAAGAAGAGAGGCAGGAACGACCCGACACCGCAGCACGACCGACCACCACGAGACAGGGGGGTCACACGACACAGGAGGGGGAGAACAACAAACCCCTGATTCTTTTTCACACACAAAGACTAAGGGGCTATAAATAAAAAGTATAAAGAGTAGTCCCCTAATAGAGAAACTATAACTACACCCCATGACAACCACTTCAAACACCCGCAAGCTAGAGGCTTTAAGGGAACTAAAGCGCAGAGAAAAACTCGCAGAATACCAAAATAACTTTGAACTCTTTGCAAAAGAGCAAATAAAGATTCTACCCAAAGACTCCCGACTAGGATTCCAACCTTTTGAATTTAATGATGCACAAAAGATCGTTAATGATGCTATTGAAGGTCAACTAAAAGAAACTGGAAAAGTTAGGGCTATTATTTTAAAAGCCCGACAGATGGGTCTTTCTACATATACTACTGGTAGAGTATTCTGGAAGTCTTATTTCAATGCTTACAACAAGAGTGTTGTTATGGCTCATGATGCTGCAACATCTGATGCTTTATTTACTATGTCCAGGAATATTATTTCTAATATGCCTACACAGTTTTCACCTACTTTAAAGAGATCTAACGCAAAAGAGATTATGTTTGAACATAATGATTCTGGTTATAGATTGTATACAGCAGGTTCTCCTGAGGCGGGTAGGGGTATTACGCCTACGATCGCACATCTTTCAGAAGTATCCTTCTGGCTTCATGATGAAAAAATCCTAGCAGGTTTATTTCAGGGGATCTCCCAAGCAGACGGTACCGAGGTTATCCTTGAGAGTACAGCTAATGGGGTAGGAAACTCATTTCATAGACTATGGACAGATGCTGTAGCTGGTAAGAATGAATATATACCTATATTTGTACCTTGGTTTCTTATGTCTGAATATCGTAGGAATAGCCCTGAGGGGTTTGAGAAAACAGATGAAGAAGAAATATTAGTTACAAGGTTTAATTTAGATAATGATCAGTTATACTGGAGGAGACTCAAGATAGCTGAGAGTGGGGTAGACAAATTTAAACAGGAGTACCCAGCGACTCCTGAAGAAGCCTTTATTGTTTCAGGCTCTAATGTATTCAGTATTGAAAAGTTAAATAAACTAATACCACAACCTATATTAGCTCAGAGAGAATTTAACTTTGAAAGTATGATGATGGAGGATGCCCGACAGGGTTCTATTGAGATATTTAAATATCCATCCTTTGATCAATCCTTTGTTATAGCTGCAGACGTATCCTTAGGGGTAGGTAAAGACCATTCTGCTGCAGTAGTTATGAATGCAGAAAAAGAGATATGTGCCACGTATAGAAATAATATGATTGATCCCAGTAAGTTTGGAGATCTATTGTTCTATCTAGGAAGATACTATAATAACGCTTTAATGGCGGTAGAGTCTAACAGTATGGGTATTGCCACATTAAATAGACTAGTTCAAATGGGCTATGTTAATATGTATTATCAAACTAAAATGGCTAATGTATCTAAAGATGAAGGTATGCGGATGGGTTGGAGAACAACAACATCTTCTAAGCCAGCTATTATTGGGTTTCTTAAGAGTGCTATTGAACAGGAAGAAATATGGATACCTTCAAGAACTATTATTGGGGAGCTAATGAATTATGTGGCTGATGACAATGGTCGGACAAATGCTATTGTTGGTCACAATGATGATACCGTTATCGCTCTTGCTATTGCTCTGGAAGTAATCAGGACACACGGAGATAGACTAACAACAACTAATGTTCCTTTTACACAAAAGATGGGGAACTTTCAACAATTAGAAACCACTTGGATATAGAGGAATAATATGGCAGGATTATACGATAATATACATGCTAAGAAAAAACGGATTGCTGAAGGGTCTAAAGAGAAAATGAGGAAACCTGGAACTAAGGGTGCTCCTACAAACAAAGCTTTTAAAGATTCGGCTAAGACTGCTAAGAAGGGGAAGTAATGGCAAAAGATCCTAGATTAGAGAGGGCTGGTGTATCTGGTTTTAATAAACCTAAGAAGACACCTAGTCATCCTACAAAAAGTCATGTAGTAGTTGCTAAGAGTGGGGACACTGTTAAGACTATTCGTTTTGGTGAACAAGGTACTCAAGGGTCTCCCAAAAAAGAGGGAGAGTCAGAATCATACAGAAAGCGTAGAGAATCTTTTAAGGCTAGACATGCAAGTAATATTGCTAAAGGACCGTTATCAGCGGCATACTGGGCTAACAAAGTGAAATGGTAAACTAATATGGCTATTGATTTAAACCTACGTGGTAAAGAAAAAGAACAATTAAAGGCTTTGATTAAGCCTCAACAACCTAATAAACTAGTATATCCTAAACAGGATGGTAAACTAAAAGAGGCTGATGGTCAATACTTGGCTATCAGAGGACAAAATAAATAATAAACAAAGTTCCCTTGTGTCCAACCTTGTTGGCTACTCATGGGGGAAGGAACAAAGTAGTAGCACTTTATTAAAGGAATAGACACATGGGGCAATTAAATTTAGGTACAGTATTTACTAGTGTACCCACAGAAGAATCAGGTATTATTGGAGCAAGTATTCCCGTTATTATTCCTTCTAATGGAACAGTAGCAACTAATGGAACAATTACATTAACAACAGCATTACCAACAATTTATGGTGATGCATGGGTTTGGTTACCTGCTGGAGCAGTGGTAGGTGGTTCTGCAGGATTATATTATACAGAGTTTTCTAGTACTACTGTAGGTCAAGTATACACAATCTATATTAACCCAACGACTACCCCATTTACCCCTTATGACCCTACAACAGTATCTCATGTTAATGCAGTAGGTTCTAATAGCTCATATACGCAAACTACTGCCTCTGATCTTTCTTTGATTAGGGCTATTGTTCCTGGTAATTTAATGGGGCCATCAGGTCAATTGTTGGTTAAACTATTAATTTCTACACCTACTAATGCTAACAACAAAACACCTAAAATTATATTTGGTTCTACAACCATTCATAATGCAGCTATTACAACTAGTTTAACTACTAATATTGATAAAGATTTAGCTAATCGTGGTAAAACTAATAGTCAGGTGTGTACCCCTCTTACAGCCCTTGGTCATGGTGCTTCTGCTTCAGCCGCAGTATATGCCACAGAAGAAACTAAAAATGATTTAGCATTAAGAGTTACTGGTCAACTAGCAACAGCTACTGACTACATGGTTATTGAATACTGTATTGCTACAGCAGTTTGTAGCTAAAAGAAATATATTAGGTCATTGTTGACCTTGATTGAATGATTGAATAACCCAGAAAGGTTAACAATGGCAGATAATACAACTACCCCTATCAGGCTTACTGACAGGTATAAAGAGCCAGTAGGTGATAATGAACTATTAGCTATGATCGAACAGGGTGTAATGAACTCTGTTGGTGACTTCTTAAACAGTTCTGACTTGGCTCGTGAAAGACAAAAGGCTACATACGAATATGGTATGATGCCACAGTACCATTTGACTCCTCAAGGTGTGTCTCAGATTGTTTCATCTGACACAGTAGAGGCGGTTGAAGGTTACACAGCTATTATTGCTGAACTAATGTTTAACAATAACAAGCTAGCAAGGTTTCTTCCTGCTGGACCAACACCCACAGACTATCATCATGCTAAGGTAGCTTCTGATTTAGTTAATTATGCTATCTTTAAACAAAATCCTGGCTGGGAAATCCTTAATACATGGGTTAAGTCAGCTCTTTTGTGGAAAAATAGTATTGTTCGTTGGGAGTTTATTGAGGATTTTGACTATAATTTCGAAGAATATGACTCTATTTCTCAAGAAAATCTAGACCTTATTTTGTCAGATTCCGATGTAGAAATCATAGGAAACCTTAATTATGAGCAAGAGTTAACAACAAACCTTGATGGTAACTCAGAGTTTCTAGTAGTATATAAGGATGTTCGTTTAAAACGTAAAACAAATAAGACACGAGTTCTTATTAAGAACGTACATCCAGAATGTTTTAGGATTACAAGGGATGCGCACTCACTAGATGATGCAGCATTCGTAGGTATTCAGATTGATATGACCCGTTCTGAGGTCAGAAAGTTTTTCCCCGATATTGCAGAGAACATCGATTGGGACGCTATTGGTGATGGGTCATATGATTGGGCCACCAAGTACACCGAAGAGCAAGCAGCTCGAAAGCGTCTAGTCGGCGAAGAGTACTGGCTAGGGGGAAATTCAAGGGAACTATTCCCTTCAGAAGCTAACAGACAATTAACTGTTATTGAATGTTGGTTAAGAGTAGACAGAGACGGAGACGGTATTGCCGAATTAAAACACTTCATTATTGCAGGGTCAACAATCCTGCTTGAAGAAGATTGTGATATGATTCCTTTAGCAACTCTTTGTCCCTTTGAAGTACCTCACGAATTCTTTGGTATTAGCGTTGCAGATATGGTTCGCCCATCTACATTAGCTACTACCGCTATTCTTCGTGGCTTCGTAGAGAATGTATACTTAACTAACTATGCACCTAAATTAGCTGATCCTAATGTAGTAGACTTTAGTGCTCTTCAGAATATGAAGCCTAAACAGATTATTGCTACTAATGGAAACCCACAGACAGCTGTGTCTTCTATGACTCCAGACACTATTAGTCCTGGCACTGTACCAATCCTAGAATTGCTACAGGTTCATAAAGAACAAGCTACTGGTATGGGTAAAGCTGCTCAAGGTTTAAATGATACATTATATGTATCAGGTAACAGTGAAGAAAAGATGCAGAAGGCTATGTCTGCAGCACAAGTACGTATTCAATTTATGGCACGTAGATTTGCTGAGACAGGATTTAAACGTTTATGTGACGGTGTATATCGTACTATGAGATCTAAGCTACGTGGTAAGGTAGTTAAATACACTGATCAAAATGATATCTTCAAGTCAGTTGATCCATCAACATTGCCTAACAATATGCTCATGTATATTGATGCGGATGTAGGTGAGAATGGCAATAGTAACGTTGTTAAAAAGATGTCTATGGTAGGTCAACAGCTTTTACCTGCATTATTACAAGCAGGTGCTGGTGGCGCTATCAATCCAGAAGCAGCTGTACGTATTGCATGTAAGACTCTTGAAGCTATGGACTTAGATCCATTAGACTATATTGTTGATTATACGGCTCCTGACTTTAAACAAAAAGCACAAGAGTCAAGAGACAATGAAATAAAGGCTACTGAAAAGCTTAAGCAATTAGAAGAACAAGTTAAAATGCTAGATATGGCTCAAAGACAAGCTACTATTGATTTAACTAATGTCCAAGCTAAAAATGCTATGCAAGATAATACAAAACAACTTATGGTTGCATTAGATAAATCCTACCAAGAATGGGGTAAGATTTATATCCAAGCAGCTAAAGAAGGTGTTGATCCACCTAAACAACCTGATATTAAAGTTCTATTAGCTATGGCAAAAGACTTTATTACGTCAGACTCGCATGGAGATGCTTCTAGACCCGCTAATGGTATGGAAGCTCCTCAACCTCAAGGACCAGCGGCAGAAATGCCACAATAATATTAAGATATGGACAAATATAAAGATGGGTTTGAAAGAAGAGTCAAACCAAAAATGAACCATGAAACTGGTGAATATAAAGTTGAACCTTTCCGAGATGCTCAAACAGCTCTTGGAAAGGCTGAGTTCTCAGTAAGAGAACGTGAACAATTCTTTGGCGATGCATACGGAGAGATCTTAGCAGATCTCTTTGTTACATGGCTTAAAACTGAACCTCACTGTTCTAAAGAAAGAGAATTCTTGTATCACACAGCTATGGCATTAGGCTCTGTTAAAGAGAAATTAATTGGTATTGAAAGATACGGCAAGAACGTTCAGTTTATGCACAAACAAAAACAGGAATCCCAAGAAGGGGAAGAAGGCAATGAGTAATTATTCAAATGTTAAAGAAGTATTAATTCGTTCTAGAGAAGAAATCTTACGAGAACTATCTAGAGCAGGAGAGAATGGCGGTACGGGTTTAGCCCAACGCTATGCACCCATCTTGGTAAGCCTACAAGGTGCTATTGATGTGATTGATCGAATGAGTGGTCAACCCATTAAAGCTACAAAGGTTGAAGACAAAGAAGCTTTTGTCAAAAAGATGGCGGCAGCTAAGGCTGCTAAAAAAACTGCTGTTGCAGTTTAATTGGACACAAAGGTAAATAATTTATGAATCTACAACATCTCTCTACCAACACACCTGCCTCGAATGTATCGAGTAAGGACTTTGATGACGGAAGTTATAGTGCAGATTTGGAAGCAAAGAGTCTTGATGACATTCTTCGCAACTCACCAGCAGCTAAAATGCTTGGGTTGGATAAAGAAGAATCTCTACCAGAGGAAGACTTAGGCGTCCCAAATCCAGACGAATCATCGGAAGAAGAAGCCCAAAAAGAGAACGATGAAGAGTCTGCAACTGACCTAGATGAAGAAGAAGAATCAACAGCAACTGAAGAAGAAAGTAAAGATGAGGATGATGCGTCTACCCAAAACTCTGAACTACCTTCTGAAGAAGATATTGATTGGGAATATCAAGTACCTGTAACCGTTGACGGTAAAACAGAGTACGTGACCCTAGAAGAAATCCGTAAAGGCTATTCTACTGATAAGCATCTATCTCAAAAGGGGCGTGAACTAGGCGAACTGAAGAAACAGGTCGAACAAGAAAGAAATGAAAAGCTTCAAGAAGTAATTCAATTAGGTACAGTAATCAATCAAGAATTGACTATTGTTGAAACTAATCTTGCCAAAGAGTACCATAAGGTTAAATCCGAAATTGATAAAGCACGAGAAGACGGTGACTCATACACTGCTCGTGAATTAAGAGATCAATTAGAAATAGTGCAAGAAAAGTATTGGGCAGCACGCAATAGTCGTGAAGCTAAAACTTCAGCAATAATGGAACAATTACAGGCTCAACAAGTTGAGTATCAACAACAACTATTAAAGAACTATGAAGAAAATATCATGAATCATATTCCTGATTATTCTGAAAAAGTTGCTACAAGTATCCGAGAGTTTGCCCTTAAAGAAGGCTTACCTGAAGAGTTGTTAAATCAAGTATATGATCCAGTAGTAGTTAAATTTATTAATGATTATCGTAAGCTAAAAACCGCAAAGGAAACAGGCGAAGTGAAACGTAAAGCAGCACCATCGGTAAAGTCGATACCCTCTAAAAAGGGAACTTCGAACTCCCAGAAGGAGCAGCAGAATGTTAGTACCAACCGTTCCAAAGTTCTTTCTGGTCAAGGATCAAAACAAGACGAATTAGATTTTCTAAAACGTATTTCTTCTGTGAGCAAAAAACTATAAACCAAAACTCACTATAAGGAAACTTAAAAATGGCTATTCAAACTTTTGCTACAGGCGGCCCTAAGGCTGCTGCTCGTAGCTCTGCATCCACAGGTAATGCAGTAAATGCTGGCGAACGTGAAGACCTCGCTAACTTTATCTCTATGATTTCTCGAGATGAAACTCCCTTTATGTCATCTATTGGTAAGACAAAAGCTACTGCTGTCTTCCACGAATGGCAAACTGACGAGTTGTCACCTCCTGCATCTAATCCCGTTGCTGAAGGTGTCTCTTACGCTACCCAAGCAACTAACCAAGTTACTGAACCCTATCGTACTCGTTTAGGTAACTACACTCAGATTAACAGCAAAACTGTTACTGTTACTGGTACTAAACGTGCTGTTGACCAAGCTGGTGTTGCTGACGAATACGCATATCAACTCAAGAAGCGTGGTACCGAACTACGCCGTGACGTTGAGTTCGACTTAGTTAACAGCTGGGACAGCTCTAACGGCTCTGGTACTCGTACCTTTGGTGGTTACCAAGCATGGGTTAACTACACTGCAGCCACTACTACTCCTGCTACAGCACTTAACGTGTTGACTACTCCAGGCGAGTATACTGCTCCTACTAATCCAGGCGGTGGTATTGCTGGTACTTTCACTACTGTTACTGGCGCTGATAAGAACAGCTTAGCTTTGTCACATGTTGACACTGTTATGCAAGCTATCTACGAAAACGGTGGTAAAGCTACTAAACTAATGTTGTCTCCTGCTAACCGCCGTGTATTCTCTGCTAAGGCACAGTCTGCTGGCTCTAGCTCAAGCAATGCTGGTGACGGTAACGTTCGCCGTAACATTGACCAAGACGGTAAACTCCGTCAGTCAGTTGAGATTTACATGTCTGACTTCGGTGACATTATGGTTGTTCCTAACTATGTTATGGGTATCTCTAATACTACTGTTTCTGGTTTAAACGACACAGCTAACTTCACAGCGTTCTTATATGATCCAATGTGGTTCAGCTATGCTTCTTTACGTCCTCTACAAGAAGTTGACTTAGGCCAATTAGGTGACTCTATCATTGGTCAAATCGTTGAAGAAGGTACACTAGAATGCCGTAACCCTAAAGGTTGTGGTATGATTTTCGGTTTATCTGGCGCTTAATCGTTACATAACCTAAACAAGGAGGGAGAGAAATCTTCCTCCTTTTTTATTATAAGGAACACAAATGGAATTTCTAAGAATTACAGCGACAGATGGTACTCGCCAATACATCCCTGATAACTATGTTGTTAATATTGCAACTACTGCTGACAGCCTAGATGCTGGTTCAGACTATAGAGCACCTAACGTAGTTCGTGGTCGTATTAGCCAAGTTAAGTATTATGATGGCGCTAATAGCACAGCTGGTGCTTTAGTAGTAACCGCAGTAAGTGCGTATGCATCTGGTGGTATTCTTTATGAATACGGTTGTTTTACTGTTGATGGATCATTTTCTGCAGCATTAAAAAACTAATTAAGAGGACACATGGGATTTTTATCACAAGAAAACAATGCTAAAAGCTTTGTTGTTAAAACAGACGAAAAGAATTTTCAATTAGAACAAAATGTTCAGGACTATAAAGACTATGCTTCTCAACAACGAGAGTTAGATTCTATTTCCCGTAATGGCAGAACATATAGATCATTTGCTATTATCCCTGATATTGTTGCTATTGATATGTTAACTAAACATGGGTTAGATGTACATGCTCCTGACTTTATGCAGGATCCAACTAACCTAAGAAAATTAAAACAAGTTATTGAATCGGATTATCCATTACTAAAAACGAGTAATGTAAAAGCTTTATAAGGAATTTAAATGGCAACACCTAGATTTGACGCTTTAGTCGCTAAAGTAAGAGACTGGAGTAATAAACCCGAAGTAGCAACTATACCCGACAGCGTCATTCAGGATTGTTTAACCTATTCTGCTGACGAATGCTACAGACAATTACGTATTCCTCCATTAGAAGCTACTGTTGTTTACACAGTTGCAAGTACAGACAATTCAGGAGAAAATAGTTTAGGTATGCCTTATGGTAATGCTTATACTTCTTTTGCTATTCCTGAAGATTTAACTCAGTTTGTTTATGTTAGAACTTTAGCACAAGATAATATTGGTACATCATATTCTACCTATCCATCTAATGTAAGTAAAGTATTTAATGAAGTAACAGATAGTAGAACTTTCTTTGATTTATATTCAGAAAAATATTCAGTATATAACTGGATGTGGCAGGATAACAAAATATTTATTCATCCCCAATTAGCTGTAGGTGCCGAAGTAGAAATCCATTACTATCGCAGATTACCTGCATTAAATGCTTTATATAGCGTTGTACCTATTAATTATTTAATTAGTTTATCAGATGCTGATCAACCATATTTAACTTTAACAGGTGTAAATACAGATACACCACTATACTTTTCTACCGCATCTTCTGTTACAAAATGCTTTGCAACATATGCAGAGGCTGCTGCTTATAATGCTACAGTAACAACTAAATATTATATTGGTAAAGAAGTATCTAATTGGTTAAGAGATAATAATGAAAGATTAGTTGTATGGGGTGCTTTATACAATTTAGGCGCATACATGTTTGACCAGGCAATGGAACAACGTTACGAAAAACGATTTAATGAAAATGTATTCTCACTTAACAAAGAAGAAAAATGGCGTAGAGCATCTGGTGGTAACGTACAAGTTAACTTTAATACTAACGGATTAATTTAAGGAGACACCAAATGGGATACCAACAAACAGCTGGGGTTACCGCAGGTATGGCTGCTGGTGGTGAGTACGGAGACTTAGCACAGACTAGTGCTCAACAAACAGTTAATACTGTTTCCTCTGACGCACCTACAAATACATCAGGTTATCAGCAAGCTCCAGGCATGACGGGAAGTGTCTCTGCTGGTGGTGAATATGATAATCTTGATATTGTAACTGCAGTACAATACAGCAATATTGCTGCTGAAGATGCTAATGATGCTGCTGCAAGTGCTGCTGCGGCAGCAGTAAGTGCTACTGCTGCTGCAACTTCTGCAACTAGCTCGTATAATTCAGCAGTATCTGCGGGTATTTCTGCAAATAGCGCTTCAGCAAGTTCATCAAATGCTGGTTCAGCAGCAATTTCTGCTGCAACTTCAGCAACAAATGCTAATACTCAAGCAAATATTGCAGTAACCAAAGCTACTGAGGCAGCAGCTAGTGCATCATCTGCTTCTACTAGTGCAACTAATGCCGCAACTTCTGCTAGTGGAGCATCTACAAGTGCAACTAATGCTGCAACATCCGCAAGCAGTGCTTCTACTAGTGCTACTAGTGCATCTAATTCTGCTACATCAGCAAGTACATCAGCAACAACGGCTACTACAAAAGCAAGTGAAGCATCTACATCAGCAACTAATGCCGCTAATAGTGCTACAAGTGCTTCTGGGTCAGCAACAACAGCTACAACTCAAGCGGGTATAGCTACTACTCAAGCCTCTAATGCTGCTTCTAGTGCGTCTGCTGCTTCAACTAGTGCATCAACTGCTACAACTCAGGCTGGTATAGCTACTACACAAGCATCTAACGCCTCTACTAGTGCTACAAGCGCAAGTAGCTCTGCTACATCTGCAGGAACATCAGCTACTAATGCTGCTTCTAGTGCGTCTGCTGCTTCAACTAGTGCAACCAATGCTGCTAATAGTGCTACATCTGCAAGTGGTTCAGCTACATCTGCTGCTACATCAGCAACAAATTCAGCATCTAGTGCATCATCTGCTTCTACTAGTGCATCAACTGCAACTACCCAAGCGGGGATAGCTACTACTCAAGCAAACAATTCGGCTACTAGTGCAACAACAGCTACAACTCAAGCAGGGATAGCTACTACCCAAGCAAGTGATGCAGCATCTAGCGCATCTAGTGCTTCTACTTCAGCTAGTAGTGCTAATGCTTCTGCAATATCTGCAGCAGCATCTTATGATTCTTTTGATGACAGATACCTTGGAGCTAAATCTTCAAACCCTACATTAGATAATGATGGTAATGCTTTATTAACAGGCGCATTGTATTTTAATACAGTTAGCAATGAAATGAGAGTATACTCAGGTTCTGCATGGTTAACAGCATATGTGTCTGCTGCAGGTGTATTACTTTCATCTAACAACTTATCAGATGTTGGTAATGTAACTACCTCAAGAACTAATTTAAATGCTGCTAAATCAGGTACAAATACAGACATTACCTCAGTTGCTTTAACAACAGGTTCCATTACTACAGCACCTTCAGCAGATACTGATATTACTAATAAGCTGTATGTAGACTCCCTTGCGGTAGGTGTTAACTTTCATGCAGCATGTAATTATGCAACTACTGCAGATTTAGGTACTGTATCTTATAACAATGGCACATCAGGAGTAGGTGCCACATTAACTAAAACAACTACGTTTGCAACATTATCTATTGATAGTGCTTCTCCAACTGTAGGTCAACGTATATTAGTTAAAAATCAATCTACAAGTTCTCAAAATGGTGTATATACAGTTACCAATGTAGGTTCAGGATCTACTGCATGGGTATTAACTCGTGCTACTGACTTTGATAGCTCAGGAACAGGTACCGATCAAATTGATGCTGGTGACTTTTTATTAGTATTATTAGGTACAGTTAATGCTAATACATCTTGGGTACAACAAACAGTATTACCTATTACAGTAGGAACAACTGGTATTACTTTTATTCAATTTGCTGCACCAAGCACATTTACTTACCCAGGTGCAGGTATTGTAAATTCTACAGGTAGTGCATGGGGTACTTCTTATAGTACTACAGGTAGTGGTAATGTTGTATTATCTACATCACCTACTTTAGTTACACCTGCATTAGGTACTCCAGCAAGTGGAACATTAACTAATTGTACATTTCCTACTTTAAACCAAAATACAACAGGTTCTGCTGCAACATTAACAACAGCAAGATCAATTCATGGTGGCTCATTTAATGGTTCAGCAGATGTAACAAACATTATTTCATCCACTTATGGTGGTACTGGTAATGGATTTACTAAATTTACTGGACCAACAACTACCGAAAGAACATTTACATTACCAGATGCTAGTTCAACTATTGTTGTTCAAGGCGGTGCATTAGGTACTCCAGCAAGTGGAACATTAACTAATTGTACATTTCCTACTTTAAACCAAAATACAACAGGAACTGCTGCTGGTTTATCTGGCTCTCAAATAGCTAATTATTTTTATGCTGCACCTAATGGAGCGGCTGGTACTGCTACATTTAGAGCTATTGTTGCTGCTGATATACCTACGCTAAATCAAAACACAACAGGTTCTTCTGGTTCATGTACAGGTAATGCTGCTACAGCTACGACTGCAAGTAATGTAAATAATGGCACATTAACATTAGCAGTATCAGGAACAGGGTTATCTGGTTCACAAACATTTACTGCAAATCAATCTACCGCAGCTACATTTACAGTTACATCTAACGCAACAAATGCAAATACAGCAAGCACTATTGTTGCTAGAGATGCATCAGGTAATTTTAGTGCAGGAACTATTACTGCAGCTTTGACTGGCACTGCAAGCGGGAATTTAGTCAGTGGGGGCGCACTTGGTACACCATCAAGCGGCACTTTAACTAACTGTACATTTCCAACGCTCAATCAAAACACAACAGGTTCATCTGCTTCATGTACTGGTAATGCGGCTACGGTAACTAATGGCTTTTATACTACATCCTCTTTTAATCTAGGTACAACAAGTATTGCAGTTAATAGGGCAAGTGCTACGCAATCGTTAACAGGTGTCAATATTGATGGCTCATCAGGTTCTTGTACAGGTAATGCTGCTACAGCTACAACAGCAACTACAGCAACTACAGCAACTACAGCTAATGCAACAAATACCGCAAACAACTTTCAAATGAATAGTTTAGGTGTTGGCACTGCTGGTTCTGGAACTGCTGGAGAAATTAGAGCAACTAATAACGTAACAGCATATTATTCTGATGATCGTTTAAAAACAAATTTTGGCAATATTAAAAATGCTTTAGATAAAGTAAACACCTTAAATGGTTTTTATTATGAAGCAAATCAAACTGCACAAGATTTGGGTTATAAACCAATAAGAGAAGTAGGCGTTTCTGCACAACAAGTCCAAGCAATTATGCCTGAAGTAGTTGCACCTGCACCTATTGATGAACAATATTTAACTGTTAGATATGAAAAACTTGTGCCTTTATTAATTGAAGCTATTAAAGAGTTAAATAATAAAATAGAAATACTTGAAGAAAAATTAAAATAACGGAGTTTAAAAATGACATTACCAGCATCAGGCGCAATTTCGTTTAACGCTATTAACGTAGAACTTGGTCAGGCAGGAACAACAAGTGCAAACATTAATCAAGCGTCATACCGCACTTTAGCTGGAGTTCCTTCTGGACAAATTGCATTGTCTAACTTTTATGGAAAATCAAATAGAGCTTCAATCTCATACACTTTTTCAGCTAATACTAATAATGCTTCCTTAAATGTTTCTTCAATTAGTGGTTACGTAGCTGGTGCATCAGATATTACTATTACAGTAAACTCAGGTATATACCTTTGGTCATCATCTACAGGAACGCATGGATTAACGTTATCAGGAGGGACAACTGGTGACACAATTCTTCTTGTAAATAATGGCTACATAATGGGTCAAGGTGGTCTTGGTGGAGGAGGCTCGGTCAATGGACCAGGGGGTCCTGCTCTTAGTTTGGGCTATCACACTACAATTAATAATACCAATGCTTCTGCCTATATTGGCGGGGGCGGCGGTGGTGGCTTAAACATGCAAAATGTCGGCGGTTTTGCAGGTGGCGGGGGTGGCGCAGGTGGCGGCGCAGGTGCTGCTCCTACCAGTGCTGGGATTAGTGGCGGTGCAGGGGGAGCAATTGGGAGTGCAGGCGCAGTTGGTGGAACAGGAAACACAGTGTCACAAGCGCAAGGAGGAGGCGCAGGTGGCGGTGGTGGTGGATCATTTGTAAGCACAAGCGGTAAAACTACAACTACTAACTATGGTGGTGGCGCAGGAGGTGGAAGGATATTTCCAGGCTCAGGCGGTGCAGGTGGTTCTGGTGGTGGTGGTAATGGTGGTGCTGGAAATGCTGCTGGAGCTACAGGCACTAGAGTAGGCGGTAGTGTTGGTAGCGGATCTGGAGGTGGCGGTGGATGGGGTGCCTCAGGTGGCTCAGGTTGGGTAGGAGGTAAAGCAGTGTCTTTAAATGGATTTACAGTTACTTGGGTAAGTGGAAACACTACCAGAGTTTATGGGAGTGTGTCATGACAGAACGAGTTAATGAAAATAATCAAATTATTATTACTAAAGAATTACTCTTACATTTAGGTTCTTGTGGAATAAGTTTTGATAGACCAAATCAAAAGAATTATGATCCTACAAAAGACGACTCATCTGCTGATGATCATTATTTTACTGTTGCTAATATGTGGGGCCGTACTGAAATAGAATGTATTGAATTTTTAATAGATAATAATTTAAGCAGAGATTTGGCATGGTATATTGAACAAAGAAAAACTGAAAAGTTTGTGCGTTATATAGGAAAGGTTTTTTCAATGGGTAAATATCAAGTTTTTAATACATTAACTGGTACTCATCAATATTGTGATACAGAAGAAGAAGCAAAAATTGCTTTAACAGAAATTGCAAAAGCAATTATTGCAACACACTCTCTTACTATTTGTAGAGAGTTAACAAATGAATATGGGCATACTACATGGATTTCAAGTGAATTACCTAATCCGTTTACTATTACGCCAAATACTTAAATTAAAGGATTAGAATAATGTCAGATACTACTGTAACAATAACAGAAGCTAAGTTAATGACACACGAACAAGTGTGCGCAGAAAGATATGCTAATATATCTAAAAGCCTTTCTGATGGTGCTGCTCGTATGACTAAAATTGAATATTTACTTTATGGCGTAATGCTATGTGTATTATTAGGTCCAGGTACTGCAGCAGAATTTATTAAACATTTAATAGGGGTGTGAAATTGATCCTATCAGTATTTGCCTCCTTGCGGCTGGTTTGGTTAAAAATATCCAAGCTGGGTGTGATCTTTACAAGCAAGCTAAAGAGTCTTTTGTTGAGATTAAAAGAACTGCTGATGAAGTTGTTGCCATTGGCAAAGAGGTCAAAGGAATATGGGCAACGCTTGTTGGGTTCTTTGATAACAAACCTAAAACTCAAGTTGCAAAACCTGCTGTTAAATCTAAAAAATCTGACTATGTTGCTGTTGACGAAACTCAAGTCAAAGTTGACATCGTTAAAAACCTTACAGAATTCTTTAAGCTCCAAGAACAATTAGCAGCACACATCAGGGAAGAGGAAGAGAAGTCAAAGAATGTCTATGATCCTGATCAGAACTTAATGGAGTCAGCACTTAACCGAGTAATGGCACAACAAGAAATGGACAGTTTAGTTATTCAAATTAGAGAGTGCATGGTGTATCAAAGCCCACCAGAAATGGGGGCGTTGTACTCTGAAGTGTTTGGTATGAGAGACAAAATTGAAGAGGAGCAAACCCAAGCAAGGCTAAAAGAAGAAGCTAAGAAGAGGCAGGAGCTATGGCAACAAAGGCAGTTAGAAAAACAAACAAAAATAACAGTAGCATGGGTGTTGGCAGTGATATTCCTAGCTGGATACCTCCACCTGTGGTTCCTGTACCTAACCCTTTAGAGGAGTCTCCAATGTGGTATTTAGGATGGGTTGCTGCTTGTGTATTAGTTACTATATTATTGCCTATAGGTGCTTTATTGTTTTCTAGGGCATATGAAACAGAGCTTAAGGCTCAAGCACTTCTTCAAAAGACAGAACAAATACAAAAACAAATAGAACGTAAACAATCAAAATCAAAGGATAATTAATGAAGCAACTAGAAAAAGATTCAGTATACAATCAGTTTGACAGTGACAAAGATGGTATTGTAAGTGATGAAGAATTGTCTCGTTCAGAACGAATGATGATGATTGAGAACATGGATAAAATGGCTGATCAACAGCGTATTATGGCATGGTTTGCTTTAGGACTCCCTGTTGTACTTACTATTCTATTTGGTTCTAGTTTATTTATGTTAGATAAAGTATCTGCATTAACAGGATTATTAACTACTTATTGTGCTGGTATGACTACTATTGTTGTTGCGTTTATGGCTGCTCAAGCGTATACCAGAGGAAAGATGCACGGAGAATGAAAACAATATTAGCATGTATTATAGCTATACTAATAGCCCTTGGTTTAGGGTATTGGAAAGGTAGCTATGATGCAGGAGTAGAGACAGCACTACAAGTATCTGCCGCAAATGATGTTGCCAGAGAAAAAGAAAAACAGATGGGTGAAGTGGCAACAACATATGCTACTGTATTAAGAAAGAAAGAAAAAGATGCTGAAAAGAAAATTGCTAACCTTCGTGTTGCCGTTGCTAATGGTGAGCGCAAGTTGTTCCTTCCTATCTCCACCAAAGCCCCCGACTGTAGTGTATCAACCACCTCAGATACCTCCACTCCCAGTAGAAGTAACTCAGGAGAAACACGAGCCGAACTTGACAGACAGGTTGCTCAAGATCTTATCTCAATAGTTGCAGAGGGTGACACTGCTATTCGTAAATTAAATGTTTGTATCAGTCAATATAATGAAATTAAGGATAAATTAAATGACCCAGTTAAGCACTAACTTTTCTTTAAAAGAATTAACTAAATCAGAAACAGCCACAAGACTGGGCTTAGATAATACTCCTGATGATACTGCATTAAATAATTTAAAAGTATTATGTGAAAAGGTATTACAGCCTGTGAGAGACCACTATGGTAAAGTAACTGTTAATAGTGCTTATCGTTCACCTGAATCTAATGCTGCTGTAGGCGGGTCAAAGACATCAGACCATTGTAAAGGTATGGCTGCGGATATCGAGGTTGTAGGTGTAGCTAATGGTGACCTAGCTCAATATATTAAAGACAACTTTAAATTTACACAATTAATTCTTGAATTTTATACACAAGGGATACCTGACTCAGGATGGGTACACGTATCATATGACCCTAATAATCTTAAATGTGAGTGTTTAACTGCTGTAAAACAAAATGGTAAAACAGTTTACCTTAAAGGCTTACAACCGTAGAAGACCCCTAATAGGAAACAAAACAAAGGAAGAACCTAATGGCTACACCTATAGAACAATTTGGTAGGGGTGGGTGGAACGCAGATATGCCTCCTATGATCCTACCAATGAACACTTTTACAGACGTACTAAATATAAGATTTGATGACGAGTCTGTACAAGCAACTACTGGGGAAACCACTTCCAGAACTGTTGCTATTGCACCTGACTATGGAATTCATTGGAGAAGACCAGACACAGGGTACAATATATTTGCTAAAAATGGAAATATAGTTAGAGTAGATTCTGCTGGAAATACTTCATCTATGTTTTCTAGTGGGTCTGGATCATATACAAATAGTGATTGGCAAGGTACTTTATTTAATGGTGGTTATGCCGTTATTCTTAACAATGGTGCTACTACTCCATTATATTGTTTATATGGCAGTCTTTCTGCAGATAATACCTTTCAACCATTACCAGGATGGAATTATGTATCAGGTTTAACAGTAACAGCTAAAGTTATTAGATCATTAGGTTACTCATTAGTTGCAGCTAACTTAACATTAAATCAAAGTGGTATTTTAACTTATGCACCTAGCACTGTTAGAGTATCAGTTCAAGCTGCTACAGGCTCAGTACCTTCTGTATGGCAACCAGGTTTTACAACAGACACAGCAGATGAATTTGAAATAAGCTCTACATCTCCTATCTTAGATATGTGTGAGCTAAGAGGAAATATGTACATATATTCTTCTGATTGTATTAACATACTTACTATTGGTGCTAATACTAGAGTATCTCCTTATAGTAAGTCATATGGTATTTTAAGTACTGATTGTGTTATTGAAGTTGATGGTAAACATTTTGTTGTTGATCGTAATGATATATACACACATAATGGTTCAGGCGCTATTGAGTCTATTGCTGACTTTAGAATTAAAAAATATTTCTTTAATAATTTAAATAAAAATTATATTAATAAAGTACATCTAGTTAAAAATTCTTTTTATAAAGAAATATGGATTAACTACCCTAAAGGCTCTTCTACAGTATGTAATGAAGCTTTAGTGTTTAATTACAAAAATAACACATGGTCTAAAAGAACATTACCATCTTTAACTTACGCATTTACTGGTCCTGCTAATGTATCTACTACATTTCAATATGGAACTGAAGTAATATACATGTGTACTAATACAACACAAACATTAGTAACAGATAGCAATTATTTAATGTGGAATGGTTCAGCATTAGTCGCATATACATCTTATATTGAAAAGAAAAAATTAAACACAGGGGATGTTACTGGAAGTACAATGATTAGTTCTGTGTATCCTATATTTGATCAAGTACCTAGTAATGCAAGTATTACTATAAGAGTAATAGGGCAAAACAATTATGTAGATAATATTGATTTATCAATAGATGATCCTGATTTAAAAGATACATTTACATTTTTACCTAACAATGAAAAATCTCAGGGTTACAAAGTTGATCCAAGAGTATATGGTCGTGTAATGAATTACAGAATAACAACCACTGGCTATTGGCGTTTAGCTACTATGTCACTTGATTCTAAACAAATAGATAGGAGATAAAATGCTTAATCCACCTATCACGGATAACACAGATTTAAATTCTTTTTTAACTCAAGTATTTTTAGATTATCAAAATAATTCTAGTATTTCAAATTCAGTAGTATCTACTAATACTAGTACTGGTTCAATAGCTGATAATTCAGGAAATCTTGTTGGCTATCTTTATAGATATCTTGATGTCAAATATGCTGATGATGCTATTGGTACAAATATATCTGATAACCCTTATTCAAGAACATGGTTTGGTGTTAGGAATGATGATACGGTTATTGAAAGTTTAAATCCAGCAGCATACACATGGTATGAAGTAGCTGATGGTGGATTTGGTATTAGTAAAGTATTATGGGTAGCTACTACTGGTGGACGATTTGCAACATTTGCAGTATCTACAGAGGCACCTGACGATAGCAGACAATGGAGAATTGTACCTCAAAGATCTATTGATTTAGATAATCCATCTGCAGTATTTAATCAATATTTAATTATTAGATATGCAGATGATTCTGTAGGCACAGGTTTATCTACAACACCTACAAATAAAACTTATTATGGTATATATACAAGCACTGATGGTTCTACTTCAGTAGATCCAACTTTGTTTGATTGGTCACCTTTTACCTTTGGAACCACTTATGAGCTATATTATAGAGCTTATGGTGGGCGTAATATTGATGTATTACCTGCACAAACAAGACCGTTAGGATATCTTGAATACAAAGGGGATGTACTCAATTTAGATGTATCAACCTTAGGCACAGTAGATACTATTGGTATTATATCTGAAGCACCACTTATTATTGAATCACCATACAGATATTTATTAGTGCAATATGCTACTAGTATTACAGGAACAAGTATTAGTAATAATCCTTCAGGTAAAACTTATTATGGTTTACAAGCATCTGATGTATTAACAGTAGATAATAATCCTGCTGATTATACATGGTTTGCAGCAGGTGGAACATTTTTAACTACAGTTAATTTATGGGTAAGAACTAATTCATCTAATGTAGTTCAATTTAGTTTAACTCAAAATGCTCCAGACAATTCTGGTTGGCAAAATATATGTGAGCAATCTGATTTAATTGATTACATTGATATGTATCAAAGAACAGGATCTGTTGTTACAGGTATTACAAGCCCTACTGATGGTAATATTTCCTATTATACTAACACTACTGGTATTACTAATGTTAATTTAACACCATATGGGCAAGGATCAACTACTAGTGGTTTTGATATTGATATTACTACAACAGCTACTATTGGTGTAGATCAATTTGGTAGAGTATATAGAACAGGTGCTTCTGATCAAGTATTATTTAGTTCAATGCTTACTACTGCAACATCAGGACAAACAGTATTTACTTTTTCTAACGCACAAACAAATCAGATATTAGTATTTAGGAATGGTGCATTTCTTAAGCCAGGGACTGATTATACAAGAACTACAACCACAGTAACATTTACAAATGCCTGTGCAGTAAATGATAAAATAGCAATATATTATATTCGTTTAATTGATGGTGCTACGTCTGCTGATAAAGTTCCTTTTATAACAACTAGTTCTACATTAACAGATGGACAAACTTATATATCATCAACTTCTGCTAATGGTTCTGAGTTATTATTTATAAATGGTACTTTAATTGTTGATAGTGATTATGATTATTTTGGAACAGCTCAAGGATATATATTAAGAACAGCATCTAAAGGTGGTAATTGTGATGTAGTTACTTTTTCTTTTAATGCCTCTAGTGTCCTTATATTTGGTGAAAACATTACTGAAACAATTATATCTTCTAACAATGTAGTGTTTCCAACTCCTTATTATAGAAATTCGCATTTAATGTTTCTTAATGGGGTATTGTTAAGGCCAACATCAGATTATTCAATTCCTGGATCAACATCAACATCATACAATTTAACTGAAATAGGTACATTAAATATTGCAGGACAACCTTACCAATATTGTTCATTTAATAAATATGGCGAAGCATCAGCATCTTCTGTAAGCGCTGCGGGTGTATTAGGTATGGATATGCCTGTTGTAATAGATCAAAAACCAACAATAGCAGATATGTTCAAAGTTATGCAAGATCAAATAGATGAACTACGTTTACAAGTGAAAGGTCAAACAAATGACACAAGCAGTTAATTTAGCAAATTTTGCTAATTCGGTAGATACTTCGGGTCAAGTACCTCCTACTGTATTAAATGCTGTAGTTCCTCTTTCTAAAGGTGGCACTAATGCAGCAACAGCCGCAGATGCTAGAACAAGTTTAAATGTACCTTCAAACTCTGGTACAACAGCAACAGGAACATGGCCTATTAGTATTACAGGATCAGCACCTAGCTTAGTATCAACAAACTTTTCAATAACTGAATCAGGTGGTAATTTACTTATTAAGTATGGATCAACAACCTTAGTAACTATTGCCTCTACTGGAGCAATTACTACAAATAATTCAATTAGTGCTGGTGGTGCAGTCTCAGGAAGTTAAGGAAAAATATGGCAACAACAACAATCAATTCTTCAGGAATAACATTTCCTGATTCTTCTTCACAAACATCTTCTGGATCTACAGGAGTTAACCTTATAAACGTTTACACATCATCAGGTACTTGGTCAAAGCCTACAGGTCTTAAATCAATAAAAGTAACTGTTGTTGGTGGAGGTGGTAATGGTGGAACAAACACTAGTGGAGGTACTACTCCTGGCGGCGCTGGAGGAGGTGGTGGAGGCACAGCTATCCGTTATTATTCAGCAAGCTCTTTGTCCTCAACACATCCATATGTAGTTGGAGGAGCTGGTGGAACCTCATCTTTTGGAAGTTCACCTATCACAGTAATTTCTGCAACAGGCGGGTCAAGCGCATCATATGGTATTGGTGGTGCAGGTGGCGTAGGATCAAACGGTAATATAAATATTGGTGGACAAGGTGGTTCAGTTGGTCATGTGTATAGTGGTAGTACTTATGGCCCAGGTGGAATAGGTGGATCCTCTAGCTTAGGTGGTGGTGGACTTGCTAATTTAAATAGTGCAGGTGGCGCTGGACAAGCCTATGGCGGTGGTGGAGGTGGTGGTCAATCTGGTAACCCTGGACAATCTGGAGGAGCAGGAGCTGCTGGCGTTGTAATCATTGAAGAATTTTATTAACAAATAATATTAAAAGGAATAAGTATGGAAATAGTAATACTACCTCCAGAATTAGTTTTAAAACACTGGGCTGCTATTTCCAGCTTGTTAGAAAAAGCAATAGATAAAGGTCAAAGTGAATCTACTTTAACTGATCATATGCGTAATATACTTAATAACACTACACATTGTTGGGTGATAGGTAACAACAATAACAATATTGTTGGTGCCGCATTAACACAAGTAATACAATATGCGCAATATAAAACACTTCATATTATAGCCTTTGCAGGTAAAGATTTTGAAGAGCAATCTAAAGTATTTCCCACTGTAGAAAAGTTTGCAAAACAAATGGGATGTAAAGCTATTGAACAATGGGGAAGACCAGGATGGGCAAAAGAATTACCCAAGTATGTTCCTGGTTTTAAACAAGCATACGTAGTTATGAGAAAAGATTTAGAAGGAACATATAATGAGCAAATGGAAAATAGGTAAAGTTACAAAGCGTTATGGCGGTAGTGGTGGAGGGGGTGGTACAAAAGAAGTTACTACAGAAAACATTCCTGAAGAATTTAGACCAGCGATACGCAATGTTCAAAGTACTGGACAAACTCTTTTTGAAAGAGGTGAATTAAGTAAAGTAGCAGGTAAAAGTGATTTACAAGCTAAAGCTTGGGATTCAGGCTTATCTGATTTAGAAAAAGCTGTTGCAGCTAATAGAGGAACATTAACAGGTCAGCGTGCTCGTTTAGAAGACATGGCTAATACAGGTGGAGCTGATCAACTTAAAAACGCACTTGAATTAGATGTTGGTATGGGTGCTGCTAAAATTGGTCAAGACTATGGTGCATCAGGAACATTAGGTTCTTACAGACAAAACTTAGCTAATGCTTCTGCTGAAGACGCTACTAAAGCAAAGTTTGCTCAACAAATAATTCAAAATAAAGCTGCTGCTGAACAAGGATTAAATACAAATGCTGCTGCATTATCCTCTGATCAATCTAACTTAATTAAAATGTTAGAGTCTAGTGGTGGACAAAAACGAGCTATTGATCAACAAGAATTAGATGCTGCATGGCAAGGCTATCAACGATTTGCTTCAAGTATTTATGGTAATCCTGCAAGACAATCTACTCAAGTAGTTCAAACTGGTGGAGGTAAATAATGATTAACAATGATCCTTGGGATTGGGCAAATCAATCATCACAATCAGCGCAACAACCTTTAGTTGCTGCTCCTCTATCTAATACTATTGTTCCTTTACAAGCTAATAACGAACAAATGCAGCCAGGACAGGTTATACAAGAAAAACCTAATAGAGATGCAGAACAATTAAGAAGTATGGCTATTAACAAAGGTGTTGAAAAAGGTGGTAATTATGCTTATGGTGCCTATAAAGATATGACAGCTGGTCCTATTGGTACTGGTGGCGCTCCTGTAGTAGAACAGAGTGTTATGGCTAGTTATCCAACAGTTGCTGCACCAACAAGCACTATGGCAGGTATAGGTACAGGCGCTGCTGGATCTGCTGCAACTACAGCGGCTCAAACTGCCGCAATGTCTGAAGCTACTGCATTAGCTGGTGGTAGTGCTGCTGCTGGTGAAGCAGGTATGCTTGCTAGTATGGGACCAGTTGGTTGGGGTATAGGCGCATTAATGTTAGCCAAGTCAATGAAATGGATTTAAAATGGGACCACTATCTGCTAAACAACACAGAGAGTACTTAAAGTTTGCTTCTCAAGAAGCCAGAGAAACAGCTAAGATGGAACGGGAGGAAGCCCGTAAACAACAACTACATGAAATTAAACTTGTAGAAGCTGCTGGTAAGGCTGGACAAACATTAGGTCATAAAGAAGACGTTCACAAATATAAGATGGGTACCTTAGGTGCTCCATTAAAAGTTAAATCACCTAACCCATTAGCAGGGACAGAACTATTTAAACGTGGTCAGCACATGTTGCCATATCAAGCAGAAGATGCTGCTAAAGCTAGGAAAGCTGCTAAACAAAATACAGATACAGTACCTGCTATGCTAACTCCTGGCGAAGCTGTTATCCCTGAACCTGCCGCACAAGACCCTAAGAATAAACCCATTATTAAACGTATGGTTCAAGAAGGTAGAAAAGCTAACAAAACTAAAAAAGGTTTTTTAGAATTTCGTGATGGCTCTATTAACATTGTTAACTCAGATGTTATCCCTAGTAGAGTACAACAGGCTGCTGGATACAAAGATGGTACTAAAAAAGTTAAAGGTAAAGGGTTAGCTCCTGACGGCTTCCGTTATCAGAATGATAATCCTACTCAAGGTTCAATATCATATGAGATGCCTATGCCTAAAGGAAAAGGTTATATGGGTGAAATACCTGTTTATAATCAAGAAATATCTATTAGACCTAGTGCAATGACTGAGTATACTCTTGATGATAATAAGGGTCAATACCCTAGTTTAGTTCCTACATTAAGTAACAAAGAAGTTCAATTAATTACTCAAGGTCAAATGAATGATGCAATAGCTAATAAAGCTGCTGCTTATAGAGACATGCGAGTTAATGCTGGTCAATCACCTTTTTCTGATAGACTAGGTGTTAAAATACCTGTAGGATATACTGATACGTTATATGCTGACGGCACTTCTGCAGTACCTCAATTAATGAACTATAATGAAGGTACCATTCAAGTACCTGTACCATCATTAGCATATGAGCATTCTGATGTACCAGGTTCTTCTTTTGAAGATGGTACTGAAAGAGTATATGACTTTAATAGAGGTAGTTCAGCTAGTTATCATTATGAAAATGGTGTTGAAGATGTACCTGAGTCTAGCCCTATACTTGAACCAACAGTAATTGCTGGCCCAGTAATAGATTATCAACAAAAGGTAATCCCTGAAAATCTAGTTAATATTTCTACAACAAAAGATAAAATAGAAGATGCTGTTCCTCGTTCTGCTTATCCAGATGTAACTGCAGACATGAAGCTTAAAGATGTACAAGCAAAAATCAATGGTAGTGTTAGTTCAGAATTTGACATCCCAGAAAGACCTTTTAAAAATGTAGGTATGGAAGTAATTGAACCTTTACCAATGCTTGCTGCTAAACCTAAGGTAGTTGTTGAAGGTAAAGATCGTTTTCCTGTACCTCCTCCTGTTGTAGCTAAGTCTGTTGGTGGTAACAATAGTACCATCAACATGCCTGTAGAGCCAGTTGCATTCATCCCTGATCCAAATGCTAAACAAGCATTTAATGCTGAGATGCAAGCAATAATAGATGCTAATGAAGGTAAAATTGTTCCTCCATTAAAACCAGAAGATGATGATACCAGACCTGAATATTGGATTAAACAATTAAAAGGTTCTCAAAAAGCTGTTGATAAAGCTATAGCTAATAAAGACGATGAGTCTGCTATTGATTCGCTTAAAGATTTATTTACATACAAAGGTATTAAGAGTGTCTTAGGTTTAAATGATCAGGAAGTTGCTCGATTAGCTGTAGCTACTGTAGCAGGTCGTGCTATGGGTTATGACACTGCTCGTGCATTATCTTATGGTGGTAGACAAGCATTTGAAACTTCTTTACGTAGACAGGCTCAAGAAGAGGCTAACAAGCGTCAAGATAAGCAATTAGCTGCTCAAGCTGAACGTGAAGATATGCGTACTGCTATTACATTAGCTGGACAAGCTAAAGCCGATAAGAAAGCAGAAGCTGATAGGAAACTTAATGAGAAAAGATTATCTTTAGCAGAAAGAAAAGAAGAAGCTAGAGCTGAAAGCGAAATACAATACCGTAAATTCCAACAGTTAAAAGAAGATAACAAATGGACTTACGAAAAATCTGCTGCTGCCAGAAAAGATCAAGAGCATCTTAGTGATAATTTACAAAAGTATTTAGCTATGGATGTATCTCCTGCAGTAAGAAGTCAAGCTATGAGTATGTTAAAAGGTAATTTTGAAACACCTGAAGACTGGATGAATAATATGCGTGCTGTTACTACATATCTAGCAGCTAATGTTCAGCATTATCCTCCTGGGTATGGTCGTAAAAATGGTAGTGGTAGTGATGATGATGGCGAAGGTGGTGGTAAAGGTAAGTATCCTAAGAAACCCGATATGATGCTTGTAGATGGTGAACTTATGCCAGTTCAATATCATAAAGGTCAGTATCAGACTATGGATGGTAGGTTAATTCCATTTAACGCTGTTAAAAGTATTGAAGCTCATCGATATGAAGAAGATACTGTTGCTAGAAAGGTTGAAGCTTTAATACCTGAAGGTGCTAAAGATAAAGATGGAAAACCTTTTAATGCTAAAGCAGTAGCTAATAATTCTAATAGAATACTTTCTAGTATTCCTGGAGGACTAACTATTGATAGCAAAGCAGATGTTATGAATTTAGCTATTCCTCAACTTGTAGAAAGTGGACTTCAAGATCCTGACGGTATTAGGAAAGTTATTAGAAGTAATATTGCTAAAACTACAAGTCCCTCTGACAAAGATTTGTGGAAGCCTAATGGTAAAAATTTATCTGGAAAATCTATGGCTGAATTTACTAATGCTTTAGATAGAGTTATTCAAAATAAATATAATAAAGATAATGTAGTGATAGATGATCAAGCTGCATATGAAGCTTTAAAAAGGGCTTATAAGAATATACCAGCAGATGTTAGAACTAAAATGGAAAAATCGGGTTATACTCAGGAGAACTATAGCACGTTCCAAGATTGGGCTATAGCAGAAACAAGTGGTCTTCCTAAATGGAAATCCTATACTGAACCTAAGAAAAAATAAACTGAAAAGGGGTTATTATGAAATCGTTAGATGATTATGTTGATGATGTACTCGCTGATAAAGCATCTATAGCCCCTTCTTCAGGCTCTGCTTTAACTGTTAATAACAAACAAGTAAAAGGTACTCAACAATGGGTTGATCCTGATACTATTAAAGTAAATAATAAAGCTTATCGTATTGAAGGGTACAATGCGCCTGAGGTTGGTCATAGGTATGAAGGTATATTTATACCTCCTCAGGAGCAAGGCGTAGCACCACAAATTCCTAAGATACTTAATCAAGCTGGATTTACTGATATACAACCTACTGGTAAATCCAGTTATAATCGTGAAGTAGCTAAGGTTATTAATCCTAGTACTGGTGAAAGTGCTGGTAACTTTTTAACAAAAATAGGTGCAGTAGAACCTAATAGATTTACTGATGATGAGTCTGCTGCTCAGTACTATAACATGCAAACTGTCTTAAAAGCTTTTCCTGAAAGAGCTAAAAAAGACCCTATATTAGCAGGAATAGTTAAAGAAAATGAGCGTAGGGACAAGGAGTTTGCTGAGGCGGGAAGACGTCAGTATGTTCCTAAGGTAAATGCTTTTAACGAAGAACAATATGCTGCATATAAAAACAGTACAGGTATTAAAGGTATTAATAATGCCAGAGATACTATTAAAAAGATTGATGCTATACTAGCTAGTGAAGGTAAACCTGAAATGGTACCTGACTTTAATGCAGTAGGTTTTGAAGGAGCTATGTCCTACACAACAAATGGTGGACAACAAATACCTCCTGAAATTAAAGCTAAATTATTAAAACAAAAAGAAGCAGCTCAACAACAAATGTTTTATGCTTCCTATTTGCCTGATATAGTAGGTGGTGTACAGTTTCGTCATGATGACAGAACTATAATGAACCAAGCTTATAATCAACAAGGTACAGTGTTATACAGTGCTCTTAAAGACATATCCAAAGGCTTTTGGGGTAACGTAGAAATGGTTGGTGAAAAGACTGGTTGGGATGAACTTAAAGACAATGCTAAGGCTCATGTCAATGGTATTAAAATGACTCAAGCAGATTTACCTGCAACATTATCTTCATTTAGAGATATTAATACTGATTCAGGTTGGTGGAATACTGCCAAAGATACATTAACATACACAGGTAATTTGTTTGCAGGTACATTACCTCAAATGATTATTACAATGGGTGCTGCATATGCCTCTGGTGGTTCGTCTTTAGGTTTAGCTTTATCTACAGTACCTGGTTCTTTTCTTTATACAGGACAATTTTATGCTGACCAACCTGATGACAAAAAGAATGTACCATTAGCTATTGCTGCTGGTGTTGGTTCGGGTACATTAGATAGAATAGGTCTTGATTTTTTATCTGGTAAATTAGGTGCTAATTTATTTACTATTACAGGTAAAGAAGAAGTTATTAATGCTATGATTCAAAATGGTAAGGCAGCAACTAGAGTAGAAGCTGAAAAGATTTTACAAGAAGCTACTAAACAAGAGATATTAGCATTCACAGGCTTTGGAAAAGAATTTGCTACAAGGCAATTGTTATCTATGGAAGGTGCTGCTAAAGCTACTGGAAGAGCTACTATAGCTGCTGGTGGTGAAGGTGGTACTGAGTTATTACAACAAGAGCTTCAAATGCTAGGTCAATCAGGTCAATTTAATCGTAATTATAAATATAATTTAGATTATAAAGACCAGTTAGAAGATGCCTTTGTTGGTGGTGCTGTTATGGGTGCTGGTTTTCATGGAGCAAGAGGCGTAACTGATATGGCTGGATGGCATTCAGCTGTAGACGCTCAAAGACTTTATGATAAAGCTGTTGGAGATTCACAAGCATTTCAAGCTGATAATCAAGAACGGTTAGCAACTCAAAATGGTGGTCATGTTGATATTACTCAATTAGCTCGACAAACTGCTGTTCAACCCTCAAATCATCCTGATACCTCTTTAACTAATTTACCTACAAACAAAGGTTGGTTTGAAGGTATTAAGCAAACAATTTCTGATCCATTATCTTTGTGGAGACAACTAAGCCATACTGCTATCCCAAGTATTACAGATTCTAATGGTAACTTTAAATATAATTCAGCCTACCTTAAAGCTATAATGGGAGGTTTTGGTATATTACCAGGAGACTCTGCTTCTGTATTTCAACAAAAGCTTATGGGTAAATGGTCTGATGGTGGAGCATACGATTTAGCTTCTAAGTTAACTGGTATAATGGGTTTTGGTGTTAACAAACAGTCTGTTAATGAAATGGTAAAAGAGGCTTATAACAATTATTGGTCTCAGGGTTTACAACTTCCACTTAATACAGAACAAAATGTTATTCTTCAAAATTGGAAAGAAAAATTAGATAATACTAGAAAATCAATGGCACAATCTGCTATTGATGCTGGGTTACCATTTAATCATTTACTAGATGAAAATGCTTTATTTCAATCATCTCGTATTGATGTTCCTAAGCTTAATAATAATAAACCACTTATTGTAAATGAAATGGTTAATAGTGGAGCAACAAGATCAGAAGCTACTACTGCTGTTAATAACCTTAATAGCTCTAATAGAACAAAAGCAAGTGCTGCAGTAGACTATTTATCCCAATATGGTTTCTTTACTAATCCTAATTTGCAACATATATTTCATAGTAATATCCTTGATAGTATTGAGCATATGAAAGAAAGAACAGCTCATCAAGTGATGCATGCAACTTATCTTGGAAAAGATGGTAATATCCTTGGTAAGCTTTTATTAGCTGCCAAAGATGCAGGTGAATTTAATGACTCTAATGGAGTGTTTGATGAAAAAGCTTTTAAAGCTGCAACAACAGAAGTAAGAGCATGGTATGATATTACTAATAACGACTACAATAATATTGAAAGTCCTTTTATATCTTCTTTACAAAATTATTTAGTTACAGCAGCATTGTTATCTTCATTATCTAAAGCAGCTATTTCTTCTCAAGCTGAAGCAACCTTAGCAAGCTTAGGTACTCCTGCTAAATTATTAGGAAAACAATTTTCTACCTATGCACAAGAATATGCTACTGAATATGCTACTGATATGGCTAAGGGTGCATCATTTGCTGCCTCATTATTTGGTATTAAGCATTTAAGACAAATACCTGATGTAAGTTTACAGGAAAGATTAGATGAGTTAAATTCTAAATTAAATGCACCTAATGCTTCTCAAGCATCTCTTGATGCAATTCAAAAAGAAATAGATAATCTACATGAAAGATATTACAATAGAAAAACTTTTAGTAGATTAGGTTTTCATGAAGCTGGCTTTGATGCATCTAACAAATATGACTTTGGTGGTACTGATACTAACAAACTACGTAAGATTATGGGTGTGTTTGTTTCTGCTATTTCTTTAAGAGCGCAGACAGATGCTAACCGTATGGCTGTTCTTAGTGTTGCTGGTGATATTATGATGACCCAACTTAACACACTTAGTGGAGTTGACCCTGCTATTCGTGATGTTGCATTTGCTACTGGGCAAGGTTTAACTGTAGAACAACAACAAGCTTTAATTCAATTACAGCAGTATGGTTTAAATGTACCTCATATGCTTAATGCAATAGATGTTATGGGAAGTCAGTTTAATATGTCTCCTTTTGAAGGTGGATTTTTAAATACAGAACAAAATGCTCCTATATATGAAGCTATACAAGATAATATTTATACTGCATTAATTAATTTTGTTGATTCTCGTATTGTTAATCCACAACCATTTAACACACCAAAGATTTATAATGATCCAAGGTTTAAAATGGTTACCACTATGCAAAAGTTTATGGGTACAGCTACAGCAGTTCTACTACCCAGACTATATAAGCAACACATCCTTAATGGTAGTGTTGGTATGAGGTATGATGCTTTTGCTACTATGGGTATGACATTAATTATGAGTGCTTTTGTTAATATGTTTAAAGATCAATTATCTTATGGTGAAGATAGCCCTTATGTAAAAAGTAGAGCAAAGAAAGCTCAACGTATTTTAAATTCATCAGGTTTAATTGGTCAGGCAGAAAAGATAACTGAAGCTATATCACCTACTATTGAATTTAGTAGTGCTAAATTTACGGAGAAGCCTTTAGAATGGGCTGTAGATAAAGCTAAGGGTGCTTCACCTGTTGTATCATGGGTAGCTAAGCCTATTGAAGGTGCATACAATATAGCTGAAGGAAAAGAAATGAAGGGCGCTAAAAAGATAATGAGAGCTATGCCTGTTATTGGTAGTTTCCCTGTAGTAAGTAACTATACGGCAGAAGAACTTGTAAATGCTTTTAAAGGAAAATAAATGGCAATTAATGTAAATGTAAATACGCAAGGCAAAGCACCTTTAAGTGCAGAGCAATTGCAAGCATTCTCTAACCAAGCCTTTGGTACTGGTGCTGCACCTCAGGTAGAAATACCTGGGACAGAAGCAGTTAAACAAGCTATGGATGTATATAATCCACAGCCTATTCCTGTAGTACCCCTACCCGCTGGGGGTATTGCTGGTCCAGTTAATATAGATAGGTTATCTGCACAATCAACTCCTGAAGACCTAGCTCAGGCTACTCAATCATCTCTTGCTGGTCGAGAAAGACTTAGCCTAGTAGAAGATGAACAGGGTATGCCTCAGTTTGACCCTCAGACTGGTGAGTATATGACTCAGCCTATTACTATGGCTGAGTATGGTCAACAACAAGAAGTTGACTTATCTACCAGACCTAATATGGCTCCTGCCTTAATGACTGAAGATCCAGTAGAGGCAGGTCAAGCTATTCTTAGGGCAAGAGCAGAAGTATCTTCAGCAGAATCTATGCCAGCTGGTACTTCTCAATTTATGGGTATGGATGATAGTATTATTAAACAATGGGCTGATAGTGCAGCACCTGCATTAAGCATGGTGTCAGATGCTACTGCTGCTGATTTGTTTAGCCCTGAAGCTGTTATTAGAAGTACTGCTGAAGGGTACTATGGTGTTCCTGCTGGTTTAGAAATTTTAAATACTAATAATATTCCTTTAGAATATGCCAGACCAATCTCTACAGTGTTAGGTATTGCGCATGCACGAGCTACTGAGCAAACACGATTATTTAAAAATGGTATTAAGACAGATCCGTTTGAAGATGTTGCTGAAGTAAGAGACAAAAACGGTAATCTTATGGATGCCCAACCAAAAACTAATTTGGTTAACTCTACTATTGCTTCAATGCACAATGCCTTATCTAACTTAGGTATGAATATACCTGCTCAAGCAGTAAGACAATTAGCAGAAGCTAAAGTTGAAGCAGAGATTGCTCAACATCGTCACCTGCCTATGTTAGATAAAGATAATAATATTGTGTATGGTTCTTCTAAAGAAATGAAAGATTTAGCAGCTGAATTAAGCTATATGTCTGCTGCATTAGCTGGTGATGAACGTAGATCTTTACCTTCTAAGGTACCACAAATATCTGGTTCTAATTTTATTAAGCCTGGTTCACAAGGTACAAAGAATTCTTTATTTATAGAAGGTGCTAAACAACCTGTAGCTGAAACAGTTAAAGATATATTTAGTTCTATCGGTGAAATTTTCCTACCAAAAGCCATGTTGTCTACTAGTATTCAATTAGAAGATATTAAAAAAAATATGGTAGATGGTCCAGAAGGCTTCTATTCTTCAAGTCCATTTGCTAAACGTCATAAAGTATCTTTATCAGACTACAATAAGCTTAAACAAAGAGTTAAACCCCCTAGTGACTATAATAATAATGACCCAGTATCTAGAGCTAAATTTGTTGAGTTACAAAATCAACATGCAAAAACTACTATAAATAATGCTATTCAATTTATGGAATATGATTTAGCAAATGCTCAGAAGATTAAAGGTGTAGTGTATACAGGTTACTCTCATTCAATGGCTAACCAACGATTTTTCAGAACTAATGCTGGAACTGATATACTAGCGTCTAAAAATGCTACTCGTGAGATGCTTAACTTTGGTATTCAAGGTTTAACTTACGCTAATCATTTCTTTGATCCTGTAAAAATTAAAAACTTACAAGACAAAGCAATGGGTATATTTAGCAAGTCAGGTAAAGCCCGTAACAAAGCTTTAATGGCATTAACTCCTGATGAAAGAACTGCTCTTGGTCTTATGGAATGTGCTGTAGTTAATTACTATAGTTATAGTGGTGACCCAACTGTACTCAATAAAGATATTGTTAAACAACCTGAGATACAATTAATTAGAATGTATACACCTGAGATTGGTAAACATTTAGGTATGTTAGGTAAAGAATATAATGATTGGTTATCAGGTAATGTAGCTGAAGGATCAAACATTGTTAACCTACTTGCTAATATGCCTAGAGGTGAAGCCCAGTCACATCAAAATCTTTATGATGACTTTGCTCAATTAGGTATGGCAGCAATAGATCCAGCAATGGCTAATCGTTTTATTAAGCTTAGTGCTTTAAACTATGATGATGGAAACCAAAATGGTATCTTTATTCAATCTTTGTATGCAGGTAAACCAACAGTTGCAATTAGATTAGGTTCTTATAACCCTAACTTATCTGATATGCGTGGCTATGCTTTAAGTATTATTGGTGATAATTTATCTAATATAATTGTTGATAACAAAGATAGACTTGATGGTTGGAAAAATTTCTTTAGCAATGCAGTCAATGAAAAATTAGCAACTGATTTATTTAAGGCACCTTTAATGCAGAATTCTTATGGTAAAGATTCTGGAATGTTCTTTGATCATGTATTATCTTTCTTAGAAAATTCTCAAGAATATAATTCTGTATTTGCTGAATATGTTTTACCCAATTACAATAGTTCAACGGAAGCAGCTCAAGATTTAGCTAACGCATTAGATGCAACTCTAAGAAAAGTAATTGACCCTAGCTTTACTAGAATGCTTAAAAAGGTTGGTCGTATGTTTGCTGTTATTAACTCAATACCTATTTTAAAAGGTATTACGGGTGATGACACTGTATATTCTTCTGTTGACTTAGGTTTTATTCCTGATCAATTCAGAGATATAGAAGGAACGGGTATGACTCCTGAAGGACAACCATATACTACTGTAGATAGAGGTATTGAAACAAATACTTATTTAGCTCCTGAAGGTATTGTTGAAGTACAAGCTGCAAGAAGAATGTACAATGCTGCTGCTGGTAAACCTAATCAATCATTCTATAACAAAGCCAAAAATAAATTTGATTTGTTTGAAAATGCTCTTGGCTCTGCATTGTCTAGGTTATTAGGTGTTATGCCTATTCAATCTACTGATGCTGACTTGCTTAAGCTAATGATGTTAGATTTAAATGCGGATAGAAAAATTCCTTTACCAGTAGCTACTGTTCATGATTCATTAATCACAACAATGGATACAATGCATCTTTATCGTAATACTTATAATAACGTAGCAATTCCTCAGGCAATACCTGAAATTAAAAAGTTTGCTAAACAATTAGAGAATGCTTACATTAAAGCTAAAGACGAAGTGTTTAGAAGAACAGCTGGTGCATCAGACGTAGGTATAGGTACTAAAGGAGATTTCCCTGCATTAGGGGCTTTCTTTGAAGACTTAAATAAGAAGACTAATAATAGTCCAGAGTATGAAGCGTATATTAAAAATAGATCAAAAGATTCAATCAAAAGTTGGGAAGATCTTAAAGCAAAGAACAATCAATTATTAGATAAAGCTAAGAAAGCAGGTTGGATTGATGGTATACCTAATCTAACAGTATCTGGTTCACAATTTAGAGACTTATTTAATATGATTGAATCTTACCAACAATTAGGTGGTGCAGAAAATATGTTTAAGATTTTTGCAAATGAATTTGAAGGAAAAGTAGATCAAGGTTTTAAAGCATTACGTACAAACGGTAATGTAATAAAACATGGTATTGCTCAGATGACTCACGCATAGCAAAATAAAAAGCCCCTCAAGGATAATTCCTTGAAGGGCTATTTTTTTTAAATCAGTCTTTTAATTTCTTGACGAACACTATCTGCATTTGTATCAGCCAAAGATAAAGCTTCATCTGGAGAATAACCTTTTGTAAGGTATCCTTCATAATTATCTTTGTGCATCTTTCGGATAGCAGCTTCATTAATATCTGGCGTACCAGCTAGTTTAGGGTCTAACCCTAGATTTGTACATACATCCATGTCAGATGTTTCTCTATCACCTCTTAAAGCAAAGATGTTATAGTTTTGATATTGTTTCATTTAAAACTCTTTCCAATAGTTGCTTTTACTTTCCAATGTAATTTACCTAAGTCTCTAAGATAGTCACCAATATAAGTATTCAAACCACCATAACATGTTTTATCAGCTACTTCAAATAATGATTGAGCATTTT
>Ga0222712_10000369_pt1 | contig 61579 bp, 76 predicted proteins | sample C33_657DmetaG_FD_165043 | JGI IMG/M metagenome (GOLD analysis project Ga0222712, IMG submission 165043) | Estuarine water microbial communities from San Francisco Bay, California, United States - C33_657D | ecosystem: Environmental > Aquatic > Marine > Unclassified | place: USA: California... | reverse complement strand
TTGTTTTGCTGTGTTGTAGCCAAGTTTCCAATAGTCAAGTCTTTCCAAGTTCTTTTTGAGGTCGTCAATATCTGTATCTACCATTTTGTTGGTGTCAACGATATGGTCTGTTTGTTGTGCCATAGTTATGCTTTTTCTATCTCTTGTTTTACTTCTGTCCAATACAAGTGATCGTGGATACAATTCTTAATTATCTCATCTACAGCTACAAATGCACATTCTTTAGCCAAATTCTTGCTAACTACCTTAGACATGTATTTAACTACTAAATACGCTGCTTTTTGTTTAGGGCTCATAGTTTAATTGTTTTGATTTTTACGGCGAATAACTACCTTATCTGACGTTTTATTAAACTGTTTTATGTGACTTATTGATTGCCTTTACGCATGCTTTTAGGGCATCGTATTGACCCCATGTAAGAAGTATATGCTTGTCACCATTTACATCACTGATGTGGATGTCATAGCCTTCCCCATTTGACCACTCAGTAACCTCTAGATAGTCTCCTTTTTCTTTCCTATCACCCATGGAGAATGTACAGTAGTCTTTTAGTTCTACAAATGCTGACTTTCTATTTTCTAGTTTTATATCTTTCATAATGTAATGTTATAACATAATGTGTGTTATAGTGCACATTTATGTTAGTTTTTGTCCGTTTTATAGCTCAATAATGTTCCCAAATGACGTAAGACCAAGGTCAAACTTCCCGTCATCCACACATGATCCGTTAGAGAATATGGTAGGAGACTTGCTGTACCTTGATATACCTTGATTGTGTATACCATCCATGTTGTGGATGTGACCAAACAGATGAGCCTTTGGAGGATGCTTGAATATCCACTTCATTAGAGATGAATCTCCGCACTGCTTTAACTCTCCGCCATAATCTTCTGTAAGGTCTCTTACGCCCTTTGCAGGACCGTGAGTTACAAGTATGTCCGTGTCTGTAGGTATGTGTTCCCACACCCTATTTATAGTCTCCCTAGACTTCATGAATGACCACTCACCGAATGTTGGGGTATATGGTGAACCAAATATCTTGAAGCCATCAATAGTTATCTCCTCATGCTCAAGGTATATCAGTCCACGATCAGTGAAGCTATCCTTATGGTATATCCTCCTCTCAATAGATGTGTCGTGATTCCCTGCAACGTATATCTTATACTTTACGGGTACGGTCATATACCACTCTAAGAATCCAAACACCTCAAGAGAATTCCTTGCCACGTCCCTGTAGTTAGAACAGTCTCCTGAATGTATTACCATATCAATGCCATCCCATCTGCTCCATTGGATATGCTTATGGAATCCATGCGTGTCGCTGATATGTAGTATGGTCATTTTATTTGAGATTTAATGATTTCTTCCATCCAAGACTTTTGATGTTTGTATAGAACATCTACAAGTATATTGATGTCAAACTCGATAGGTCCATACTCTTCATCTGAGCAGTCAAACCTTACCTTGTCTCCATCAAACTCCATGTATGCCTGTCTGCTATACTTGGCTTCTCCTTTGAATATTAGTGTTTTCATTTGATGAGCGTTTGAATCATTACTCCAACCTTGATACTTAACTCTTCAATAGTTCCCGAGTTTTCTATTCTATAATCAAAGTCCCATTTGTCAAGAGCAGTCTCTGATGGGTGGCTATTTACAGGCCCTAGTCCAGGTCTATCAACCCTTATAACATATCCTCCTTTGTCTTTTATAGCCTTAGCCTCATTGTGAAACCTTGTGTCAGTTATAATCCACTTGGAAGCGTCAATGTCTTGTCTTGTATCACCAATGTATCCTGAGAACTTTTCACTCTTATACTCAGACATCAGTGCATTTACCCATGCATTAGGGTGCAGTCCATCTCTTATGGCATCTGTACCTAACTTCTGTAAGAACATGCGTATTGACATCATCTCTACGAATTCAATGTCTTGAAATGGTGTTACAGCATTAAGAGGGTTGTGGCTTAATGTACTCCATTCGCTACCTAAGTATGTATTTTTAGCATCTCCATCCTCAAATAGGTGTACAGGTAATCCAGTTAGGATGCTAGCTATAGTCTTTAGCTTGCCTGCCCATTTCTTTATTACCCAACTGCTGTCCGTTTGTCTAATAATCTCACCTACAGTGTCCTTACCACTTTGTGCGTAACCATTAATTCCGATAATCATAGTGTGTGTTTTATTGGTATACAATTTTAATGTTGCCTTCTTTAATGAGGTCATGCTTTTTAGCTAAGTCTATCAGAGATTTATATACTTCCGGGTATGCTGTAACCCATCCGCTACATACTTTAATACTATGCATCAATGTACTATGCTGTTTAAGGTTTAGCATCTTATATATCTTATTCATGGTCATGCCTTCCTCATGAACAAGCATATACCTAAACCATATCTTCTCATATGAGTTCTTCTTTCTACCCTTAGAGAACAGTACACTCTTGTCTACGCCAAAGTGTTCGGCTATAGCATTAGCCCACTTGTCTACTCTTGGATCATCTGCATCTATATCAGAAGACCTATACTCATGTATGTGTACAGCCTTACCATACTTCTCATATATATATTTCTTGAAGTCTTCTACCTCAGTCCTGAATGCCATCTTTTATCTTTTGAAAGTTATTTAATAAATCTATTGCCTTGAAGTCCATGTCTTCTTGCATCCAACCTTTGCTGTTTGTAAGCATATCAATGATTAGCAATCTCATCATGTTATTCATTTTAAGATTTGCATTCCTTGATCTGTTAATCTTTTTGAATGAAGTGGACATTTTCTCTAGCTTCTCTTCGCAAGTGTTCATATGATTTGAAATTTACCATAGGGATATATATCCACTACCCTTATTAAGCCTACTTTGTACTCTGTTATCCTATAGGAATCAGATACTATAGACCTAAGTTCTTTGCTATGCTCGGGCATAGTCGTCCACTTAAGTACAGCCAAGCATGATACGTCAGAGTATTCTTCGTGTACCATCAACGCCTCACAGGCGTTCCGTAACTTCGTTAGGGAGTAGTTCATTTGCTATGTTATTATACATGTCTTTTATACCTCTCTCATAACCCTTACAAAAGCACAGCTTTATCAGACTTGGGTGTATGCCGGGTAGATCATATGTCGCATCAAAGTTGGATTTGAACTTCTCGTAAGCCATCTCCATGTCATTAGACAGTTCTGTTTTAGTCATGTGTGTTTATTTAGTGCAAGATAAGTACAAGGTGTGGATATTTCATTATGATTTATCCACAACCTTGCACATCTTATGGTTAAAGTGAGGGTCTATTCTTCCTATTGTTGAAGTCGGTACCACCGAATCTGCCACCTCCATGTACCATTTCATCATCAACAGCTATCTCGTATGATATATCTTCCCAATCTGACGCATCCATAGAGTACCTCTTGGTATCAGTAAGGACTTCGCTATAACAATACGATTCTGTATCTGAGCTGTCTGTCATACCTAGTAGCTCTAGTGCTGTCTCTACTGCAGATTCTTTGCTCATTGTGGTAATGTCATGTACTTCTTTCTCCCATACTATTAGCTTTCTATATAGTGTTACCTTCATAGTTCTACTTTTACAGTTTTAATAAAGCCTCTCATTGCGTTTGCTTCTGCTTGGTCGGGAGTATTATACAATGTGCTGTCTATCTTCAGCTTACCACCGAATACGTAAGCATTGGCGTACATTACTTTGGTCGTGTTGAGATCAAGCTTAGACTTATGCTTCTTGCCACGCCTACCATCCTTATCCCATGTAAGAACTTTCCCATCTACAGTTCCTACTTGTACTCCTAGCTCCTTAACAAATGTCAAATTGGTTACTTTCTTTCCGTTTTTTGTGAACATAATACTTGGTTTTATTGGTTTATAATACAGGCAATACGCCATTTTCTCCATAAAATAATACTCCTCCATCATTTCCCTCATCATCTGATGATAGGATGCATGAGGTCCCGTCATTAAGGAAGAAACATATAGGTCTACTATACCATCCCATGTGTTCCATTTCTTCATCATTGAGATACCTTACTTCAACGATAGTCTTACCTTGAAGGGTTTTCTTAGCTACGCCATTCCAGTAGGCTTGTAGTTCTTGTTTTGATTTTGTTTCCATATTATAATTCTGCTTGAAACGAGCACTCGCCCGTGGTGATTATTGTTTGTTCTATTTTCTTACCAAGTTCGTAGTCTGCATAGTCTTCTAGCATTGTTATTGGAAGACCTGCATCTTCTAGCATCTTATCATTGTACCCAAGGTTTTCAGCGAAGAACTTCTGAAATTTAGGTAGGTTGTCACCTAATTTCTTTTCAATAGCCATAAGTTCTTCTTGAACTTCCTCAAGGTGGTGCTCGTCAAACATATACTCGATGTAGTTGACTTCACATTCTGCATCCTTGCTAAATCTAGATGGGGCGTCGCTAGATTGTACGCCAAACCAAAACTTGCCTTCGATGTCTCCGTAGTAATACCTTCCCATAATTGTTGTTTTTAGTTATTAAAACTGTGTGATTCTTGATTCCACTTTCCATCAACCCTTGTCTCTATGGTATAGTCACCATTGTACATTCTGTTACCCCTGCTAGTTAGCCATACTCTAATATCTCCATCGTCTATCTTTAACTCATCTCCATCCCAGGATTGCTCAATAGTGTCAAGGTTGATTAAATCTGCTCTTGTGTACTCCATAATTGTTGTTTTAGTTTGATGTAAAATAAAGTTCTCCATTGTTCTTGTATACATACTCTTGCCCATTCTCTACTATGGTAACGAGTGTACCATTCCTAAGTCCATCTGAATAGAACTTGGCATGTGGATCAGGTGAGTTGTCTAAGACATTGAGGGCATTGGTTGGGTCCACTCTAGTACATCCATAGATGGGTGTATGGGTAAATGCGATTCTTACCATTGGAAAATCATTTGCCAATAGTTGTCTGTAGTAGCCTTTTGGAGGATTCATAATTGTTGTATTTGATTGTTAAAAAATATTATCTTGATGAGCGTTAGAAAGGTACAGCTGAGTGAAACCCACAGCAATGAGAACATAAGCCATCTCTAGATAGCTCATGCTCGTGGTAGTCAAAGCCGCAATTCCAACACTCTACTTTATATGTATCTGCTGTTAATGTCTTGGTATGCTTCTTGCCATCATAAGACCAACCATCCCACAAATCAGCGTTAGCATCTTTCTTGTCATAGTCACTATACCAATCATATCCATATCCCTTGCTGTAATCGTATGACTTACCATATGACTTGCTGTATGTCTTGTACTCCTTAGCAGGTGGAGTGAACTCATATACATTGGTACAGTTAGTCATTATACTATACACCATGTTGAGGCAGTTCTCTACATCGTTGAGGTTAATCATCTCATCATCCATGTGTGGATTGTAATAACCGCAGGACATATTAGCAACAGCTACACCTACGCCATTCTGTTGGAGCTGATATACATCTGTAAGACCGCCCGTAGATTCATTGTAGCCATATGATTCAATGATAGGGGATATGTCATTGTAGAAATCCTCACCATACAAATCAGAGCCGAAGATGTTGTATACAAAATCCTTGTTGCCTTTGCGGTCGCACTGCAATACAAACCTAACGTCACTGAAGAAAGACATATCTGCAACAGCACTACCCACACATCCAATCTCCTCATCTCTGAAGAAGGCAGCCTTGCAATAGTCCAGGCTTTCAAGCATTGACATTGCAATGTATATGCCTACCTTGTCATCACCGCCAATACCTGTCGGCATCATGCTCTTGATGTTGTACGCCATAGCAATGTTGTCATCGTGTACTACCATGTAGTCCGCGTCGGGTATAATGTCATGGACTGTATCGGTATGCGATACTATACATGGGTAGTAACCATCGGGGCTGATACCCTTAGTAATATAGAGGTTGCCCTCGGAATAGTCTACCTCATATCCACGTTCAAGGCACTTGTCAAAGATGTATTCAGTCATACGTTCTGTCTTGCCGGAATAGGACTGAATGTTTAGGATTTCCAAGAATTTGCTATTCATTGTTATTATTTTATATTGTTTCAATTGATTTTGTTTCTACATTGCTATACGTACCTATCAAATACCATGAGCCTGTATTATCACACAATATGCAGTCATCTGCGAGTGCATACTGACCATCCCACATAACTACAGTATCAGACTCTTCTTCCCATGTACCATCATGCAATTCTACTGCATCATCCTCATGTACGTAGTCGCCATTGGATACCTCTCTAGCGTTATTGATGTGCATCCATTCACCATCCCTTAAACATACTGCATCATCAACGTGGATGTAGTCACCCTCATACTCTGAGTATACAATCAACTCACTGTCAAGTGCATAGTGTCCCCTCCTGCTGATGTATACAGAGTCATCCTCAAGTCTATAACCGCAGTCAGTATCAATAACTCTGTCTTGGTGTACGTAGCCCTCACGATACCTACCCCCATGATCCCTATAGTCAAGGTATACTGCATCATCCTCATCAATCATGTCACCGGTAAGCATGCACTCAACCCTAGGTGATGAATCATCATACCCTCCATTAGTACAGCGTAACTCACGCCACTCACTCATGCCATTGTTCCTGTTGGATATCCTGCCTGTATCTGTACACAGGTACTGCATGGTGTCAAGGTATGGGTAGTAGTCGGGGTCGTAACAGTCACTAAGCACAGCAGTGAACTGTTGAGAATTGTTGTCGTTTACCCCATTGAATACATCAAATGAATTCCAATGACATGACTGCTGAGACTTGTACCGCATGCCATTCTCTTTGGCAAATGAGATGAACATATTCTTGATGCTATCGGCAGCGTATATGGTATCCATACACAGTCCCTTGTCAGTCTTCCATATCAATGCCCTGCCGTGTACCTTGTGATGTCCATCAAGACATACCGCCATACTTACTGTGTCGGGATTGTACACGTAGATATCAAAGTATTCTGACTCAACGTGTCTCATGCATGAGCCTGTAAGGTTACCACCTGCATCATGGCTATTTGCATTATGGTTGTAATACTCTGATATGAACTCGCCATTACATACAGCAATCTTATACACAGGATCGCTACCACCATCGCCATCTCCATTGATGCCAACATATGCTGATACATAGTTGCTAAATTTCTCATAGTGTGCATCTGATATGCACATGTGAGATACCAATTCGGGTGGGAATATCTTGCGTATTACCCTTGCAGGCTTGCCATCTTGCCTGCCATCTCTTGACCACTTGCCCTCTTCATTAACCTTATGCTCCTTGCCTGCCGGAAGGAACGAAATCATGTTACCACGCATGGTAAGGTAGTTGACCTCAGACGCTGTGTGGTTGTTGCTGTAGTGAATGATGGTCTCGCAGATACGACAATCATGCTCATTGTAAATGTCAATGACCATCTTCTTGAAAGATGTTGAAAGGATGACGTTGCTCATGTGTGTATGGTTTTTGGTTTAGAATACTTTTGCCTTAATTTTCCGTTCACGCTCCCGAAGGGCTCTGTTGATGAACCCTTTACTATACTTCTGATGAGCATCATTTGCCCACTTCATAAAAAGTATGCAAGCAATGAAGTCTGACACCACATATACCATGTAGTCAGTGTGTCCACCTATGGCCAGGAGGAGTAGAATGAAAAAAGCCATACCCGTAAGTACGACCATCGTGTCAAGGAAGTCTCTCTTTGTCATGTGCGTTGATTTAGATTGCAATTTAGCAATTATTAGTGAATAAAAATGTTAAAACGTGAGATAATTGTAGGGTAAGTGCTGTAAGCACAGCCACCCCCATGATTAGGGTTACTAGTTTGTCTGTTTTGCTCATTTGAATTGATTTTTATGTAATGCCCTGCATAGTGCTAGGATGACGTCATCTGATTCGTACATCATGTCCTCATTATAGTACATGTCTACAATCCAATTGTTTTTCTTTGTCTTGTTAGATTGAGCCCTCATAATTAATTATTTATAGATTCATCAATGGCTGATGCTATACAGCTTATTACTAAGGATGCGATAACGAATGCCCCACGCCCACCATTATCCCAATCTCTAGGGTTGGGTAGGAATGATATGAAGGCAATGATTAAGTACAAGAATATCGCCACTATGAGTAGCATTGCTATAAACTTATGCATACAACCCCCTTTCTACAGCCTGCATAGCTGTTTTAAGTTCAAACTCTCTGTACTTTGCCCATGCTTCAGCCAATCTTTCCTTAGGATCGATTGCTTCGGACAGTTCATACCACTTGGAGATCAGGACTTCAGTGGTACTTTTCTTGGCTACCACCACCTTGCCACTATAGACAAGAGTTGATGACTTTTTGATTCTAGTTCTCATTGTGTTTGTGTTCAGATGTACTGCTGTCCCCCAGGATGTGTGTGATTAAAAATGGGTATAGGGTGGGGAGTCGAACCCCACCTACGACCATCCTATACTTTTAAAAGTTATTCACGCGTGATTATTCCATTATGCAGCAACATCCCGTTGCCCATAGTATTTTACTCCCTGCTTATTCAACATCCAACACCCACTTATAGTGTAGCATGGCTTTCGCCCAGGAGGGGTCTATTACAGCTATTTGATAGCATCAGCGAACCCGTACCCGCTTATATACGTTTACCACAATGCCTTAAAACGTACGAAAATTACATGCATTTTCCTTGCATCAACATAGTTAATGCCCACTTGGATTTGTATTGCCTACAATGATGCCAATCAATTACCCACAAAGGCGAATTAGTTGTTCTCAAAAATAGTTGAACGCAACCCACCTATGGCGTAGAATAATGGATGACAATGCACCATAAATAATACCCAATATGTCAAAGATACTTTTCATCTCAGTTGAAGGACTCAGAAAGAGCCAAGGGCACAGAAAGCACCCCCCAACTTCAGCGATGATAGTTTTTGCCTAAAAAAAACTGAAAAATAAAAGAAAAAAAGAGGGGAGTTGAACCCCTCTTACCTTTCGGTAGTATAACCCTACTTTTTTGAAGCGTAACGCTTTACTAATTGTCCAATTAACCAAACAGAATATTTACCGGATTTTTCAAACTGCTTTTTTTCATAGTCTGTCCGGTAGTCTGCTAAATTCGGGAGCTGTGAAATTTCGTCTGCAGTTATGTTGTTGAATTGGCTGAAAAAATTAACCGCATCCGCAAATTTTAACCAACGCTTTAGGCAATACATATAACCGCCTGCATCCGCTTTGTGCAGTTTGTTTATTGTCTGCAAACTGCGTTGAATCTGTCCCGCAGTTACTCCCTCTGCAAGGTAAATAACTACTTTTTTACTTTCTTTGTTTGCTTTGTCAATATTTGCGGCGGCATCCTTACCGCTTACCGCTTTAGTGCTAACTGCTTTAGCTTTTGTCTTACCGCTAACCGCTTTAGACTTGCTTTGTGCTTTTGCTGTGCTTTGTGTTTTTGTGCTCATTGTTTTGAATTTTAATGTATGAATGAATAATGAATAAACAAAGTAATTTTATAGGCAATATTTCAAAGAACATAAGGCAATTTTTTATATCAGTAAAATAACTGTGCAATTAAGCAAAGTGCAGACAGCACCCATATATAACCCTATAAATAAAGAACTGCAGTAAAATTATGCATAATATTTGAAATAATATTCATAAAAGTAAAATATTATTGCAACAATGTTGCAAATATGTAAACTATTTACTATAACGTTTTCGTAAATTTATTTTGCAATATCGCAAAAATATTGTATTGGGTAGCGTTACAATTTATTGTGTAATTAATACATAGTAAAGGGAATTTTTTCCCATATGGCAAAGGATAGGGAATTTTTCAAGGTGAAAGGATAGGCAAAGGGAGCAAAGCTAAGCCATACAACTATTTCCCGATATTCCCAAAAATAAATAGTAATTTTAACAAAGGATTAACATATTACAAATGATCGTAATATGATGGGTACTCGGTTAGGGAAAGCGGTTTTCCTGGAGGAAACCTGGCGGAAAAAAAAATAGGGGACCCTTACGACATTAGATATCTCCCTTACGACATTACACATCTCACCCCTTATTTTCGCACAGTAAAAACCCTTAAATATGCACAGTTTGTATGGTATTGTTAGGTAAATGATATCCATTAATATATATAAGAAGAAAACCTCATAACTAACTGACAATCAATACTAAGATTCCCCTATTAGGGGATTGATTCCGCTGATAATGTAAAAAGTGTATATTTGGGTATGAAAAAGAAGCACGAAGAGTACCTAAATAACCCTTATAAGATTAATGGTATAGTAGAGAGGGCGTATACTACTAAGGCGGATGAGACGCTTACGGTAGACCCTGAGACCGGACAGATATATACCATGAAGAAGATTAGTCAGAATAAGATGCTACTGCATGACTCATCTGTGTACACCAAACTGTTTCAAGATACAGTACCTTCATTGATGAGTTTATCGCACCCATCCCTTAAGATATTACTATATGCTATTAGTGTGGTAAGACCACTAAGCGAATCTGTTATGTTGCACGCTCCAGACGTTTGCATGGTTTGTGGAATGGCAGAAAAAACGTTCTATAATAACCTTATGGAGCTGTTAGACAAGAGGATATTGTCAAGAAAGCTAGGGTCTTCTATAGATTTCTGGTATGACCCAAATGTGTTCTTCAATGGCAATAGGGTTAGGGTTACAGACCAAAGATTATCTAGCCTAAAAACTAGTTAATTTTGGAGGATGAAATATGAAATACCCGATGAGTTCAAACAGTTTGTAGCCCATGTTAGAAGAAGGTGTACAGTAAGCGGTATAGAGCTTGTATTGTCTCCTTCGAGGAATGTCGTCATAACAGATAGCTTCTCTACAGACTGTTCGGGGTATTTTGATGATGTAAATAAGGCTCTTGTGGTAGCCTGTGGGAAGCCTTTTAAGGAGTGGATTGAGATACTTGTACACGAATACTCCCATATGCAACAGTGGTTGAATGACGACAGGTGGTCTTATTGGACAGATTGCTGTTTAGACCTATGGTCTTGGCTTGATGGAGAGAAGATACTAAATACAGCTCAACTCAATAAGGTTATAGACGGCATGATTGAGCTAGAAAGGGACTGTGAACTGAGGGCACTTGATAATATAGTTAAGTGGAATCTGCCAATTAACAAGTCTAGGTATAAGAGGAAGGCTAACCTGTACTTATACAGCTATAGGGTATTGCCAATTATCAAAAAGTTCCCCACTGGGTTGTACGACAACAAGGATTTGATTAATATGTGCCCTACACGTATTACTAAAAATTATAATACTATACCGGATGGGGTTAGGGATTTGATTATCAAAACTTATGGATAAGTTTCTTACTTTTGTTATAAATAACGTAAATATGAAAAAGGCAATCAAAGAGTACGGCGGCAAAGAAGTTTATCCTTCAAAGGCAGCCAAAGCTAAACACGAAAAGAAAGAAAGCAAGAAGACTGAGATGAAGGAAAAAACTATGACTGGAGCTATCAGAGGATATAAACTCGCATCTAAAAAGAAATAGATGGAAGGCAATGTATCAGTAAGTGGTATCAATAGAGGTTTAATATCATCTCAGGGTATTATTAAGCCAGTGGTAGATGGATTGAGAAAACGCAAAAAATCAAATAAAGAAATGAAACAAGTTCCTAAACAGCAGCCTAAGACACAGGCTAAACCACAGACTAAGCAGGCAAATACTTATGGCGCAACAAAGGAGGATATTGAATTCTCGAAGAGGCAAGGTATTCCTTTGTCAGAAGTAATGGCTCAAGGTGGTGTAACTCCACAGTCTGTCATTAAAGAAATTAAGCAATACGGTGCTTATAGCACTAAGATTAAACCTTCTGGACTGTATAAAAAGCCAGCTAAAAAGAAATAATATGCCACAGCCTAAAAAGCCAGCAGTTAAAGCTGCTAAACTATCTCCAGCTAGAGTAAGAAAAGTAGCAGACTCTTTAATGGATGTATCCGGTAAGAAAAAAAGCGCTGCGTATACAAATCAATTAATATCAGATAGCCAAAAAAAGTATGTAGGAAGGCCTATTGACTCATTGATGAAGTCTCCTGGATGGGGTAAGATGTATAAGGAAAATAGAAGGGATGTGCTTATTTCAGTTCAAAATGGCAAGTTAGCAACTCCTATCGGCCAACCAAGTGCAGATGAAAGATCAAAAATGGCTCAGGCTCAAAGAAAGTCTGCATCAGTTGATTCCGCTAATGCTGTTAGGTATAGAAAATTGGCTGATAAAGCTACTAAAAAGAAGTAACAATGGCAAAGGCCAAAGGAACATCTGATAAAGTAAAAGTAAACTTCGGTAAGCGCAAGAAAGGCGCTGCACAGAAGTCTTTTAATAAACACGATAGGAAAGACAGAAAATACCGCAGGCCATGAGTAGTGCCGTAAAAACAAAACCAACGTTATGGAAAAGAATAGTTGCAAGTGTAAAAGCGGGCTCGAAGGGTGGAGATGCGCAGGAGTGGTCTGCCAGGAAAGCTCAATTGGCGGTAGCCTTATACAAAAAATCTGGTGGTGGATATCAAGGAAAGAAGTCAAGCTCAAATTCGTTGTCGAAATGGACGAAAGAGAAATGGACGACCTCTTCTGGGAAGCCCTCGGATGGGACGCGGCGGTATTTACCGGAGAAAGCGTGGTCAGCCCTGAGCCCAAGCCAAAGAGCCGCAACAAACCGAGCAAAAAAGCAGGGGAACCAGCAGGGAAAGCAGTTCGTAAGTCAGCCAAAAAAGATAGCCCAAGCCGTAAAAAGATTTAGATGAAACCTAAGCTGTCTGATATAGTTAAGGTGTTGAATAGAATGCAAGTGTCTGATACTGGTAAGCAAAAGTCTAATACAAAAGAACTTCCAACTGTTATAGTTAGTGATAAATCAGATTCAAGAATAAAGAGGTATAATGATAGCCTTAATCTGTATAATGCTTCTATTAGCATGGCAAAGAATATGGCTAAAGCGTTATCTAAAGGAGCATATGATACTGGTATTAGGTATGGAGAAAGCAAGTCTTCAGCTGATAAAAGGTACAAGGAAAATTTAGATTACTATACAAAACAATTGGTTGATCCAATAACAAAGGGAAGAAAGCCTAAATTTGGCGGTATTCAAAGATATACTAAACAAGTAGAAGAAACAATAAATGATAGAGAAAAAGGATACTATAAGTTTCAAAAAAACTCTAAAGACGAGCAGAGCAAATATGTAGCAGATGCATACTTAAAAGGATATGAAGCTTTGGATAAGTTAAACAAAAAGATAAAACCAGTTTCAGTTTCTATTGCATCCGAATTACCTGCTGTACCTATATATAAAAAGCCAGTACAGCCAGTTGAGTATAAGAAGCCAGAACCTAAAAAAGAAGAAAAAAAGAATGAACCAGTTAAAAAAGAACAACCTAGAACAGTTGAAAATAAACAAAACAAATACGAAGGTTCTCCTGTTTATTCACCTGGTGCAGGAAGTGGAATGCCTAGCGCATTAATTGGATTCTTGGGTAAGGGCGGTGACACTACATATATTCAACCAGAAGACTACGAAAGATTCGCTGTTCCAAAATATGGTAAAGCATTTATTGAAAGCAAAAGCAAGAAGAAATGATAGACTACAGGGGTGAAAAGTTTTCAGGGTATAACAAGCCAAAGGATGCATCAGATGGCGTTCATAAGAAGGTTGTACTTGCTAAAGAAGGTGATAAAGTAAAGATTGTAAGGTTTGGAGCAAAGGGATATTCTTCTAATTATTCCCCTGAAGCTAGAGAGCAGTATAGGAAAAGACACGCCAAAGAAGCAAATTCTTCAAAATTATCTGCTGGTTGGTGGGCTTATCACTATCTTTGGAGTAAGAGTTCGCAAGTGTACAGAAGCGGTAGGTCTTCTGGCAAGGGCGAAAGATTCAAATAAACCAAACCATATATGGAGCATCTTTACAACACGATCAAACCTGTTGGCAAGAGAGTAATTATTGCCGTGCGTTCCGGTGAAAAAGATTCACACAAGGTCATTAGAGATGACGGAACAGAAGTTGAACTATTCGTTAATACCAACTTCTCTTGGGATGGCAAGATAGCCAATCACACCCAAGGCAAACTTCTAACAGATTACAAAAACCTTAAAGCCGGAACTGATGTATTGTTCAACCATAACTCACTCACCGATGAGAATAGAATGGATATCGAGCCCGATAACCTTACCTCAATATATGCAATTGACTCACATATGCTACACTTTGGTGTAGATGGTGATAAAGTTATTTGTATAGATGGATTCATGTTAGCAGAAAGAGTATATGAAGAGGAGAAATCTTATGGTAGTATAATTCTTGCCGATAAGGTAAAGAAGGATTGCATGCTTAAAATACTTGATAAGCCAGAAAGCATAACCGATTTTGAAGTTGGTGATATAGCTGTTGTATATAAGTATTCTGATTATGAGATGCACCATAATATTGGGGGTAAAAGAACTATGTTAATCAGATTAAAATATACAGACTGTATTGGCAAATGGGAAAACTAGAAGACAAGTTAGCTCTATACGAATCTGATGGTATAGTTGGTGCATACTATGCACTCAATAGGAAGCTGAATGAGATAACATCTCTATTGAATAATAACGACCTTTCATCTCTTGACCTATCAGATAAGGATGATGGATCATGGGAAAGGGTTATGAAGCTGTTCAACAGTGTTGGAGATATAAACGAAGTACTAAAGAAGCTAAGAGTAGATAACCAATTGTCGGGCGATGAGGAAAAGGACAAGTCTCGCAGGAAGCCTATCATAGAAGAATTGTTTAAATGACGGAAAGAATAAAGCTATCTGACGACAAGGAAGTAATATACGCTGCCTACCAAAAGGCATTGTCTGCACTGCGTGTTGAAAAGTTTAGGAATAAAGCTCATATACAGGATAAGAAAGAAATTCGTAAAGAGAAGAATAAGAAGATAAATACAATGTCCTATAAACACTTCCGTATGACGCAAGTCTTATGGGGTGTAAACAAAAGGATAGAAAGGCTAAAGAATAGATATGAAGTACATCAGGCTAAGGGAAGGAGGGATGGATATAAGAAGGCAATAGCTAGGATGGATAAGCCAAACTTCAAGGCTGATAATGCATCTAGATTTATAGGGATGCTTAGTGTTATGACCGATGCTGTTGGCTTGAGCCTTCACGAATGTAGTTTCCTTATGTGGGCGAATAGATACGACTACTTTACTAAGTCAGACTTCACTAGGGATATGCAAGATACCAACGTTCCATACTACGGATGCCTAACTAAACTTAAGTCAAAGGGTATGATTATGAAGATAGAAGAGGCTAAAGAGTTTGGGAGATTTAAGTTTTGCTTAAACGCAATAGGCAAAGCTACAGCTACTAAAATAGATAAGTTCGTAAAGAAGATAAACTAATGCAGGAGTACAATATATACGGAATAACATATAAGTGTCCTGAAATACCAAAGGAGGTTGATGGTTCTCATTTTGCGAACTGCGAACAATACTTTAGGCGTACAGAGATACCGGAGTCATTTGAAGAACTTGAGTTTGACGAGGATGGTAATGCCGTATATGATGATTCACATATTGACTTTATAACTAAAGAAGTAGACAAGATTAAGAATGGTTATTGGTTCATGAATGATGGTGAGCCAACATATGTAAACGGATTGCACTATTTCTATCTAAACTATTGGACGCTAGAGAATGGAGATATGCCTGACTACAGGGATGTTGATAGGAGATACTTCTACTTCCAACAGTACTGCGAGGAGAATATGCAGTGCTATGGGATAATCAGGATTAAGAAACGTAGGGAAGGTGCAACATCTCAGGCTACTTGCTACTTAGTGTGGAAAGCCATAACACAGAAGAAGTCATTCTGTGGAGTGATATCTAAGACTGGTAAAGATGCATCAGATGCATTCATATACATGGTAATGAACGGATATAGGAATCTACCTGTATTCTTGAAACCCAGGGTTGAAGATGAGGATACAAAAACTGAACTTGTATTCAGAAAGAAGAAGGATAGGAGAAAGGCTAAGGCTAGAGATAAGGGTCAAATATATGATAGCGATAATGGTCTTGAGTCTAAGATAAATTTTAAGAACACCGCACTTAACTCATACGATTCCGGAAGGGTTAGTGCCTTGCTTATGGATGAGGCTGGTAAGTGGCCTAAAGAAGTTCCGGTTAACCAATACTGGCCAATCGTTAAAAAGACGCTAACTAGAGGTGCTATTAAGGTTGGGTTCTGCCTTATACCATCTACCGCCAATGACGCTAAGAGTGGTGGTGAGCCATACAAGCTACTGTTTGAACAATCAGACCAATTTAAGGACCCTTATACCGCTACTGGACTATACAGGTATTTTTGTCCTGCTTATGATGGATACGAGGGATTTATAGATAGGCATGGAAAATCTATTATAGATGCACCTACAGAAGCACAGGCTAAATACATAAAAGAGAGGTACGGCCTAAAGATAGATATTGGGTCAAAGGAGTATCTTTTAAAACAAAGGAGTTTATTATCTGGAGATAAGAAGGCATTGTCTGAGGAGATCCGGATGAACCCGTTTGATGAGAACGAGGCGTTCATGATTGACCAAAAGAAGTGCTACTTCAATGCAGAAAAGATATATAATCAGATAGACTTCCTTAAAGAGGAAAGAGTTCCACTGAGAAGGGTTAGGCTGATATGGAAAGATGATAAGACTGTTGATTGGGTAGATGATAAAGATGGACCGTGGAAGGTTTACAAGTTCCCTCCAAACGGAGAATCTAATAAAGTTTTAGAATCTGATGGGGTAAGGATACCCGGAAACACACATAAGTACGTATCCGGAATTGACCCTTTCAAATCATCTGTAATATCAGGAAAAGGTTCTATGGGAGCTTGTATAGTATTTGAGAGGCTTGACATGAATGACCCAAACAATACCTGCATGCCAATAGCTGAATACATAGATAGACCTAGACTAAAGTCTATGTTCCATGATGAGATGTTAAAAGCTGCTATATTTTGGGGATACAAGGCTTGTTATGAGAATGACGTAGGAGATGACTTTGTTGACTACTTTAGCAATAAGGGTTTTAAGGGGTATCTAATGAAGACCCCTGAATCTGCCATAGACAGGAATAGGAAAAGGACTGTATCTAAGTTTGGGGTTACTTCCGGAGACTCATTTGCCCTTGCAAGGCAACTTGATACCTGTATAACATATATAGAGAACCACTGTGAAAAGGTAGTATTTAGCGAACTGCTTGAGGAGTTGCTTCAATATGACCACGAAAACAGGACCGTTTACGACAGAAGTGTCGCTTTTATGATAAGTTTATTATCTGGCGTATCTTTGGAAAGTAAGCGTATAGATAAGGTTGCGACCTCTATACCCTTGAGGACGTATAAACTAACAACATAATTTGTACTTTTGCTTTAGATTATGGCAAATACTAACAAGGAAATATTGAATTTCCACCTCGGAACAATTAAGTCTAAGAGAGATGAGAAGGAGGGATTGAAAATCTCCAAGTATCTTGAAAAGGCTTTTAATAGCGGATATTTTAGCAAACGTAACAAGAAGTTCGACAAGAACAGGAAGTTTGCTAGAGGCAGGCAACCAATGGCTGAGTTCCTTGACCTTCTCAATGTAGACGGGAAAGAGGCATTTGTAAACCTCGACATGAAGGCTCCAGCCATTGCACCAAAGTTCATTCAGGTTATGATTGGTGGATTTATGAAGCGTGAGGAAAAAGTTAGGGTATCTGCCATTGACCCCATTTCCACAAACAGAAAGAAGTACGAAAGAGAAGAGGCTGAGTTTAGGATGAACTTCGGAGACGAGGTTAGGGAGGTTGAAGAAGCTGCTGGTTTGAAACTTATACCAGATAACGCATATACCCCAGAAGATTATGAAGAGCTAGATTTATTCTTTGGTGGTCAATATCAGCTCCCAGAAGAGATTATGTTTGAGAAGGGCATTACAGCTGTTCTTGATACTAGTGGATGGGATGTAATAAAGAGGAAACTACTTGAAGATATGATTGAAGTTGGATTAGCTTGTACAAAAGTTACCGCTTCAAGAGATGGCAAAATTACAATCAGAAGGGTAATACCTGAGAACCTTATTTATTCCTACTCTGACTATGACGACTTTAGAGATATGTCGTTTATCGGAGAAGTAATAGCAATGAAGATATCTGACTTGAGGGAAATGTATCCAAATATGGATGAAGAGAAATTCTTTAAGATATCTCAGAAGTCTAAGAACTATACATCATCCGTAAAGTGGGAAGAGAAGTTTAGGTACAACGTAGACAGGCCGTATGATGATTGGACAGTTGATGTGCTTGACTTTGAGATCAGGACTGTTGATTCTATGATTTATCAGGCAAGAATAAACAAGTTTGGTAATCTTATAGTAGAGAAGAAAGAGAAGGAACCGCAAAAGGTTGGTGATAATAAAGAGATTATACGCAAGACCATGAAGGTTAATTATCATGGTGTTTACGTAATGAATTCAGATATCATGCTTGAGTGGGGTATTGCTAAGAATATGATTAAGCCTTCAATTGCGAAGGAGTTATCTGATGTGTTCTTTAGCTACAGCCTATATATGCACGAGAACCTTGACCTAGAGAATATGGCTATCCCTGAAAGGATGGAGACATCTATTAGGCAAATGACTCTTGCTCACCTGAAGATACAGCAACTTGTAGCAAAGCTCCGACCTTCTGGACTTATTATTGATATTGACGCATTGTCTGATATCAGTCTTGGTCAAGGTAAGAATGTCACTCCTATGGAGATTCAGCAGATTTACGACCAAACAGGTAACATATATTACAGAAGGAAAAGTGAAGATGGAGACCAAAGTAATGGTGTACCTATTTCAGAAGCTCCAAACAGTGGAAGTATAGGACAGATACAAGAACTGATTACTGTATACAACCATTACCTAACTAGACTTAGGGATGAGATTGGCGTTAATGAATATCGTGAGGGAGCATCTGTTAATCCTAAATTGGGTCTTGGTGTTCAGAGGTCGCAAGTTGAGGCCTCAAATAATGCTACAGATTTTATATATGACGGGTATCTGAATCTGTATAAGCAGACATCATTTAAGTCGGCTTTGCTGCTTTATGATTCAGTTTTGTACGGTGGTCAGCAGTACAGGGATTTTATTTCTGATGCAGAAGTTAAGGATAAGCAGTTTGATGTAATTGTTGAAGTCCTGCCAGATGAGGCAGAAAAGCAATTCTTAAATAGCATGATTCAGACAGCAATATCTGCAAATGCTATTGAGTTTGAAGATGCCTTTAAGGTAAAGAATATCAAGAACTATAAGCTAGCTGAGATGTATCTGTCTAAGGCTAAACGGAAGAAGATGAGGGATGATATGCAGAAAGCCCAACAGAATTCTGAAATGAACGCCCAATCTCAACAGCAATCAATCATGGCTAAAGCTCAGGCTGATTCACAGCTACAGCAAATACAAGCACAAAGCAAGATAGCTATAACAGATGCTGAGGCAAAAATGAAGAGTGATATCTCTAGGCAGGAGTTTATCCAATTGGCTTTGATGAAATCATTTGAGCTAGATAGGGAATTGCCTGATGAGATACAGAGCATAGTTGACCAATACTTCCAAGAAAAAGAAGAAGAGAAGGCTCAACAGATGATGGCTCAACAAGAGGCTCAACAGCAGCAAATGATGCAGCAAGAGCAAGGTCAGCAAGAGGAAATGCAATAATGCATATATTTGTAAAAATAAACCAACCATGTCAGAAGCACAATTCAATCCATTTGACACCTCATCTTATTCGAATACTCCAACGGAGGCTCCGCAAGAAGTAGAGGTAACTACCGAAGTAGCACAAGAAGCGCCAGCAGAAGAATTATCAAAAGTTGAAAATAATGCAAGTTTTGATACTGCCGTAGAACTTCCTCAGAACGTAACAGAAGAGGTTAGTAATGAGGAACCATCAACGTTTAGCTTTGAGTGGCCAAACGAAGTATCTAAGGATATTTACGATAAACTTGTAAGTGGTAACATATCTGATTTAGCTGATATGATCTACGAGCAAAAAGTTCTTTCAAGTATTGACACATTAGGAGAGGCGGATATTCTAAAGCTAAAAATGGCTTATGAATACCCAGACCTTACTCCACAGGAAATTGAAGAAGAGTTCAACAGCAGATTCAGTATTGATGACGATGTTGATACTTCTATGATGACTGATGAGGAAATAGCTTCTCATAATAAAAGAATAGAGAAGCAGACAAAAGCAATCTCAAGGGAGATGAAGAAAGAGGTTAGAGAGGCAAAGGATTACCTTGAGAGTTTAAAACAGGATATTTCGTTTCCAGATATATTAAGTCAAGTTCAGAACACTCAGACGCAAATAACGCCTGACCAAGTATTGAACGATTACTTCACACAGCAGGAGCAGGAACAGAATCAGGCTTACGCACAAGCTAGACAAGCTTATGTTAGTAGCCTTGAGGATGGTCTCAAATCCTTTGACGGGTTCAGTGTCAATTACAAGGACGAGGATGTCCAGTTTGACGGAAAGTATAACCTAACTCCGGACGAAAAGGTTAATCTTTCAAGTACTCTCAAAGAATTTGATCTAGAAGAGTTTTATGGCAATCGTTATTTCAAGGAAGGAAGATACGATTCAAAACAACTCGCAGAAGATGTATATTTCTTGCAAAACAGAGATAAGGTGGTAAACTCACTTGTGACACAGGCTGTGTCTAAAGCGAAGTCAGACCTACTTAAATCAATGAAGAATATCGATTTCAATGACTCACCAAGGGTTGCTGCGTCTTCAGGTTCTAACGATGATTATAGTGCGATGGTATCGAAATTGTATAGTATCTAATAATAACAATTTAAAATAAATTACAATGCCAGTATTACAACCAGGTAATGTGATGCAAACAGGAATCCAAAGGTCATTTATGTCTGACCTTTCTATCCTGAAGCCTCAATACTACCCACAGTTTATTGACAAGTATGGTTCTCAGAACTATGCTCAACTTTTGGAAGCTCTCGGAATGAAAGCTACCGTTCCTTCTAGGGAATTTTTCCATTTTGAATCTCGTGGTAAACTTCATTCAGCTGTACAGCTTGATGGTGGTGCTATCGCAGATGTTGCTGCAGGTGCAGAGGTAACTCTTGCTATCTCTAGTGCATTTGTTACAGGTGGTAAAAGCCCTCTCCGTGTAGGTGAAGTAGTTGAAAACGCTGCAACTGGAGTTCAGTACAAAATCACTGTTGTGACTTCTGCTACTGCATTCAAGATGAAGCCTTTGGATTCAACTGTTGACCCTAACACAGATCTTGGTGCTGCTTCTACAGCTCATTTGTTGTTCCGTGGTGTAACTGAAGCCGGTGAAGCTTCTACCAAGTTCAATACTCTTGCAGGACTTACCGAAAGGAAGACATTCTATACAACTGAAATCCGTGAAGACTTCACCATTAGCGATCGTGCTAAGATTGAAGAACTTTACTTTGAAGTTAATGGTCAGTCTTACTACACTTACAAAGGACTTGATGAGTCTGTTCGTAGGTTTATGAACAACAAAGAGTTCAAACTCATGTTCGGTAAGCCTTCTAGCGATGCTCAAATTGGTAGTACAGGTACTACAGGTTTGATTCCTCAGATTGAAGCTGGTGGTCAAACTTATAACTGGAACTCTGGCGGTTTCAACATCGCTGACTTCCATGCTCTTGCTCGTCTTGCTGACTTCAATGGTGGTGCTCAAGAATATCATTTCTTGATGGACAGCTATTTGAGGAGTGCAGTTGATGATGCATTGTTTAGCAATTATGGCAATGGTGCAATTTTGTGGGCATCTGTTGGTGGAGCATCTGAAGTTGCTGTTAAATATGGCTTTGATTCATTGAAGATTGATGGTATTACCTTCCACTTGAAGAAATATCTTCCTTTCAATGCTGAAGCTGTATACGGTGTAGCTCCTTCTACTGAGTACTACAAGAACAGCGGTGTTCTCATCCCGATGAAGGATGGCCGTGATGCTCAAACTGGTGACAAAGTTCCTTCTCTCCGTATCGTTTATAACGAAGTTGAGCCTGGAAAAGAAATCAAGGTTTGGGAAACTGGTGCTTTGGCTAAAGTACCTACAAGCGACAAAATGGAACTTAACGTACACCACATGGCGTACTGCGGTATCCAAGTATTTGCCGCTAACCAGTATATCGCAGTTAAATACTAATTTAGATATATTGAAAACTGAGACCCCTCCTAGCGAGGGGTTTCTTTTTTATGTATATTTGTCGTAATCAAAATCTTAAACCATGGCAAAAGTCACGAAAAAAACAATTGACGAAAATGGCAACTTAGTTGATGCCGTATCTACAGTAGAAGAGCACTCATTAGTATCTGATATTGTAATAGAATCCCCAAAGAAAAAGAAAGCACCTACAGAATACGTGTTCCAACTTACTGGAAAGTTCTACTCAAATAGTGTTTATAGCCAATACCCTGAGAATTATATGCTTAGGAATACAGATATAATCTATGATGAGGAGACTGGTACAGAAAGGAATATCAGATACCTAGAAGGCGTAAGCACCATCTGGGAAGAAGAGCAGAATCACTTGTCCGATTTCAAGAAGAACCAAAGGCCAGACATTAGGTTTGTCAAAGGATTCTTAAGGGTTCCGGCTAATAAGCCTTCTCTATATGAATTCTTGACCAAGAGTAATATGTTTGATAAGAAGTCAAATAGGATGTCCGGATCTAGGGCTGTATACACTATGCTTGACTTTGAGGCACAAGAAGAGAAGGAAATAGTAAAGACAGAAAGGAGAATGGAAGCAATGAAGATTGCTATGGACGCTCCCGATGAAGTGATGATTCCTCACGCAAAGTATCTTGGAGTTAAGTTTGTAAACTCTTATGGGGTTGAAAGGGGTAATAGGGCAATCAAGATGGACTACATTGGATTCGCTGACAGAAACCCAGAGACATTCATTAAGACATACAATAACCCTCTTGTGAAAGTGCAATATCTTGTATCAAAGGCTATTCAGACAAATATCATAGATATCAGCTCTATGAAGGGTCAGGCATCATGGGGTGATACTAAGAAATTTATTGCTCAGATTCCCGATAACAAAGACGCTTTAACGTTTCTGTCAGAGTACAGTTTAACTGAAAAAGGAAAGGATTTTTACGCACAGCTTAAGACGCTTGGCGAATAACATAGCTTCGTGTTAGTTATGGTTTGATTGGTTCTCCCGGTAGGTCTCTACTGGGAGATTTTGTTTTATATTTGCATTATGAATATTAATGAGGTATACAAAATTGTAACCTACCTTGTAGACAAATACCAAGGTACATATGTCTCTCCTGATGATTTCAATATGATAATCAACATGGCGCAGAGGCAATATCTTAACTATATGACAGAGGATGGCTCTGGTCATATGGGTATGAGACTTGGAAGAAAGTCAGGTACACTGATTACAACTCCTGTAGTAGAATCATTAGCTACTTTTATAAAGGAAGCTACTCTTTCCGTTACATCTCAAATCGCTACTCAGCCATCAGATTTGTATACTACAGTATCTGTTAGGACGTCAAATGACTTGAAAGGTATTAGACGGGTTACTGAAGATAAGTTGGCTGAGGTACTTAGTGACCCAATTGATCCTCCAACAGTAACAGATCCGGTATATACTGAAATTGCTAATACATATAAGATATACCCAAGCTCAGTAACTTCAATTAGAATTGGATATATAAAGAATCCAAACACTATGGTGTGGGCTTATAAGGTTATTAGCGGACAACCAGTTTACCAAGAAGCTGCTGATCCTGCAGCAATTCCTACTACGGGAAGTGTTCAGCCAGAATGGGGTGATAAGGATATGGAAGATATTATATACAGGGCTATTGGTATTATAGGAATTAGCTTGAAGGATGGAGATTTGCAGAGGGCTGCTCAAACAGTTAAAAACCAAGGCGAATAATGACTAGGAACGAACTTATAGCACAGATAAGAAGAATGTATTATGGTGGAGTACCAGACGAAGGTGCAAGTCTAAGGCCTTTAGAGGTAAACCAATACATCAGCCAGGCTTTGGCGTATGTTGCCAAAATTAACTATACCGATTCAATAAAACTTGATGGTGTTGAGACTGTTAGTGATGCCTTCTATTCTACATTTAAGAACTTAACTCTTACATTAGATTCCGATACAGGATATTGGTATGCAACATTGCCACATCCTCCTTTGGGTCTGTCTAGAGGTTATGGTATATCTTCTGTTACATTCCCGGTAAGTACTGGTATGGCAAAAGCTCCAATTCCAATTTCTCCAAGAGAGATTGATTTGATAGATAACATGAAGAAACCACCTAGTAAGATATTTTATTGGGCTGAAGGAGATAAGTTATATTTCAAAAGTCCTTATTACAACCTGAATGGAAAGCTACCAATTATAAGGATGGTTAGCCATGAGAATTCAGACTTGAATGCGGAGCTGAATGTGCCAGGTGAATATATTGCAGATATAATAACTTGGGTGATGAGTCAATTGAATATAAGGAAACAAATGCCAGTAGATTCTATTAAAGACGGTTTAGATAAAATATAACATAAATGGCAAAAGATACAGCACAGTGGATAGAGTTATCTGAGATTATCTATCAATATATAGACCAAGCTAAACTTACAAGTGCTGAGTATAGAAGGCTATGGCCTATTGGCGTAAGGGGTGTAGAAGAGATTGGGTACGATGTCCATATGGAGCCAAAGACAGAAAAGTTGATTGTAAACGCCAACAAGACTGTTACATTACCTACTAACTATATTGGATTCTCAAAGGTTGGTGTTCTTAATGCAAAAGGCGAAGTGGCTACATTAAGAAGAAATAGCAACTTAACTGAATACAAGATAGACCAATCTAATAGACTTCAATTCAATACAGATAATACTGTAGGGAATACATATAGGCTTCAGGATTTGGCGTATGTAAACTACTTTGACGGAGCTAGGTATGCTAATATATTTGGAGCAGGTGCTGCATTAAATAGTCAGGGTCAGTTTGACATATCAGAAACAGAAGGATTGATATACCTTGACAATGAGTTTGCCTATGATTACGTAATACTTGAATACTTCTCATCACCATCTGATGATGTAAATTTCAAGATACCTATACAGGTTAGGGATGCAGTACTTTCGTATCTTGCATGGAAAGATATTGAATTACTACCTACTGGAAGAAGAGTAACTCTTGGGGATAAGCAAATGAGGAGAAAGGAGTATTACAACCAAAAGAGACTTGCTAAAATGAGGGTAAATCCTGTTACTCCATGGGATGCCAACGAACAGATAAGATTGAGTCAGAAACTTGTAGCAAAATCATAATATGAAGATTGAACGCAAACAGTTATCCGGTGTAATGAATCTAGATGACACCAATGATGTTATTCCTAGTGGTCATCACAAGGAGGCTAGGAATATAGTATTTAGGGGAAGTCAAGGCGGTCTTTCTGCTCAAAATATTTTAGGTAATAGAAATATAGCAACATCATTACCTGCCGGAACCAATAGTTGTATCGGATCATATTATGACTCTCAAAAGCAAAGGTTATTTTATTTCAATTATAACTCTAACGGAAATCACGGCATTTACATATACAATACAATACCAAAAACGATTCAGGTATTGTTTCTCAATAATACGCATAGCGATACTGATGTTCTTGGGTTCAATATAAACAACCCAATTACATCTATTAATATCATGTATAATGACGCATACAAGTCATCTTTGGACTTGGATGGAGATGTGCTTTATTGGGTGGATTCTCTTGGTAGGCCATCTAAGTTAAATATTGATAGAAAACTTGCTGGTGTATATACATCATACAAAAGGTCATATCTTGATGTAGCAAAAGCACCTCCATCAATGCCTATAAAATGCGCTTACGAATATGATAATAATGTAACAAACAATAACCTCAGAAATTCGCTGTTCCAATTTATATATAGGTGGGTTTATGATGATGGAGAAAAGTCTGTATGGAGCACAGGAAGTATGGTTCCTCTTCCTTGGATTCCATTTATGGAAGAAATATCTAGATTCCCAAATAGTAACTCTAGGATTAATCTGTTTATGTCTACAGGAGATGAGACAGTAAAAAAGATAGAACTAGCTGTCAGGAAGTGCTCAGATGGGGTTACATCTGATTACGAACTAATTACATCTTTAAATAAAAAGGATACTAGTTTATCGATACCAAATAATAGTGTATATAGTTATTTGTTTTACAACAATGTATCTTTAATACCAATAGATAAGGCAGAGCAGATATCATTATTTGACTATGTACCACAGAAAGCAAACGCCCAGGAATTACTAAATGGCAATACTCTTGTTTATGGAGGAATTACAGAAGGCTATGATAACATTAGCAATGTAAATGCTACCCTTACTTCAAACACAACAACTCAGGACTTTTCTGAAGTTCCTGGTGCGATATTTTTTGCACAGCAAAATGGAGTATCTTCTTATGGAGGAACAAGCTCAATAGATATATTCCTTACTGGTATGGGAGGAAACGATGTTGTAACAAACATCCCCGTATCTCTTCCGTCAGTTGGATATGGAGATTTCTATATTAAGCTTAGGAATTCAGCTGGAAATTTATTTACAATATTCTTTGATTCTACAACATCAGATACAATAGCAACTATACTTTCTGGATTGCAGGCAGATGCCATACTACAAGGCTTTTCTGCAACTATTTCTGGAAATAAGCTTACAATATCTGATACTAACACATTGAATCTAGAGTCTGCGTATATGATAAATAGTTTATCAGCTATATCATACTCAACAACTAAACAACATAACGCACTATACGTACATCAAGGAAATTCTAACTATAGATATGGTATTGTATATTATGACGACAAGGGAAGGACAAATGGTGTAATAACCTCTGATGGATTAAAGATTACTACTCCCAAATGGACAGGAAGTACTCTTTATCCTTTTGTTCAAATATCAATATCACATCAACCTCCATTATGGGCTACATACTACAATATAGTAAGAACAGACAATCTTACATATGATAAAAATATATTCTGGGTATCTAATAGAGCATTTACTAAACTGACAACAAGAGCAACGTCTTCAACTGATTTCTCTGTATCTTATATAGGTATAAGTAATATGATACAATATAATGAGGATATTCAGTCTACGTCAGGATATGTTGGTTATGATTTTGCTGCAGGAGATAGGATAAGATTCACTGAAAGAGTTAGCGCAGATGGAACAATAGTTAGCCTTTCCGATAACCTAGATTTTGAAATAATTGGAGTTGAATCTAATCCAAACATAAACGGGTATGTTGCCGAAGGAACTTATGTAAAGATTAAATATCCATCAGTTGCTATAAATGCAAACTTTAAACTATTAGAACCTGATCCTGTTGTATATGCAGGAACTGCTACTGCAGTAGAGGATTTCCAGAACTATAAAATACAGATTTATAGTTATAAAAAACCATCAGCTAGCATTGATGTTTACTATGAGATAGGACAGCAATATGCTGTATCACAGCCAGGAACTATAAATAGATACCATGTAGGTCAGAGTCAATCTCAAACAGCTTCTTTACCTGCCTTAGTGTATCTTACAAGTGGAGATGAGTTTTTTAGATATAGGAACATACCTATAGGAGCAAATTATTCATTTACTGCTGGTCAATATGGACAAGGCGATAGTTTTGGAGCATATGCTGGAAGATATAGGAATATAAATGTAAACGTATGGGGAAATGATAATACTACTAAAACGATATCTAACTCTATATATGAAATAAAGTCTCAAGTACTTGGTGGTAGTACAACAAGTTTGCTCGCTATTGAATACCCAAACTTCATAACACCTGATTGCCTATTCAGAAACAAAAGCGGTATCACTCAGACTGTAAGAGTTATTGGTAAAATACCAGTATCAACTGTTACTTCAAATGCGAATTATATTGCAATACACGCAAAGGTTGTATTGAATTCAACTACAGCTGCAATATATCCTGTTCTTAAAAGAATTGCAGTAACAGAAGCTAATAGGCAGTATGAGTTTGAATTTGATGCTAAAATAACTGTTCCTGCTGGTGCTAAGTTGTTTCTAATGACGGAAACTCATGATGATGTTGGATTTAAGATAAATGTTGGTGCATTTGATCTAAAGTTAGATGTAGTAAATAATACGCAAATAGCAATAATAGAGAAAAGTTTTAGTGACATAAATAAGATTGAGATAAACGCTAAATCAAGACCTGTAGTGTTTGATGAAAATGCTAAATATTCTTACTACCCTACACTTGTTAGATTCGGGTTACAAAAAGAAGCGGGCACTGATGTAAACAACTCTAATAGATTTAGCTCTACAAACATGGACGAGTATGATAGGGAGAAGGGTGATATAGTTAGATTTAAGGTTCGAGGCAGTAAGATGAGGGTATTCCAAAAGAGAGCCTGTGGAATGGTTGGTGTACTTGAGAATATGATTTATAATGCGGATGGCAATAGCAATCTAATCCAGACTAATAAATTATTAAATCAAATACACTATTATCAAGGTGAGTATGGTATAGGAAACCTTCCTACTAGCCTTGCTTCTTCTGCTAGGGCTGACTACTTTGTTGATCCTATAAGGGGTTATCAACTCAGGTTAAGCGATGATGGACTTACTCCAATATCAAGTCTGTACAAATCACAATTCTATATTACATCATTAGCAAATAAGTACATAACCAATACCGCAGGTACTTTGGGTGGATACGCTAAGGTCCTAGGGGTATATGACTTCTATGAGGAGGAATATATATCTGTATTCCAAGGATACTCTGGTCAGGCAAATACTACGCTTGGATTTAGTGAACTAAGAAACAGTTATACTTCATTCTACGACTACGCTCCGGAATGGGTAACATCAACAGAGGGTTCTCTTGTATCATTTAGAAATGGACAGCTATACGTTCACGACAGTAATACTTATTGTAACTTCTACGGAACCCAGTATAAGCCTTCTATTAAGTTGGTTTTCAATGATATACAGAACATCAAAAAGAGGTATAATACTATAAGTATGCTGTGTAATAAGAAGTGGGTCCCTGATACCAACGGAGATATAACAACTAACCTTGGTCAAAGTTCAAGCCTACAAGAAGCTGACTTTATATACAAGGACGACAAGCTTCATGCTTCATTCAAGAGGGATGCAAATAGCAGTGGTGGACTTATTAATGGTAATGTACTGAAGGGCAACTGGGCGCAGATAAACTTAAAGCCAGTTAATGGTAATGAATTCGTAAATTTGTTTTATATAGAACTTAATATTTTAGAACCTTTTTATAATAGATAATCATGGCAAACGGTAAGAAATTTTTAGATACAGGACTTGGCAAAGCTTCGGTTATTGCAGCAACAGGAGGATTGGGTGGATTGTTCCTATTGGGTAGAGGCATAGCAAAAAAATATAAAGAGGCAAATACTGGTATCAAGCAGCAGGTGTCTGCTCTAGAAAGACAAGAAATTGCTCCTGAAATACTACAAGCAAATCAAGAAGCCCAGATGATGAAGAATCAAGGGTTATCATCTTCCGCTCTTGGATTGTTTAAACAACAGTCAGACAGAGCTCAAAGTGCTGCATTTTCCCAATTAGGTGGCAGGCGTTCAGCTTTGGCAGGAGCAGGATCTATTATGGAAGCTGCTAATACTGCTGGTCTTAAGTTAGCAAACTTAGAACAAGAAGCTAGAGAAAGGAATAGACAGCAAGCTATGTCTTCTGCAATGGGGCTAGGTCAGCAAAAAATGGGACTTCAGAAATATAAGCAAGAAGGTCTATTTAATTACTACATGGGCAAGAAGCAAGCTCTAAACGCACAGATGTCTAATTTAGCTAAAGCTGGTATGAGAATTGGTGCAGCTGTAGCGACTGGTGGAGCATCAGAGGCAGTTGGAGGATTTGTTAAAAAGAAAGGAGAATAATAAAACAATCAAATGGCATACGAATATAGACTACCACCGATAGACATTGACGGAGCAATTAAGGCTGTACAGGATAATGCCTTCAGGCAAGAACAGCTTAGGTTGAAGTATGAGGAATCTATGAATAAGTCCATAGACGACCAGCAAAAGCTATATAACGGGAAGGTTAGAAAGCAGGACGTTGCTGAGTTTGATGGAAAGTTTGCCGTATATGCTGACGCTCAAAAGAGGTATCAGGCACTTAATAGAAGAGGTGGTAGAGGTGGAGACCTTACTGCAGCAAAAGTTTTGGCTGATGAGGCAAGAGCTGATATGTTGTCATATGTTGGAGACTCTACCGGACTAGGACAAATGCAAATCGGTGTTGGTAAAATATTTAAAGACCCAACAAAAATAGTTAATACAAAAAAGTATACAGACGTTTATACAGATTTAAGCTCATTGACTACAGGTGAGCTTAAGCAGAAGTATGGTAGTCTTGATAAGATACCTACAGACTTTGAATTTAAGCAGGAGGATTATGGTCCCGACAAGGTTATGAAGTTTTCAAATTCACTAAAGTCAGTACTTCCGGTAAGTGCTCAAAGTAGCTTGAGTAGAGCTATACCTGCTATAGACCCTAATACTGGCAAGCAGAAAATGTCTAGGGTAACTATATCTGCATTGGGTAAAAGCAAAGTTATAGATGTTCCTCTTAATGTAATTAAATCTGGAATAGACCCTATCACTACCTTAAATTCTGTAATAACAGCTGGTTCCCAAGATCAGGATACCGTTGATTACATGAAGGCATTGCAAAGGGACCTATATAAAAACGCAGAAGATTCCTCTAACCCTCAAGTGCAGCAAGAAGCTCAAAACACGATTAAGAGGACTATGGATATGTTTGGCATAAAGGATAAGGCTAACATTAATCAATTTCACTTATTTGCGGCAAACTATGTAGACCAAAATAGAATGGGAGACATAGAGATTGAAGATTGGAACAAGTTAGAAGATTATATAAGCTTATTTCAGAAAGATAATGCTCTTAAGCTAGATGATCTTCAAATGAAGAAGTTGAAAAAAGATATAACTGACCCAAGCTCCGGCACTAGCCTTAAAGTACTAGGACAGTTGCTGTCTGTTTACCAAAAGGCAGCAGCAACAGGGCTTACTAATGTCAAAGATTGGCAGGAAACATTTATAAGGGTATTTAGGGAGAATGGACTTCCAATGGATAAAGAAACTATAATTAAGGCTAGCGCTGGACAGTTTGGACAGGCACAATCTGCTATTGATCTATTGTTTCCCGGAAGAGTTCCTTCAGCCGATGAAAGATAATAAATACACCTATATATCTTAACTTTGGGGCATGTCTCTATCAAGAAATACCACAGACGATAAGAAGCCTATACCAAGAGCTAGGCTAGTAGAATTATTGACTCCCGGAAAGAAACCAACTATACAGGCTGATGCTCCTAGTCTTAAAGGAGTTAGCGTTACGGGTAAAAGAGTTGAATCTCCAAAGGAGATAAAGCCATCAATACAGTCATCAACAGCTGTTGTTAAAACTATAGTTCCTGCAGAATACGAAAGTGTAGACCAAAGAAAGGCTATAGCTATGGATAATACCATAGAAAAGATGGCTACAGCTGATGGGTATGCAGCTCCTGCTAAAGGAACATCTCTTTATAATAACTATAAGACTCAGATAGACTTTGCTAAAGATAAATTAGTTATTGAAAAAGATGAGAACGGTAAGCCGATGTATGGAACTCAAAAACCTTTTTGGGAGTCTTTACAAACGGCAATAACCCAATATCAAAATAGTGTTGCATCTGGTTCTGCATATATAGACTCAGATGATGAAACAAATAGGAGGTTCCTAGAAAACAAAAGATATAAGTCTACATTAAAGCCTGGAATTCCAAAGTTTGAGAGCACTGCTGGTGCTATAGCAGGCGGATTATTTGACCCTATAGTTACAAGTACAGTAATAGGATTACCAACAGCTGCGGCTAGTATGCTTGGTGTACCAGGAGCTGCCCAAATGGGTGCTGGACTTATGGCAGGAACTGTTGGGTATGATATGGTGAAGTCCAAATATGGCACATCTTTAGAGGAGAATTACTTTCTTGCTAGAGAGCAAGGGATGCCTATCAATGAAGCATATGAAAAAGCTAAAACAGTTGCAACTAAGGCAGCAGGTGTAGAGAGTATAGTTCAGGTTGGTTTTGCGGGAATGGGAGCAATAGGTCAAGCACCTAAAGCATTGCTTGGAGCTGTACAACCTACACAAAGAGTATCAAGGATATTATCCGCTACTCCTAAAAAGGATGCACTAAAAGTATTTGCTAAAGGATTCGGAGAGAATCTTAGATCTGCCGTTGGATTGGGAGGATTAGTTGGAGCAGGACAAGCTGTAGTTGATAATGCATCAGAGCAAGAAGGTATACACGTAGCTAATAAAGAGGAAAGAGCTATAGAGGGTGCTGGTCATATGGTAGCTATGGATTTAGCCATCAAAATGATAATGCATTCCCCTGGAACTATATCTAAGAGTGCAAAATCATTTGCTAAAGGACTATTATCTTCAGACGAGAAGCTGACGTCCGACTTTATTGCAGAGATGGAAGCAGCAGGCCAATATGAAAAGGGCACAAAAACAGCTGTAATGGCTGAGGTAAAGAAGTATAGTGAAGCCGCTAAGAAGACTCCTGATTTCCTTGGAGATGGAGTTAAGAAGAATATAGCTACAGGATTGATTGAAAAGAGAACAAAGTTAGAGGCAGAGTTCAATCAGCTAGACCCTGTATTCAGAGAGCAAAAGCAAATTGAAATAGACGAAATAAATACAAGGCTAAGGGAATTGACTGCTACAGATAAACCTTTTAGCGTTGAGACAGAATTAAAACCTAAAACAACAGAATATGCCACTACAGAAGCCACAAGGCAAGTCAAAGAAGGCACAGCAGAAGGCGGTGTCAGCGAATATCAGGGAACTGGTGAAGGCGAACAAGTCCAAGCCGGCAAACAAGCAGAGGCCCCTAAAACAGATATTGGCGATAGCACTATCCCAGTCTCGGAAGAAGTAACACCAGAAGCTCCAAAAGTATCACTATCAGATAGGATTAGAACATTAAAGTTTGATGAATCTGTTCTCACTGGTGGAGATAAAGGAGCTATGCAGTCTAACATAGTAGGTCTTCCAATAGGGGTATATAATGCGTCAATAGAGGCTATAGCACTTAGTGTAGAGGCCGGAGAGGCATTAGCATCTGCTGTTCAGAAACAGATTAAAGCCTTAAAAGAAGGTGGATACAATGTCGATGAAAAAGCTTTTAAGAAAAGAATGATTCCAGAGGGTGAGGTAATGTCTAAGTCTGAAAAGTCAAGACGCGAGGCAGAACTTGGAATGGAAGGAATAGGTGCAAATGACTATGTTGAATTACAGAGACAAGCACAAGAGATGTTTGCAAAAAGTGATTCACAGTCTAAGGTTATAGAGCTGAGGGATAAGATAAAGAGTCTTGAGAAGTCGAAGAAATCATTATCCGCAGAAGATGCGGCTAAAGTGCAGAAAGATATAGATGCATTAAACAATCAGATTGAAGAAGTAAGGTCTTCTATTACCAAAGAATTAGTTGGTAAGTTGAGGGAAGTGCAAGAGGCTAAAGGCGACACAAAGGATATACCAGACATCGTATTTGAGCAAATAGCAAAAGATGCATCTGAGCCAGGGTTTAAACCTACTTTAAAAGAGCCTCCTATAAAGACTGCATCTATAGTTAAGAGTGAATACTCATTAGAACAGATACTTACCAATCCAAAGGAAGTATTTAAGGCTATGTATACTGCTGCTACAACACAAGCTAAGTCTACAGCCGAAAGACTGAAGATGACTGCTGAGGCTGTGTCTAATGCCATATTCAATGAGAAGGGAGAAAGAGTAAATCCTAAAGCTATTGTAAGAGCAATACAGAAGTTTGTAACATCTAAGATGGATACAGATACAGCTGCAATAGAGTTCGCTGCAAACATCAATGAGATTAAAAGACTTTCTGTTAATGCTAGAAAGTATGGCGAGATAAGAGGACAGATTAGAGATATTAAATCAGCATCAAAGAATAAGGCATTTGGCACAATAGCTACTAGGCAAACAACAGCAGATGTTGACTTTATTGCTCCGTCTAAGGTAAGAGATTACGATGTGGATGCAACGGGAAAGATGGTTGAGGTAGATACTGATAGCGCAATAAATGAATATGCTTCACTGCTTGAAGACTACAGGAAATCTATTAGCGGTGAAATACCAAATGCTGATAAGGCTAGGCTAAAACTTATAGATTTTGTTAACGACAAAAGAGATAAGTATGAAGCAATGCAGGTTCAGAAAAGGGAAGCAAAAAGAGCTGCTTACGAAGCAAAGTATGACAAACTGCTTAGTGAAGGAAAGGTTGGTCGTGATGAAAATGGCAATCCATTAGTATCCAAAGAGGAATATGTAGAAGGATTAATAGACCCTAAAAAGGAAGTATCTGACGAAGCGAATGATTTGATTTTAGAGGATGATACAGATGCAGAGGTAATGAGGGATATGACGGATGTACGTCAGGAAATGTTGAAGGAAGCTATTGATAACAATGAAATAGATGCAGATATTATAGATGATGCTAGATTGATTTCTGGAATTGATGCAAAGAAGATATCCAATAAGAACATACAGCTATTCAATAACATCATAGAGGATATTGTAAATGGAGAAGCTCCATCAAGGATGGGAGAGATAGTGTCTGATATAGAGGCATACAATAATAAAGTAGAACTTATAGAAGGTAAGACGAACATTAGGGATATGGCTAAGTACCAAAAGGCTGGTCTATTCACTAATATTGCCAGAGCTATGGGTATAGAACGTGGCGTTGGGGCGTATGCGGATTTGGGATTATCTAATCTATTTAAGCTTGTTACATCTAATCCTACAGGTGCAGCTAATGTTCGCAAGGTAATATGGGCTCCATTTGAATCTCAGAACCTTAGGGTAAATAACATGGCAAAAGATTTTGCACAAACACTATCAGATGTATTCACTAGGAATAGTGTTGAAGCTGTTGTTAACGGGGTTTCAACTAATATAAAATTTAAGTCTCCAACTCTAACATCTGTAAATAGCTACCGTATAGGTATAGCTAGTACACTTGCTCAGTTTGAAGACTTGGTTAGACAGATACAGACAATAGCAGACGCTACTAAAACACTGTCTGAAAAGTCTTACCAAAACGGCAACAGAGTAAAAGACTATCTTGACAATACATTAACGGCATTACAAGAACTCGGTGCAATTAAAGGATTTACTGCTGATGAGAATGGTGTTATAACGGACATAGAAGTAAATGATGCCATTACTATGGCTCAGATAAATTCTAGACTAAACGATAGGGAGACATACGCAATATCAATGATGAAGTCTAAGTTTAGCGATATGGCTCCAGACCTTGACAACACAATGAGGCAGTACTTTGGTACAGCTATCGATATGAGTAACGAAAACTACCTACCACTTACTCCAAGGTTATTCGGAGAGGCTCCCGAAGTTTTGGTAGAGGGAGTTATTGACAATAAGATACCATCACACATAAGCGTAATGAGATCGTCTACTACAAGAGCTAGGCAGAATAACCTATCTAATGTAGTAAATAAGAACGGACAAGAAACGTTATTGTATTACGACTTTGATGTATTTAGCACTATTCCAAGAAGGTATCATGAGTCTCTTAATACGGCTTATACTACAGCTCCAGTTGCTGCACTTAGAAAGACAATAAACAGCAAAGACTTTATTGAGTTTATATCTGGAAAGTATAACCAAAAAGAGACAGAGTTCATTGACAATAAGGTGTATTTCAGAAGGCAGATATCAGACGTTGTTAACATGGAGCGGCAACCGTTTGTGTTGACAAAAGAGATGGAGAGACAAAGGAATAGAATATCTAAGTTCTTCATGGGTAGGATGCTGAACTCAATAGATGCAACTGTAAAACAGTATGCACCGTCTATACCATTGATGCTTATGCATGGAGGAGTAGAGCCTCTTGCAATATCATATAGCATATTGGCTGGAAAGAGATTAGTAGAACCTAAGATGGCAGGACTTCTAAAAGAGTTCTATAGTCAAACGTCTAAGGCAAACAGGATTACAGCAGGAATAGAAGCACTTCAACAAAGGGCAAAAAGCATAAGCAATAATAAGTGGGCTAGAAAAAGTCTTAACGCAATAGATATTATTGAGGGGGTTGCTGGTATCCCTCTTGACTTAGGAGACCAGGCTACTACAAGCCAAGCTCTCATGGTTGGATACATAAAAGGTTTGAAGATTTCTGGTAAAATAAAGAACTACTCAGAATTTAATCTTGAGACGGAATTAAGAAATGGATTAGACCCAACAGCCTTATCCCACGCAGAACAGTTCCTTTCGTTCATAAACAATGAATCTACATCTGCTAAAAAGGGTAAGGTTTTCAGAGAGGATAATGCATTGTACATGAGGATGCTACAGTCGTTCTCACATAACCAAAACGTTAATGCTTTAATTGATTTAGGAATCTTACAAGATTATGCTTCCGGTAAGACATCTTCAGATGATGCAAAACAAGCTGCATTAGGTCTTGGAATGTACATATCTAATATAGCTACATACGGAACAGCTTTATATGGTCTTGGATTCACGAACTATAAGATAGCAAAATTAGCACTTGATAAAATGGGTGTTAAGTTGCATAAGAATGAAGAAGAACAGGAAAAGAACTTTAAAAGAGATGCCACTAGAATAACTATCGGAAACTCTGTTGAAGCGATAACTGGGCGTTCTCCATTGCCTGTAGCAATGATGTTTAAATATGGTGCAGGAATGGGGTATGATTCATATAAGAAAATGGTTTCTGAACAGCAAAAAGTTATGGGAGAGGATATAGGTGGTACTATATATGACGATAACTTTGAGCCAGTACTTATGAATCAATATGGAGGTATGGCTGGTTCATTTATGCAGGACATAGAGACTATGTATGGTATGGGCAAGGATGTAAGAGATATGTATAGTGGACTAATTCCGGATCAGAAAAATGCTATGTACAATGCTGAGATGGTAAAGAGAATGGCTCTTGTACTTCCATTCAAAAGCGTTTCTAAGCTGTCATCAAATATACAAAAGGTTATAAAGGACCATAAAATAAATCAGATAGACGTAGACGCAGATATGTACATAATGTCCACGATGGCTACTTTAGATAGGTCTAAAGCTGATATTTTTTATGGAAAAGAGAATATAGATGAAGCTATAGCATATGTTAATTATAAGTCAAAGACAGATAAGGACTTCATAAACTACTTCTCTACTACGGTAAAGAATCATGTAAATAATGTAGTAAAACAGAACTACATAAATAGTTCCGCCTCTTCAATGTTTGGTACAGAAACAGCTAAAATACTTAAGAATATATCTACCAAAGGAGGTAATGATATAATCAAGATAATGAATAATAGGTACATAAACAAGAATATCAGCAATAGTGATGAGGTTAAGTTTATGATAATGAACGGAGTTATATCCCCTACCGAATATGCTGTAGCCATAGCTTATGATGCCAAGGGTGAACTTAGGGCTGATGCATCTGATGAGCAAATCACCTCAGAAGTGATGAAAAGACAGGTAGACGCAGAAATGCTTAGCAGGTTCTCGAAGTGGGGTAAGGGTGAGGCATATCCGAAGATTGACGGCAAGAACATCTTCCAGATATATCAACAGTTTTCGTCCTCAAGATATCAAGAAAGAGAGAGGAAGAAATAGGTTGTTTTTGGGTATATTTGTAGAAATATTTTAATATGCCTTTTTTAACAGCATTTACAGTTACCCAAGGCGCAGACTGCTCATCATTCACTATTAATGATACATCAGACTATACTGTAGAAGGGACAGGCACTTTTACAAGTAGGAAGCTGTCAATTCAAAAGTCTGACGGGTCTTTCCTAAAAATAGGAGCAACGACCTACAATCAGTATGTATGGCCATTTGCAGCAGGTAATAGCATATCTTTTAGTGGAGTGGATGAGTACAATAAGCCTTATATTGACCAGGATTACTCATTTTTGATTACAATTACACACACACCCACAACTGCACAGACAGGAAGCGTATATACTAAGGCATCTGCAGTTCCACTTGTTTGTTACACACTAAGCGGATTCTACACATTTGCTCATAACATGGCTATAAATAACTCTCTAGAAAAGAATTACAAGTATGTAAAGGATGTGATGAGGCTTTATATCGAGCAGGAATCCGCCAAGAAGGCGGCTATAGATGGGGATTTTCAGTCTTCTCAGTCTTGTTTAGATAGGGCAAAGTATATAGTAGATAACTTAACATTAGGATACTAAGATGGGATATTCTTTACCACAAATATCTGAGATACTTCTCAAGGCAGACAAGACCATGTACAGACTTGGCACTATTGCTTATGAGAATATGTTCTCTGAGGATAACGAAGATGTTGACTTTGAAAGAGATATAATTTATGTATATAAGAAGGCTGTAGAATATGCAGACGACTTTCATGTAGGTACAACAAAACTAGACCAAGTAGTAGAGAGATTAGCTAATAAACTAGTTATATACAACTATGGAACACTATCTCCAATATATGCAGATGTATATAGTCAGATAAATCAAGGAATTAGTGGTGTATACGTACTTAAAACTACTGCGCTAAACCTAGGTACTGGCTTGACAGGGAGTACAGACTTTAGTCAATCTCAGGTAGACATAGACTTAGACTATGTATACTTAAATAGTGTCTACGTTGTAGATGGCAGGACGCTAACAATAAACGGCGTTACATACGATCTGTCAGCCAATAGGACGTGGAATGTTGGTACAGTTACCGGAACGGGAACTACTAACTATGTGTCAAAGTGGGGAAGCTCTTCCTCTTTGGCAAACAGTCTGCTATACGACAATGGGACTAGTGTTATGATTAACACAACTACCCCAAACACATCATTTGTTGCACAACTTATTAATGCATCCGTTACTAACTCTAACATTGAGATTAGGAGCGCAGGGCAACAGTCAGCCTTACACCTTTCTTTAGGCACTACAGACACGGACATTAGGCCTAGGGTTGAGTTGTTCAATAGCGGTAATTTTGGTATTGTAATGTTCAAGCCGGGAGTTGTAAACTCCAATTACTTGATGTACTACGATGCTGAGTCTGTCTCAAATAGGTCTTTGTCATTCCAGACAGAAGGTCAAAACAGGCTTATTCTAAACCAAACAGGAAGCATTAGGGCGCCTAGGTATGGTGGCGGACTGGTTACAGGATCACCTACATATAGGATTGCCACAGACGCTTCTGGTAACTTTATAGAGGTTACTGATGCTGGTGGTTCGGTTACATCTGTTGACATGACCGTTCCAACAGGACTTACGATTTCTGGAAATCCTATTGTAACATCCGGAACGCTAGCATTGGGATTGGCTGCTGGGTACTTTATTCCAACAACATCCTCTCAAGCAAACTGGGATGCGGCATATAATGACAAGATTAACAGCGCAAACGTTACGGGAACTACTACAAAGACGCTGACATTAATTCAACAAGATGGTGGTACAATAACCGCATCTTGGAGTGATTACGACACAGCTCCTGTAACCTCTGTTTTTGGCAGGACTGGCGCTGTTGTTGCTGCTGAAGGAGACTACAACCTTAATCAGCTAGGAGACGTAATAATTTCTTCTCCTACAAATGGACAGGTTCTTAAATATAATGGCGCTGAATGGGTGAATAACACCGACACAGACACTGGATTGACTTCGGTAGGTCTTACCATGCCATCAGCATTTAATGTAGCTAATTCGCCACTAACGAGCAATGGGACGATTGCTGTTACGGGCGCGGGAACGTCTGCACAATATGTAAGGGGTGATGGTCAGCTTGCCAACTTCCCAACAAGTGGAGGTGGTGGTTCTTCTGTTAATTACTACCTAAACGGAAGTGTTAACCAAGGCACTTTTGGTGGAGACGTTTACTATGAAATGAGTAAAACTCCAATCATTGGTGCAGGTACTAATTTTACAAGAACATCAGCACAAGGAAATGGGTATATTGCATCATTTATAACAGATGCAGGAGACCCCGGATTACTGAATATCCCCGGTGGTAATTGGAACTTAGAGTTCTATTTTAATGCAAGTAGTGGTGGGGGTAATCCATTATTTTATGGTGAGATTTATAAAGTAAGTTCATCAAATGTATTTACTCTTGTAGCGAGTGGTTCTACCAACCCCGAAGGGATTACACAAGGGACTGTTGTTGACCAATATTTTACATCCATCCCCGTTCCGCAAACAACATTGGTTGCTACCGATAGGATAGCGATTAGGATTTATGTATTGCCTGATGGAAGGAATATAACTTTACACACCGAGAATAGTAATCTTTGTGAGGTATTAACCACCTTCTCAACGGGACTTAATGCACTCAATGGACTAACTGCCCAAGTTCAATACTTTGCAACGGGCACAACCGGAATGGACTTTAACATAAGTTCCGTAAGTGACACGCATACCTTTAACATACCAGACGCATCAGCAACTGCTAGGGGACTAATAACTACTGGAACTCAAACAATTGCAGGAGCAAAGACTTTCTCAATCTCTCCAATAGTTCCGTCACTCTACCTAACGAATATGACTGCTGGTAGCGGTGCACTATACTATGGACTTGCAGCAAACAGGCTGACACTTGCCAACTATAATGTTGGTGGTTCTATTGTTTTTGAGGTTAATGGTGGGCAGTATGCCATGGAAATTAAGTCTGACTTGGGTATAAGGTTTGACGGGTACACTACAAATGGATTCTTGAAGACATCTGGTTCTAACGGAACGCTGATTGTTGACACGACATCTTACGTTCCAACAACAAGGCAATTAACCATTAATGGAACTGCTTATGACTTAAGCGCTGACAGGAGTTGGAGTGTAGGAACTGTGACAAGCGTTGCAGCTCTTACGCTAGGAACAACCGGAACAGACTTGAGTTCAACAGTAGCTACAGGAACAACAACTCCTGTAATTACGCTTAATGTACCTACTGCTAGCGCAACAAATAGAGGTGTACTAAGCAGTGCTGATTGGACTTCGTTCAATAACAAGCAGAACGCTTTAACCAATCCCGTAACAGGAACTGGAACAGCAGGACAGGTTGCTTTCTTTAGCGGAACGTCCGCAATAACCGGAGAAAATAATCTTTTTTGGAACGCATTATACAACAGGCTTGGTGTAAATACAAATAATCCATACCTTCCTGTTGACATTGTTGCTGATGAATTAGGCTACAATCTGTCATTAAGGGGAGAGCCGTCAAATGCTGTTGCCCATATAAGGTTTTATAGCAATGACGGAATTACTCCATACTCTCACATAAAGTCTACTGACACGGAGTTCCTTTTAGGAAGCATTGCAACAAATGATGTAATATTCGTTTCTAGTGGAGTAGAGGGTATTAGGATTACAAATACGCAGCAGGTTAAGCTATCCAATATTCCACAGGCCGTTACTGACACAAATAGGTTCTTGGTTTCTGACTTAGGCTATATTAAGTACAGGACTGGAGCAGAAATACTTTCTGACATAGGTGCACAAGGATTGCTGACGCTGACCACTACGGGTTCAAGCGGTGCAAGTACACTTATTTCTAACACATTAAATATACCTACATACACATTAAGCGGATTAGGCGGTGTACCAACAACAAGGACACTAACCATCAATGGCACTGCGTATGATTTGAGTGCAGACAGAACCTGGAATGTAGGTACAGTTACAAGCGCTACTGCCACAACCGGGGGTCAAGTAGCGTTTTTCAATGGTGCAACAGTCATCACAAGCGTAAGCGGATTATATTTTGATGGCATTAATAGGTTGGGCATTGGAACAATTAGCCCATTATACAACTTAGATGTAACAGGAACTGCGAGGATGACTGGCAACTTAACCGCTGCATCATTGATAAAAAGCGGAGGTACAAGTTCTCAATACTTAATGGCAGATGGTAGCACCTCAACACTCACCAACCCTGTCACTGGTACAGGTACAACGAACTACTTGCCTAAGTGGACAAGTGGTAGTGCGTTGGGGAATAGTTTGGTTTATGATAATGGTACAAGTGTAGGAATTAATAATACATCTCCGCAATCATTTGATTCTGGTGGAATTAAAGCATTAGATGGAAAAGGCAATACTGGTTTTGCATTTATTGCACAAGGAGCAAGTACGCAATTTAGACTTGCTGCTGATGATTCTGTTGGAGGAGTATTAAATGTTATTGGTGCATATCCATTAGTATTTTTTACTAACGCTACCGAAAGAATGCGTCTAACCTCCACAGGATTAGGCATCGGCACGACATCGCCCGGGTATAAGTTGGATGTTGTGGGAATAATTGCTACATCAGGAACAGGATTAAATGCAAGTGTTAGGATTACCAATACAACTGCAACAACTGGTGTTGACTGGAACTTGTATAGTTTAAACAACGGAAATTTTGGGCTCTATAATAATACTGCTGGTGCTTATGCTTATCAAATAACCCCCTCCGGCAACCTCGGTCTCGGAGTAGTGCCGAGTGCGTGGGGGAGTGCATATAGGGCATTTCAAATTGGCAATAGCGGATTTATGTCAAATGACTCAAATTTATGGATGTATGCCAATGGATATTTTGATGGAACAAATAATAGGTATTTTCAAACTGGTTTAGCAAGTAGGTATTATCAATATGCTGGTACGCATTATTGGGAGAACGCCCCATCCGGCACAGCAGGAAACGCAATAACATTCACCCAAGCGATGACGCTGACAGCAGCAGGCAGACTGCTTTTGGGAACGACTACGGAGGGAACGTATTTGTTGGATGTGAATGGAAGTGGCAGGTTTACGGGAAATATTATTTCAGATGGTGGTACTATTGCTGCTTTAAATGGTGGTGGGATAGAAGTTTATAATAGTGGTAACTCAAACTTTTTTGATTTAAAAAGCACAGGTGGAAATTTTGCATTAAGAACAAATGTTGGAGTTGGTGCAGTTAATGCTCTCACAATCGCCTCCACCGGTGCTGCCACGTTTAGTAGTAGTGTGACGGCGGGGGGAGATATATTTTTAAATTATGATTATGCAATAAGATTTAAAAATTCAACTGGTACTTATAGGCAAATTCTTGCTTATGCAGATGATACATATTTGGATGCTCGTGATGGTGGAATTATATTGCGTACCGGGACAAGCGGAAATGCAAGTGAAAAAATGCGTATCACCTCCGGTGGCAACCTATTAGTAGGAACCACCACCGATTCGGGGGAGAGGTTGCAGGTTTCGGGAAGTGCGAAGGTGACAAGTACATTAACGGCACAATCAAATATTGATTTAAGTGGTGATATTCGGTATCAATCAAATGTTGGATATGGTATTAAGTCAGCTAATGGAAGTAGATTGGTAGAGATATATAATGGATTGTTTGCGGTAAGCGGTGTAGGTACTTTTAGTAGTAGCGATTTAAATAACATATTTGTTTCAAACCCTGACACAACTGGTGCAACAACTGGTTCGGGAATTGGATTTAAGGCATACAATGGAACATCGGTTTCTCAATCCGCTGGTATTATTTTAACATCCAATACATGGAGTTATGGTACATATTCAGCAAATCAATTAAGCGTTGGTTCAGATGGTAGTGGTGGTATTGCTTTAAGGACTGCCAATTCAGCACCTATTAGTTTCTTTACTGGTGGCACTACGGCAGGTCTTTCAACACAAAAAATGACTCTTAACTCCTCCGGCAACCTCGGTCTTGGAGTAACCCCAAGTTCGTGGAGTGCAGGTTCAGCATATGAATTAGTATCAGCAGGAAATGCAATGTGGGCATTAAGCAATGAAAATAATGTTACACAAAATGCAGTTTTCAATGCAGGTTGGAAATATGGTTCAAATGGTTTAGCAACTCGTTATCAGCAACAAACTGGATTGCATATGTGGTGGATTGCCCCATCCGGCACCGCAGGGTCAGCAATAACATTCACTCAAGCGATGACGCTGACCGCAAATGGCAGATTGCTTTTGGGAACGACTACGGAGGGAACATATTTGTTGGATGTGAATGGTACGGGGAGATTTAGTGGGGATGTACGAACAACAGGGGGTAATGTAAAAGTATTTAATTCAAATGTTCAAGTAGAATTTTTTGACACAGCAAATAGTAATTACCAATATTCTTTACAAAACTACTCAAGTCAGTTTAGGTTATATAATAATAATACAAGTACAACAGTATTGAACTTCGCCTCCACCGGTGCTGCCACGTTTAGTAGTAGTGTGACGGCAACGAGTACATTATCAGCAAGAACGGGTTTCACAAGTGCAGGAACGGCAGCAACACCATATTTTGATGAAGCAATAATTATAGGACAATCTGCAAATCAATGCAAAATTCAATATGGAAATTCATTTACTAACAATAACGGAACTTGGTTAAAGTTTGTAGTTAATAGTAACACAGCAGCAAATACACCTGTTGATGTGATGACATTGAAATATGACGGCAACGTAGGGATAGGTACTACAAGTCCTTCATCTTTATTAACTGTTGCAGGAACAACTGACCTTGCTTGGTCAGCTTCTACTTCTAAGTTACAAATATTAAGAAGTGGTTCACAAGCAAGAATAAATAATTATGAAAATGGTAGTGGTTCAAGCGTTGCAATTGGATGGGATGGTGGCAACCTATTAGTAGGAACCACCACCGATTCGGGGGATAGGATTAATCTAAACGGAAGTATAAGAATACCATCTGGGTATTTTTTTAGATATGATGGAGATGTTGGATTGATAGGTTCTGGTTCATCAATTAGTGGAGGTACTGTTTCTCAACTTGGTATTAGAGCAGCTAACGATATTTTATTTGCAACAAATGGTGTAAACGAAAGAGTTCGTATCAAATCTAACGGTTCAGTTCGTTATATCCCTATGGCAACACCCGCATCAGCAGAAGCAGGGGATGTCTACTACGATTCAACATCAAACAAATTAAGATGTTATAATGGAACATCTTGGAATGATTTATTTTAATATATAAAACAAATAAAAATGGCGAAACAAATCTCACCCGTTAATGTATGGGTAAATGGCGAAAGCAAGGAAGCGAAATATCTTCAAGTAACTGGCATCAATGACAACTACGAATCTTCAGCTACTAACTATTGGCAAATGTTCACAATGAACGTAGATGCCGAAGGGGTGGAATCACAAGGAGAGCAAGTTGCACAAGGAAACCTTACAATCAGCGGTCAAGACTATATTGATTGGGGAAATCAACCCGCAATGGCGATTAATGATTGGATTTATAATTGGGTGGCGGGAAAGCTGAACCTGACAATTGTCTAATCTAGCTAAACGGATTATAGCCCTGCCATAAGGTGGGGTTATACTTGTTATGAAGAACCACACTAAGATCTACATGGACTATTTCGGATACGTCATGGATGACTTCATACCATGTGAGGTGTGTGGGAATAGGGCCGTAGATGTGCACCACATTAAGGCCAGGGGCATGGGTGGTAGTAAGGCTATGGACACTATAGACAATCTTATGGCAGTCTGTAGGGAGTGCCACGTTGCTTATGGAGACAAGAAGGATAGCCTAGAGATGCTAGTCCAATTACACAGTCGTCACATAGGCCTGTTGGATCATAAATAATATTTGCCACATTGAAAGTTTGGCACTAAATTTGTGTATATAAAACCAAAAAGCCATGGCAAAAATCAGCAAAAGCTACCAAGAGTTGCTACAACTCGTAAACGCAATTAACATTCTTAGCGGAAATAAAGAGCATGCGTCTTCTAACATGAAGGGCATTAAAAAGCTCCAAAAGATCGGAGAGAAGCTTAAGGGGCATCTTGACGCATACAATGAGAAGCTTGAAGACATTAGACTAGACAATGCCCACACAGAGGCAAATGGATGCCTTATTATTGACGAGAAGGGCGGATATAAGTTCTCTAAAGAAGGACTGAAGAAGATGAACAAGGACCTCAGGGCACTTCTTGATGAAACCTTTGAATTCTACCAGTTCACATTCTCAAACGAAGGCATCGAGGCTTACGGATTCCTTGAAGGATGGGTAGAGGGACTTACATTCCCAGAAGTTAAGCAAGAAGATGACTTTGAGGAAATCGAAGAGATTCCTGTAGTTAGTTTATAATACTTTCATGTGTGTTGATTCGGGGAGGTCATTCTTGGCTTCCCCTTTTTTATGCAATTATTCACCACTAACTCGGATTTTATCCGAATATGACGGCATTTTCAGACATTTTGATTGTCCGCAATAGGGTGGTATCTTTGTGAAATGAAGAATTTAGTCTACGGAGTTACCGTGTTATTTCTGCTGATCCTTCTATATCGTGCTGAGTGCGGAAGGCCCGTCGTCGTCCCCAATGTTAATAAAGTCGTTATAGATGGGAAGAAGTATGAAGTCATCAAAAAGGTAACTGACACACAGTATGTAAAGTATACAGAGAAGGGGAAGAGCGATACGGTTGTACATGACACCACTATTTACGTAAAGATACCAACACTTGACTCTTTACAGCTAGATAGTTTAGCTAAACTTTACTACGCCATGAACGTATTCTCTGACACCCTTAATTTAAAGTATGGAAAGGTATATGTACAAGATTCTGTACAACAGAATAAGATTGTGGGAAGGAATTGGGGAGCAGACATGCTCGTACCTGTAGAGAAAACAACAATTACTGTTAAAGAGCCACCTAGAAATCAAATCTACTTTGGACCTAAGATAGAGTACGGAAACGGGATCGTGCCTGGGGTTGGCTTGATGGTTAAGACGAAGAGAGACAGGATGTATGGAGTATCTGTAAGTATTGGCAAAACTCCTGTATATGGAGGATCTTTATATATAAAACTATTCTAATGAAAACGATCAAGAACTTTATTTGGAGCCTATTGGCTGAAGACGGAAAACTAAGCAGCAAACGGTTTGCTGGTATTGTGGCTACACTATTCCTTTGCACTACATTGCTTTGGAATAGCTTTAGCGAGGAGCATATTGCTCCTTCTACAATACTTGTAGAGTGCGTAACAGCTGTCGCCATTGGTTCTCTTGGAATCTCTGCTGCGCAGACTATATTTAAAAAGAAAGATGAAGAATCTAAGTAAAGAAGAATTGCTTAGTAGGATGGAGGCTATTAACCGTAGTAACGCCATCATATACTTTGACCTTAATGGATTCATCCTTGGGGTTAATGCAATATTTTTAAAGGCTATGGGGTTCGCTGAAGATGAGCATGCAAAGCTAATCGGCAAGCATCATAGCATTTTCGTAAGATATGAGTATTCTAAGTCTGACGACTATATAAAGTTCTGGGAAACACTAAGAGCTGGAAAGTTCTTTGAGGGGGAGTTTGAGAGAAAGAAAATAGACGGAAGTTCTATATACCTACAAGCAACCTATAACCCAATCTTTGACGAGAGTGGCACCATTACTAAGATAATGAAGATTGCCACCGACATCAGTGAAACTGTTGTCAGCAAAAAAAAGATAGACGAACTTTCCAAAAATCTGAAAAAAGAATTAGATAATAGCAACAAACTAAGGGAGGCGATAGAGATTGAGAAGAACGCTGCACTGGAAGACTTGGATGCAACACTAAAGAAAAGCCAGAACGAGCTGATTAAAACTATTGTAAAGTGTGCTTTAGGAGTTATTATAAGCGTTGGTTTTATTACTACTATGATGTACTCATTCGCCATATTAGGCGAAAAGGACACGCAGATTATAGGTTCTACATGGTCAAATATGTTCAGCGTACTTCTAACAAACGCCTTCTCAATAGTAGGAACAATTATGGGTATTAAATACGGAACACAAGACGAAAAAAAATAATATGAAAATAGCATCATTAGCAACAAAAGTACCAGCTCCTGTAATGCTTGAGATTGAGTCTATAGTAGAAAAGTTTAATATGACTAACCCACTAAGACTTGCACACTTCTTAGCCCAAGCAGCTCACGAATCAGGAAACTTTAAGTTCTTGAAGGAGAATCTAAACTACTCAGCAGACAGCTTGTTGAAGGTTTTCCCTAAGTACTTTAAGGACAAGGCTACGGCTGATAAGTACGCTAGGAAACCGGAAATGATTGCTAACAGGGTGTATGCGTCTAGGATGGGGAATGGGGACGAAGCGTCCGGAGATGGGTATAAGTTTAGAGGACGTGGATACATACAGCTTACAGGGAAGGATAACTACAAGGCATTCTCTAACTTTATAGGAGAGGATTGTGTCGCTAAGCCGGATCTTGTTTCCGACAAGTACCCGTTAGTTAGTGCTGCATGGTTTTTTGATAAGAATAACCTGTGGACACTGTGCGATAAGGGTAGTGGAGACGATGTTGTTACGGCTGTAACAAAGAGAGTAAATGGCGGAACTCATGGATTGACAGAACGAATAGCAAAGTTTAAGTTTTTTACCTCTGAATTAACATAATGGATCATAAAAAACATTATGATAACCTAATGAGTACCAGGCTATTATTGAAAAAAGATAGGTACAAGTTAAAGAAAAATGGATACTATTTTGAGGGGCATCATATACTCCCAAAATGTAAGGGTGGTACTGGAACTAGCTCAAAAGGGTTGAAATGCGATAACATAGTATTACTTACAGCTAGAGAACACTTTATAGCACATTGGCTTCTATGGATGATATATAGAGATAGGCAAATGGCGCTAGCGTTCCATAAAATGGTTTCAGTAAACAAAGACCAAAAAAGAGTTTTTTCTTCTAGCGGATACGAAGAAGCTAGATTAGCATTTTCTTATACCAATAAGGGTAATAAATACGGGGCAGGAGTTAAGAAGACTTTATCACTTGAACAAAGAGAAAGGATATCTCTGTTTATGAAAGGCAGGTGGTCTGGAGACAAAAACCCGTTTTATGGCAAAAGGCACACCATTTATTCGAAAATATTAATATCCAATAAGTTAAAAAATAGACCAGTTGAATCTACTCCTGGATATAAAGGGATTAGAGTTGTTATAAAAGATGGACTTACAATAGCTGAATTTAAGACTTCAAAAGAGGTGGCTAATTTTATAGGATGTTCCGCTAGCAATGTAAGGCATGTTTTAGGAGGTAAGCAAAAGTCTGCTAATGGGTATAAAATCAAATATAAAAGTGAAATACTTGAATCTGGAACCCATGGATTGACAGACAGAATATCTAAATTCAAGCTATTTAATGGAGAACTCGTCTAACATATCACTACCGTCTGTTACTTTGCAAACACTGTTAAGTATTTGTACTTAGTATACTTATATTTGCATTATATATGATATGAAATGAATGCTAGCACAGACGTTACTTTTATTGGGATTCCATCTACAGTTATAAGCTGGATGGCTTATTTGAATCTTGTAGATATCAACCCTTTGATTAACTTTGTAGTTAGCATATTCTCTGTTACTTGGCTGTCCCTGCAGATATACGGATGGATTGAAAAAAGAATAAAAGACAGAACAAATGGCAGCAAATAAGAACGCAGGGAAACACCCAAGTTACGACAAGCTAAACTGGAGCCCTTCCTCAATACAAAGGAAGAGGGCATATGATAAGAAGTATAATGAGGCAAAGGATAAAAAAGACCATAGAGTTGAACTAAATCGTGCCAATAGGCAAGCGGGAACATATGGTAAGATGACCAAGATGGGTAAGGATAGGAGCCATACAAAAGATGGCAAAATGGTCTTAGAAAATAGTTCTACAAACCGTGGACGGAACGGTCACAACGGTAAGTCTACCAAAAAATAGTACTACATTCGTTACATGATAATGATTGTAAGAATTCCTGAAGATGTAGAAATTCAGAATTTTAATGCCATATTCTTCTGCTCAACAAAAGACCCCGAAAGAATCATAGATCTTATAGAAGATATTGACTTAGATGATATTATACATGATTATGGGGATACAGGAATAGACCTTACAGACCCATTTAAGTTCAAGAAAATATTCTTTAATTAAAATATATGGGTAAGCCTAGCTACCTGACCATGTATAGGATGGTGAACAAACCCTTCTACAGCTTTAGGTGAGTGCTGATACCCGTTCCGATGATGCCAGGAATCTGTTCCTGATGGAGACCTTAGAGCCTCAACATTTACACTCATATAGTCTTTGCTTTTCTTGTGGTGTATATGGTGTATATAAAAGTACCTATGCTTACATTCTCCCCAATATTCACTAGCCTCGTGAGCCATTAAAAGTGGTAAGTCTGTTTCTTTGGCTCCATCTCCATGTGTTGTTCCTATAATATTCGCGCCATATATGAAGTATTTCCTATGAGATATACTAACGTTAAACGTTACTGATTCGCAATTTCTAAACCATGCCTCTATTGTCTGAGCAAGGAAGAATCCATTGGTGTAGTCATGGTTGGACGGGTCATATTGTACATGTACGGGAGCTATACGCATTAATATCTCTATGCAGTCAACAAGAAGCCTTTGAGCTGTCTTAAAACTATCGAACCACATAGCACTTGTATCTTGATTTGTTCCTGCTGTTGTGGTGTTTCTTGCGTTATCAACGTGCAGTATGTCATTACCTATGATAAATAGTATCTTTTCTATATTGAAATTGCATTTAGATATAAGACCTATTACACCTTCTTTAACTCTTTTAACAGCTATATCATGGTTATATTCATCTCCAGACTCAACAATGCTAGACAGCTTACCTATGTGTATATCAGCAGGGTCTACAACAAACAGATGACTATCATCAGATTTAATATATTCAACAGGAGCATATGATGGAGAGTATTGCTTTAGTTCAGCAAGGAAGTTGTCCATCATTTCTTGGATACTTACCTTACTACCTTTTACATTGATGCTAAACTTTTCACTCTTAAACCAATAGTAACTTACGTTCTCAACTGGTATTCCCTTGTCTTCACATTCCTCAAGGAGAGCTATATGCTTGTCTTTGCTACTCCTATATTCGTTTATTAACTCCGCTTCATCTTGCTTAAGACGCATGCGAATTGTACTTTTTGGCGAATCAGACATAGTGATTATTTTTGCTAAGTTACAATGTCTTGATTATTTCAACAACTTCTAAACATTCTTTTTGGTTTTTGGGGAAAAATAGTTTAGGCTGCTTTCCCCAATCATTTGCCATGATGTATCGGAATATTTTCCACTTTAGTATGTTGTCATTCCTCTGAAATCCTTTGGTGTCGACTATTACATTGCGACCATTAGCTGTGAAGTCAAAGTCAACTGTAAGTGTCATTGCACGTATAGTCTTGCCATCGTACTTAAAGGATGGGAAAAGTTGATATGGTGCTTGGAACTCAAATTCTATTCCCTCTTTTTTTAGAAGATTGTAGAAGAACAGTTCTAGCTTTGAATCAAACTTCAGCCCATCCTTATAGTGTTTCTTTATCTGTCTCAAATCATGTTCATTTCCTGCTTGGCAAAAGAAAGAGATGACCTAAGTAGTTCCATCTTGTAGTGACTTTCTTTGATTACCATTTCGCAGATGTTATTATAGAATGAGCAATCGCCAATCTCATATGCGATTACTATCTTTTTTTCTGTAGCTCCCATGTCATCATTGTTCAGGTTCATCATCTTTTGGAAAGATAACTTCTCTGTAAGGAACTGAAACTGTGCTTTGCAGGTAACTCCTATTACCATTACGGATGTCAACTCTGACATATGTGCTACGATACTTGGAGCATCCGAACAGTCTACCTTTTGGCTTACAACCTTACGAAAGATTTCATACTGTTCTACTGTTCTTTCAAATGCTGACTGTAAACTTGCGTCACTGAATACTTGCTTCATATTATTGTTATTTTGCGTACCTAATTGCTAATTCCTTTTCATAGTTAGGACTGTATACTCTTCCACGCTTTTCTGCTGCTGCCTTTATCACATTAAAGTTCAGACCTAGCTTTTGCTGTGCGAGTTTTATACTTGGATAAACGATAGCCTTATCCTTCCTCTCTTGAATATCTTCTATAGATATATCATATGCTACAATGCTAACCCTAGATTCAGTAATGAACTCGTACCCCATACTACAGTATCTTGTATTTAGTTAATAATTGTTCTCTATTAAATGGCAGGTTATCGTAGTCATCTACAAACTCAATACCATTTATCATCTTTAGTCTAACGCTACTACCATATGGAGTTGGTTTACCACCCGTCTCCCTATTCCTAACCTTATCAATAGATACCTCAGTATACATCCATTCATTAGGGTCCTTAATCTTTCTGTGAAGTGTAAGGAAGTTGTCGGACTTATTATACAACGCTGCTCCACCTTCTGTGTCAGATGCGTGTGGCATCTTCTGACTACCACTACTATCTCTATCTCTTTGAGAAGCTGTTGTAGTGTGAACAGATAAGAACAATGTCGTGTTGTACCTCTTGGTATAGTTTAGCATATCTCCGTAAGCCTCATAGTCATAGTTGTACTTATTCTTTGAAGCAGTCAACTCAAGTTTTAAAGAATTGTACGGGTCAATGAATAATCCCTTCAGAGACTTGTACCCCATCATTACTTTGGAATGATCCATAATATCCTTGTAGGTATACAGATTATCCGTTGACAGCATGAAGAAATGCTCATCTACAAATTTAAGGGATATAGCATGCTCTCTGTCATCCATGTGGATTATTTTTTTACCAACAAAGAACTCCATCATCTTCATCTTAACAGATGCTGCCCTGTTCTCTCCGGTGTATACCATCCAGTTCCAATCGTACTTTATAGCAGATAGGAACAATAGCCAAAGGTTTATAGTAGTCTTACCTATATGGCTGTGGGCTAGGGATGCATAGAACTCGCCCTCTTTAAGAAGGAAGTGTTGGTCTAGGTCGTGATATCCAAAAGGTAATCCCATAGGGATAAGACCTTTTCTAAACTTGTAGATAAAGTCATCATCAACAGAGTTAGACGTAAGGAATGATAACTCCTCTTCTATAGCACCAAGTTCCCTGACAGCTTCCTTGAACTCTTGTTCTACCTGTGATATAGGCCTTGCCATACCATGTCGAAGTCCATCTTCAATAGTCTTGTCGGCTAATTTAGGGTCATCTATATGACGCTTCCGGATTTCATGTGCCAGGATATTGAAAGCAATATCATACTCAATGTTCTTGGTTGCTACATATCCACCCAACAGATTGGCTGCACGAAGAAGTACGTGATGCTTCTCTCCGTCAGGAGCGGACCTAATCATCCTTGATGCGATGTCTACTTTTTTATAGTCGGTATGACCATCTCCAAGCATTAGCCTTGCAGGCTGCTTCTCCTCTTCTACATCTATATCGTAAAACACAGATGAAGATGTATTGACATAGATGTTTGGATCGTAGGATACGTATAGAACTCTAGCTACATTCTGAGCTGTTGTATCCAATCCCTTAATCCTCTTTATCAATGCCCTGTAGTGTTCTGTGTGCTTGTTTCCATCACCTATCTTGACTAGTCCGTGCAATCCTTTTCCGGATGCTGACTTCCATAGTGCATAGATGATGTCATCGTTTATCAACTCATTGATTGTTGCATCGATATCATCTACATTATCAATGTCTATAGGAACTAATCCGCTGTGCTTCGTGATGCTTTTGTCATCTCTGTATGACTGATATTCTTTACCTGATGCATTGACTTTAGTTATTGGCTTGTTGAATTCTCCCGTGAAAAGAACGCATGGAAGGTTGGCTTTCATTGAGCGCCTATCATCATCATTAGTGCATGACCTAATAGCTTCAACCTTTGCTCTATACCTTCCGTTGCGTATAGCATCAATAACAGATTCAATCTTTACTATGATTGGCTTCTGAATTGATACTATATTTTGGAATATAGTAACTGTATGCATGTTATGGGGTTAAAATTGCCCCGAACATTTTACTGAACGGGGCATGTGTGAGTGCGTCTTGCGTCTATACTAAAATGGAAGATCGTCTTCAATACGATCAGCTTGCTGTAGTTGTGGGGCAGGAGATGATGATTTCTTAGAAGGATCCGGCTTCCATGTGTCCAGAGTGATGTATACGTTGTTGCCGTACTTATCTGGAGCTTTGCGGTCTTTTACATTAATGTTGCAGTATCCTGCCTCATTCTTGTGCTTCTTTAATTCGTCAATGAACTTCTCAACATTGATTGAGATTCTTGTTCCGTACATGGTTTTCTTTCCGTTTACTCCGTTGAAGTAGATTGTCTCTGACATTTTGTGTAGTTTAAAATTGTGTAAGTTTCCCCAAGGCCGACATAGCCCTGGGGTTGTTTATTATGGTTTGTTGACTAGCTTTTTTGGAGTAACAAGAAGGTCTACATCGTAGCCATGCTGTTCTAATACATCAATAACAGCAGACATTGAAACAGTTCTCGGCTTACCGTTCTTACCCTTATACTTACCTAGGTAGTTAACGAAGAACCAATAGTTGCTTTGATTATTGCTCTCGTGTATGCTGTCTAAGACAACAGCTACTTGAGGAAACTTTGTATGCAGTTTCTCTCTGTTAATGTATTTCGTGTTACTCATAATACTCTTTCTATGGTATCTAGCTTACCTTCGGTAAACTTTGCTTTGAATATATAAAATATCTCGTATGGTTTGCCGTAGAACTTAATAACTCCGGTGTATGTGCTGTCTACTACACCTTTCATAATCTTATTCATCTTGAACCTAAAAAACGAATTAGGCTCCTCTATTAGTTCGTACTCATAATCTGTATAGGATAGGTTTCCATTATCATCAATTACATAGTCCAGGAACTCTCTGTCTAGGTCTTTAGTCTGAAACTCTAGACCTGACAAGTCATGTCTTTGCAATCCGTTAACAGGAAGCAATGAATCGTGAATCTTTATGTAATCGTATCTACTCATTTTAAAAAGTGGGAGCAGCAAAACATGTAAAACTGCTCCCTATGTACCACCCCTATACATATATACATTGCGAAGATACAAGATATTTTACAAATACAAAACTATTTTACCCAAGAAGGAAGACTTATTACAAACTCTTCTGCCTCCATAAATCCGTACCCGGCATTGAAGGCATCAAGGTCCATACAGGTAGTAAACTTCTCTGTAAGGTCCATTAACTCCTGCTGTCCTTTAATGATATAATCATCTGTTACATCAACAAGCATGCTGTTATATGGAGCCTTTGTCTCAACGATTAGATACTTGACAGGCAATTTATGAACAAGATTATATAATCCTGCCTGTATATGATACTTCCTATTATAGAATTCACGCGTAACATTTGATGGCGATGCATCGGTCATAGTTTTAATTTCAAGAATATATTCACCATCCTTTATTCCGTCTACAAATCCTCTGAATGGAAGGTCTAATATATTATACTTGAACTCCTGCTCGAATGATGTGCACTCTGTAACAGTATTCTTTATCTTCCAATTGGACATGACGTTATCCGTTATCTGAGTGGCTTCAGCTAGTTCATCTTCTGTTACAACAGTCTTGCCGTTTGAAGTAGACAAGAACTCTTCCCATGTAGCCTTACCATCCTTAGTTCTCCTATCAACATTAGGGGCAACAATGAACTGATTGTTGAACTTTGAAGGATACATTATTAAACAGTGTATAAGTGAACCCAGGTCCATTGCTTTACTTGGTTCTCTTTTAGCTAACACATAGTGGACGTAATGTCTAGGAGACTTAGCAAATTCCTTTATAGAGGAATACGATAGTGGTCTGTTCTGTACAAATTCTAAATCTATTCTCATTTCAGTTGTTTTATTTTGTTAGATACTGCTGTCCTAAATACGGGGTTAAGTTTGATATTATCATCAAGCCCCTTAGCATAGTTGGTCAACGATTCCTTGTCAGTAAACTTATCAATGTTATCAATGAATACTGCTACTTGCGTATTCTCATACATCTGTAGAGCGCTGTCGTGCTGACCCTTGAATACATCAATACCGATTCCTATGTATGAACATATCTTGGTGATTGCATCCGTTGTAGCACCCTTGCAAGCGTCTCCTGGATCATCATTAACAGATGATGCGATACTCTCGTAGTATATACCATACTCAGGTACATCAAACTCTGTCTTGAGTATTGCGGTATACTCTGTTCTCTCCTTACCGGAGTTGGTTATTTTTGTCTTTTCCATAATGGGAGACACTAGGTCTGTTTTAATTTTCCAAGCACCTACCCCAAAGACATCATTAAGTCTTTCTGTTACATAGATAGCTTTAATGGTTGACAGGTTCCCTTTTGTCGGGTGCTGTGCCACTGCTTCTTTTGGTAGAGGCTTCTTGATTAACAATAATTGCTGTTCCGATAACTTCTTCATGTCGTTTGTATTGAAGGTAAATAAATAATTGTCCAAAGAATAATACATTTACTGATACAGCAAAGAGTATAAACTTTACTACATCCTTGAATTGTATTATCATGGCATATTGTTTGAGATTTTAGCATACTCATTTAGCATGCGCTCAAGGTCATTGATGTGAACATCAGTAAGCAGACAGTCACCATCCTTGAACGTGATGTGCGTGCATACTCCATCATTCTCATCTGATGGTCTGTACCTTGATATACAGAATGGATTAACCATAGTGTAGGTTGGCTTACACATCTCTTCTCCTGTAAGCTCTTTAAGGTCTGTGTCGTAAACTCTGATAGGCAATTTGATAAATCTTCTTGTGAACATGTTATTGGGTTTTTGTGTGTGAAATTTCATCCATTCTTGAGTTGACATAATCAACTATTACTTTCTCTAGGTCATCTTGCATACTTGTAGGTATCATAGATACCACTCTAAGTATCTCATCGTATCTAAGCGTATCTACAGACCTAAGTTCTGATCCTTGAGTCTTAATCTCTATAGCTTGCTTTAGCCATCTAAGCCTATCCCTTATAGTTCTAACAGCACTCTTTGCACTAGGAGAGAATGTGTCATCAATACACAAATCTTCTGCATATATCAATGCATTAGAAATGTTAACGTAGATAAGGTGTAGTGATTGCTGTTGGCCTATTGTCATTGTTCTAATAGTTTTAGTAATTCTTTTTCTGCTGCTGTGTACTTGAACCTAAACGCGTCATCATACTTTAGCATAAAGTCCGCATCGTTGATGTGGTAAAGTGTTCCACTATGCTCATTGCATCCTATGTATTCAGCCACATCCATTATAGTATGACAAAGATGCTTCTTGAGTATTGATACAAATGCTTTCTTGGCATACATCTCTTTTCTCTTACGCTCTCTACCCCTTTGGCAAAAATCTTCAGGTACTTCAAATGCTTGTGCTACGAATCCCTTTAGTCTTAGCTTGTAGTCTTCCATGTGTTTTGTTTTTATGTTTAATAATAATCTTCATCATTGTCGTAAGGTGGTGCATGGTACAGATCGTAAATAACCCATAATAATAATCCTAGTGCTAGAACAAATAACATATGTGTTTGATTTGGTTAAAAAATAGAAGCCAGGACAGGATTCGAACCTGAGAGTATAGGATTAGCGCTTAGCCTACACACACTTATTTCTATCGTATGACACCATGCCACCACCTGGCTATGCTCCCATTTTAGGACGTGTGCAGGAACTTTCCGTACACACTTTAAACGGGCAAACCAATACGTTCTGGATGTATCCTCCCACCTGTTAATCTTAACCATTTATCAATCAACCCCCTAATCATGGAATTCAGATTAACTATGTCTATCCCAACCTAAGTGCGTAGGTACGAGGGTTATGAGCGACTAGGGGTTGAATTATTTATCAGCAAGTTACAAACATTTTGCGAAATAACAAAATATATTTTAATCTGTACAAAATCCTGCTTGACAACCGGATCCCGTTCCAAACATAAAGTCTGTTTGTATTGGTGTACGTACAATATCTTCATACGTGTGTCCTTTCTTCCATGTTCCTCTACAGATTTTTTCCTTATCTACAAACCAAGACATTTTATCCTTGTTGTCTATATAGTTTTTACTTAACTGTTGTATAGGCTTATGAAAGCATCCTACACAATTAGAATCACTAGGGAATACTATACCGCATGAGTTTGCCCATGATACTACTTTTGTGTGTATTACTTTATCATCTATAAGCGGAAACCATCCCTCTCTCCAATCAATCTCTTCCCATTTATTTCTTGTGCCTCTTTTTCCTACAATACCTTTGAATGAACTCTTAAACCTATCTGCCCTTTCCATCTCATCATATCTATAACCTATCCCCATCTTTACTCTTTCTCCTATATTTTTATACCACCAATCGAATATTGGCCTTACCTTCATTTCTGTAGTGCAGTATCTAGTTAAAGAACCGGGAAGATAATTACTCTTTCTCTTTATTACAGCATCAAAAGAATCTCCAACAACCCAAGTTATTTCTCTACCAATAAGCTGTTCTAAGTCCATAATTGCGTATAAGGTTTTGTCATCTTCTACTGTGGCTATAAACTCCCTCCCTATTTTATTAGACACGTATTTAATTATAGATTCATCACTGGGCTTACATTTAGCATCCTCTATTGTAACTAGGGCAAAAACATTATAGTCTGCAGGATAATGTACAGCCATGTATGAACTCGTTTTGCCTCCACTTAAGCTATGAACTGTCTTCATATTATATATTTTAAATATTTGACCATTGAGTTGCCATAGCTTTTGCTATACCCTTGAATGTCTTGCTTCTTATGTTTCTTCTTTCAGCCGGATCCTTCGCTTTTGCCAATGCATCTGCGTACCATTTAGGATGCGACTTACCACTCTTGAATACAGTTCTTTCTCCTTTGCCAACAACATCTGTTGGTACTAATAGTGGCAATCCTTTTAGCCATAGGCAGGTAGTCTTAGTAGCTTCATCTCCGAACATCCATGGCTGTATGATTTGGTCCGGTTTCCTAAATAGTGAACTCATTACACCTACAGGATTTTCTATACATACCTTTTCTATATCACTATGGTATAGTCTTAGAAAGAATTCAGCTGCATCCATTCTATCTTTTATTCTGTTTGGATACTTAGGATGTTCTCTCCTTATCTCTTTAGGAAGATGTTTGTCTTCGGGATGGTAGTACCACTGTGCACCACTAACAGATAGGTATGTGCATGGTGGAAATGCTACCATTATATCCCATCCTTCATGTATTACATCAAATACATCTGCTTGTATATGCCACTGCGGATATCCACCTGTCTGTGGTAATATATCACAGCTGTATGCTTCATGGCCTAGACTTCTAAATTCCTTACATACAGATTGACTTTCTTCGCATGCGATTAGTATTCTCATTATATTGATTTTAATATTTCTAAACATAATTGTTTAGGTATCATAGATCTGTTGTAGTCTCCCTTGATACCTTGTGTTCCCGTTTGTGAACCTCTAGGTGCTGATTCATGGCACTTGTCTCCATTCTTGCACATACTTCTAGGTGTCCACTTATCTGAATTAGTCCATATATCTGTTGGCTTCATTCTGTTATCTCCATATTGACAATACGTAACAGTATGCCTTTTGTCAAAGAAATCTGTAACAGGTAGTTTCCTTAGCTTACCTCTAGGATTCTCTACAAAGTATGTAAGATTAGGATTAAGCTGTTGGTAATGCTTAATGATATCTATTGTCTTTTGTACAATCTTAACTCCCAATACAGCATTATCTGTTTTAGGTGTATTGTCTATGTTCCAATGTCTTCCTATACTTGCTACTGAGAAGAATGTACATGGAGGTGATGCCCATATAACATCAGGTATAAATGGTACTTTATCTGTATCAAACTGTAGTATATCAGATACATAATTTATATCTTTAAATGCATTTATATCAGATGAATATACATCATATCCAATCTGTTCTGCTTGTTTTCCTACAGATCTGCTTCCTGCGAATAGTTCTAGTAATTTCATTTGTTCAATATTGTTTAATAGTTATACAGTCCCGAACTTAGATTGGAATTAGGAGGTCAGAAAAGAGAAGTTAACCTCCCCTCCCCAAAGAGATTAACCTCCTTCCCTGACCGTAACAGTCCGTCACTTGAGTTGTAAACCAGGTAGGCTGTATAGGGTTAAGAAGTTACCATCACCGCTATACATTTAACAGGATACTTAGGAATCTTTTGCAAGGCTAAGTATTTATAATTCCTTATACTCGGAACTTAGAGGGGTAGACGACTACTTGCTAGTCAATCTAATTAAAAAACCCACACAGGTCGCAGCTGTATGGGTCTAATAAAAGCAGGTTTGCTTAAATCAAACCCGAATAAATACTGCGACTATCTAATCGGATTGACGTAGCAAAGATAATAACATTTCTGATATCTCCAAAAATATTATTGAATAAACTTATCAATGTCTACACCATACTCATTGAGTACTTCAGATATGTACTCATAAACTAAATCAAGAGTGTCGTATGGTCCTAGATCATCAACTAGTTCCATCTTGTTCTCTATGGCCTTTTTGCCGTTGTTTATAATCTGGAATAGTACTACTGCTAAGTCAGCAGACCTTACGGCTCTAAGATGGTCAAACCTGTCGTCAATGTTGTTTAAGTCAAATGTCAGTGTTGCTGTTGCCATGGTTGTTATTTTTTTATGTTATTAAAAGTGTGATAATTTACACAAATACGTACTTAAAAGTGTGATATGTTACACTATTCCGAACATATCGTACTCTCTCTTATCCTTCTCTCTTTTCTTCTTGTAGTCGCTTTCACATGACTTACAGTATACAGACATACGGTCAAACCTTACAGTAGACTTGTTGAACATGTCCCTATCCTTCGTTGTCTTGCACCTTGGGCACATCTTGCTTAGTATCCTTGTGTCCTTCATGTTTTACAGATTTTGATTGTTTTGTTTTACAGTTTGAGCAGTATTGTGCAGGTGGCATTGGCCCTTTGCCTTTGATAGCATTTAACTCTTTTTCTGTAAAGTCTTTACCTGTCTTGATAATTACACTACAGCTAGAGCATAACAGGGCTCCAAGTCCTCCGTTGAATTTAAATATTGCTTTCATATTGAGTAATTTTACTCACTACATTGAGTATATGTTTCGTTGTAGTATTCCTTGCTGCTATAATGTGGCAATAGTAGGTTGTTTATAGGCAATTCCTGCCCATCAGAAAATGCTTTTTGTATTTGCTCCTTCTCCAACTTTAATGACATATCTCTTGCATCATTAATGTTAAAATTATCTTCATGACAATTTGCATCAATCCAATCCCATAAAATTTGCATTGCTGTTTGTTGTGCCATTTTAATAATTTGTGGTGTATGTAAAAACTTTTCATTCCCACACCATTTACATATTGTTGCTGATGATGTATTTGTGGTTGGTTCAAATTTATTGCAGATTTGTTGTGCC
>Ga0222712_10000368_pt1 | contig 61620 bp, 65 predicted proteins | sample C33_657DmetaG_FD_165043 | JGI IMG/M metagenome (GOLD analysis project Ga0222712, IMG submission 165043) | Estuarine water microbial communities from San Francisco Bay, California, United States - C33_657D | ecosystem: Environmental > Aquatic > Marine > Unclassified | place: USA: California... | reverse complement strand
GAAGGTATCTTGAAATTCCTCCTCTGATTCGCTTGGGAACCCAACGATCACATCTACCCCAATACAACAATGAGGCATTAGTTTTTTTATATATTCAACTCTTTCTTTATATAACTCTCTTTGGTATCGACGTTTCATTAAGCCTAAAATTCTATTATTTCCACTTTGGAGAGGAATATGAAAATGAGGCATAATCTTTTTCGATTGGGCAACAAATTCTATGATCTCATTACTCAATAAATTGGGTTCTATTGAAGAGATTCTAAAGCGTTCTATGCCGGAATCTAAGGTCTCAATAGCCTTTAAAAGATCTAGAAAATTGTATTCTTTGCGCTTTCCGCCTTCATTTCCTTTGCCAAAATCGCCTAAATTGATGCCCGTAAGGACGATTTCTTTACAATCTTTCTGAGCAATTTCTTTTATGCGCTCTAAAACGCCTTCAATTTCATCACTTCTGCTATGTCCTCGTGCTAAGGGAATAGTACAAAAACTACAATTATAGTCGCAACCATCTTGTACTTTAAGGAATGTTCGGGTACGATCGTTTTGTGAAAAAGAGCTATGAAAGCCCTCGATATCTTCAATATCGCAGGAACAAATTTTTGTACTATCGCCTTTGGTAAAGGCTTTAAGGTGACTTACGATATTAAATTTTTCTGCTGCTCCTAAAACCAAGTCAACACCTTCAATTTCCGCAATCTCAGCAGGTTTGAGCTGTGCGTAGCAACCCGTAATGACAACGACACTTTCAGGAGCTTTTTTCTGTATTTTTCTTACTATTTGTCGGCACTCTTTATCAGCGTTTTCTGTAACAGAACAGGTATTAATTACATAAACATCAGCTATATCTTCAAAATTGATTTTAGCAAAACCTTCTTGCTCTAATAATCTACTGAGCGAAGAAGTTTCGGAGTAATTTAATTTACAACCTAAAGTATGAAAGGCAACTTTTTTTATGGATTCCATTAGTTTGCAAAGGTAATTAATCGTTTTAAAAAAAGCACTTGCTTTAGCTTAATGAATGCCCTTTTTGTTTAAGGCATCGTGATAATTTTTTGCGTTCTTTTCGTGTTCCCTCAAAGTTATTGCAAAAATATGCTGACCATTTAAGTTTGGATCTGCACAAAAGAAGAGCTTATTGCTGTTGCTTGCATGTAAAACAGCATCGATACTACTAACAGAAGGTGTACAAATAGGAGTAGGTGGCAAACCAGTATGTAAATAGGTATTGAAGGGTGAAGCTGCAGTGAGATGTTCTTGTGTAATGCGTTTTAGGGTAAAGTTGCCCAAGGCATATTTGATTGTAGGATCTGCTTGAAGGGGTATTCCTTTTCGTAAACGATTGATATATACGCTAGCTATCATCGATTTTTCTGGAACATAATTGGTTTCTTCTTCTACAATTGCAGCAATATTGATGATTTCAGGAATGGAAAAGCCAAGGCTTGCTGCTGCTTTTTTACGGTCTTCATTCCAAAATTGCAAATAGGCTTTGCCCATTTTGTCTAATAATTTTTGAGCACTACAACTCCAATACACCTCATAGGTATTGGGTGTAATTAAGCAAAAACTATTATTCGGACTAAGTTGATACTTAGATAAGTAGGCCGAATCTGAAAGTAATTGTTTAAGGGCTAGGGTATCGGTTGCTAATTTTTGTGCTATAAATACAAAAAACTCATGCTCTGTTCTATATTTATTGACTACTAAAGAAATAGTTTCTTGTCGGCCCGAAAAAAGTACTTTTAATAAAGGCAAAGTGCCCATCCAATTATCTACGGCGTAGCTACCTGGGTGTATATGTTGCGGGTATCCTGTAAGCTCAGCGGTCCATTCAAATAAAAGGGGAAAACGAAGTAGGTCTTGTGTGTGAATATGTTCTTTTACTTGTTCCCAATCTGCATTGGGCAGTATTTTTAAAGTTGACTTTGGTGATTTTATTATAGGAAAAAAAAATAGCCCCAAAACAGTTAAAGCCATAACAATAAGGAATCGCATTCCTTTCCTCGATTTTGCTTTATTAGGTTTTGAATTACTTCGATTTTTATTGGCCATGCTACGAAAATAAAAAAAACCTGCAGCAAGTGCAGGTTTTTTTAATAGAAATGTTTTGAATTTATTTAGCTGGTTTAGCAGGAGCGCTTTTTTCAGCTGGAGCTTTAGTTTCTATAGCTTTTTTAGGTTTTTCAAAGAACATTACAGAAAGGATACATAATGCTGCAATAACACCCATAGTAGTCCATGTTCCTTTTTCCATTACATCTGTACTTTGCTTTACGCCCATTACTTGTGAGCCAATGCTACCAAAAGAACCAGTAAGTCCACCACCTTTTGGGTTTTGAATTAAAATGAAGAAAGCTAGTATTACACAAGCTATTAAGATAATTATAGTAGATAAAACGATCATAAATTATTCTTTTATAATTTTTTCAATGAGTGTTGCAAAGTAACTACTTTTTTCAGGATTTTGCAAACTTAATTTTTTATACATGGCAATAGCATCTTCTTTTTTGCCTTGTTTATGCAAGATACTTGCCAAAGCCTCACTGATTAAGCCATTTTCATTGCTTATAGAATTTACCGCCATTTCAAATACATTCTCAGGAATATCGTCGTCTTCGTCGCCCAGGGCTTGGGCTAATTTTTCTCTTTGCCACATGCTTTTCAGCGCTTTGGCCTCTTGTTTTTCTTCTTTTTGTTTCTCTGCATTTGTTTTGTAGTAATTGAGCCATTCTGCAAAACTCATGACCACCATAAGCGATTTATCAGCATCATCTTCTTCGGCGTTTGCAGTTGCTTGTAATTCTTGCAAATCATCAGGTATGTCATTAGATACTTCTATGCCTTGGTGTAAAAAATAATCTTCTGTATACACGGGTTGCAATAAATCATTTTCTGAAACTGAATTCTGAGTTTGCGCATTTTCATCTGCTAATATGGCTTGCAGAGCTTCCTCTTCTTCCTTACTCCATTCGTCTATGCTACTTGTTGTTTCTTCTGAATTTACTATAGTGTCATTGGCCAACCAATGATTAAACTGAATCCAATTTTGAACATAAGGATAAACTGTATCAATTATAGCAGGACTTAATTCTCTGTTATTTTCTAAATAAGCTTTTTTAGCCTTTATATAATGCACTGGAATAAAGTAAGGGTATTGTTCCAATAAATTATCCAAGGCTTGTTCGTCGAGACTTGCAATAGCCTCAGGAGATGTAAAATAGGTATGTAGTTGTTCGTTCGAAATCATGATATTAATGGACTACCAATTTACAAATGCTTTATTAAATATGTCATCTGCTAATTGATTGCCGATGTCTTCTATTAATTTTTGCTCTACACTTTGTAGTGTTTGCGTAGCGCTAAAGTCTGCAAATCTATTAAAGCTTTGTGTGAAATTAGCTTTTTCATTTTTCTTATTTTTAAAAATAATTTCAACACTTATAGTAAGCCTGTTGAGTGAAGCCGTTTGATTGTTTTGTAAACCCGATACACTTACTTCATAATTTGTTATGGTACCCGATAAATCATAGTCAGCAGCATCATTGTTAATTGGCGCTAAGCCTGTTTGTGAAAGTATACGGTTTTTAATTTTCTCTGATAAATTAGCACTTAGAGAGGGTACAATATTTCTAGATTTATTTTCAAGTACATGAATATAAATAGACTTGCCTTCAATGGTAGCACCTGTAAAACTATATACTCCACAAGAAGCAAGTATTACACTTAATAGTATGATGATTAGTGGGCTATACGTTCTCATTCTTCGATTCCAAATTCTTTAATTTTTCTGTAGAGTGTTCGTTCTGATATACCCAATTCTTGTGCGGCTAAATTTCTTCTTCCTTTATGTTTTTTTAGCGATTTTATAATAAATTCTTTTTCACGTTCTGCTAATTGCAAATTTTCCTCTACAAACTGAGCTGCTTGTGCAGTTTCGCTAGGGTGTAGTAAAATAGGACTATTAATACTAACCGGATTATTAAATTCATTTGTAGCAGGATAATTATTGGGCAAGCTAGCTTCATTAAATGGAACACCTGGAGTAAAGCCTTGCTGATGTGCCATTTCGAATAATAACTTTTTCAGATCACTGATATCTTTTTTCAAATCAAAAAACAATTTGTATAAAAGATCCTTATCTGCACCTGCAAATTCTGTATCAAATGGTTGTTGGTTCATAGCAGTAAGTACGGGTAAATAATTATTGTTTTGGCTGGGAACAATCTTAGGTATATATTGATAAATAGATTCTGCTGTAATGTTTTTATCAATACTTAAAACAGAAATTTGTTCTGCCATATTTTTAAGTTCACGGATATTACCAGGCCATGCATAATTGCTCAGCAACTGAAAAGCTTGTACATCTAAATGAATACTTGGCATTTTATATTTTTCAGAAAAATCAGCTGCAAATTTTCTAAATAATAAGGGAATATCTTCTTTGCGATCACGCAATGCTGGTACTCTGATAGGAACGGTATTGAGACGATAATATAAATCTTCTCTAAAACGACCTAAATGATTGGCATTGATTAATTCTCTATTAGTAGCCGCAATTACACGAACATTAGTTTTCTGAACTTTAGAAGAACCTACTCTAATAAACTCTCCTGTTTCTAATACGCGCAACAAACGAGCTTGAGTTCCTAACGGCATTTCACCAATTTCGTCTAAGAAAATAGTGCCGCCATTTACGGTTTCAAAATATCCTTTTCTGCTATCCACTGCACCAGTAAAAGCACCTTTTTCATGACCAAATAATTCACTATCAATTGTGCCCTCTGGTATAGCTCCACAGTTTACTGCTATAAAGGGATTATGTTTGCGTGATGATAAATTATGGATGATATGCGAAAACGCTTCTTTACCTACACCACTTTCGCCCATGATTAAAACGGTAAGGTCCGTGTTGGCAACTTGGCTAGCTACGGTAATAGCATAGTTGAGTGCAGGAGCACTTCCTATGATTCCAAATCTATTTTTAATACTTTGTATTTCCATAAAATAAATTTTAGAAGTTTACCAAATCCCCCATTAAGGTAGCTTGACTAGCTTTTGTAACAGTCACTTTAACATACATTCCTTTTGTAATTGGCACATCGGTTTTAGGGAATACAATCATTTTATTTTGACTGTTTCTACCGCACCAATCCTTATTACTTTTTTTACTATCGCCCTCTACTAATACTTCAAATGTTTTGCCTACATCTTGTAAATTGCTTTCTAAAGACAATTGCGCTTGAAGAGCAATGATCTCATCTAATCGTTTCTTTTTATCCGCTTCACTAACATCATCTTGATAACGTTTGGCTGCTAAAGTACCTGGACGCTCACTATACGCAAACATATAAGCATATTCATATTTACTTTGTCGCATTACATCTAATGTATCTTGATGATCTTCTTCCGTTTCTGTGCAGAATCCAACAATAATATCGGAGCTAATAGCACAGTCGGGCATGATTTCTTTAATGCGTTTTACTTTATTTAAATACCATTCTTTAGTATAAGTTCTGTTCATTAATTGCAAAATACGCGTATTACCACTTTGCACGGGTAAGTGTATGTATTTGCAAATATTAGGATACTTAGCCATGGTATGCAAAACCTCATCAGTAATATCTTTAGGATGAGAAGTACTAAAGCGCACCCTTAATTGTGGATCAATAAGAGCAACCATTTCTAGTAACTTATCAAAGGTAATTGCATGCTCTTCTGTACCGGGTTGATAGTGATAGCTATCTACATTCTGACCTAACAAGGTTACTTCTTTATAGCCTTCTGCAACTAACTGTTTGCACTCAGCAATGATACTAGCAGCATCTCTACTGCGTTCTCTTCCACGTGTAAAAGGCACTACACAGAAAGAACACATGTTGTTACATCCACGCATAATGCTTACAAAAGCAGCAACTCCATTATGATTTAAACGAACAGGTGATATATCGGCATAAGTTTCTTCTCTACTTAAAAGTACATTCACACTTTTTTGTCCAGATTCTGCTTCTTCAATTAAAGAGGGTAGACTTCTATACGCATCCGGTCCTACCACAATGTCTACAAGTTTTTCTTCTTCTAATAACTTAGCTTTCAAGCGCTCTGCCATGCAGCCAAGCACACCCACTAATAAGCTTGGATTTTCTTTTTTAAACGTACGGTAGTTTTGCAATTTATTGCGCACCGTTTGTTCTGCTTTTTCTCGGATAGAGCAGGTATTAATGAAAATTAAATCGGCTTCTTCAATCATTCGAGTTGCGCCAAAACCTTTTTCATTTAATATGGAAGCTACAATTTCAGAGTCACTAAAATTCATGGCACAACCATAACTTTCAATATAAAATTTCTTATGATAATTATTGGGATCATTAGCAAAAGGGGCATAAACTTCACCCTGTTTTGCTTCGTTAATATCTTTGCTGATAAGCGTTTCCATTGCTAGACTTCTAATTTTGCTCAAAGTTACGACAAATTGACATGTTTGCTAGTTCCAAGCCCTTAATTTTTATATAATAAATGAGCAAGCTAAAGGCTTATCTTTTTTAGAAATTTATACCGACTTTTGTAACTTCAATATAACCAATGCTCCAACCAATAGGCAGATTTTTATTCCTTCTTAGCTTAGGGTGCTTGATGCCCCTATTAGTACTTGCACAATGTGCAATGCCAATTAGTACGTTTCCATATAGTGAAGGATTTGAATTAAATAATGGAGGTTGGACATCTGGAGGTACTGTGGGTAACGATTGGGCTTGGGGCACACCCAATAAACCCGTCATTTCTAGCGCCGCATCGGGTAATAAATGTTGGATTGTAGGTGGATTATCGGCTAGTGCATATAATAATGGTGAACGCTCTTGGTTACAAAGTCCATGCTTTAATTTTTCAAATTTAGCCTATCCCTATATTTCATTTAAAGTATTTTGGGAAACGGAGAATATTTATGATGGCGCTTCCTTACAATATTCAATAAATAACGGAGCAAGCTGGAACACCGTAGGTGCTTTTAACGAACCGGCTAATTGCATGAATGCTATTTGGTATAACCAAGCAAGTGTAACTAACCTAACTGGATTGGCAACTAATAAAGCAGGATGGGCAGGAAATAAACAAAATACGCAAGGGTCTTGTCAGGGTGGGGCTGGTAGTACCACTTGGCTTTTAGCAAAACATTGTTTAGGAAACTTAGCTGGTCAGAGTGCTGTACTTTTTCGCTTTATATTTGGTGCCGGTACTACTTGTAATGCCTATGATGGCTTTGCAATAGACGATATATATATAGGTAATGCACCAGCTACAAATGCTACCTTTACTTATCAGTGCCAAGGCAATGCAATGTTGTTTAGTAATCCTGGAGGCTCTTGTAATTCTGCTTATTCTTGGAATTTTGGCGATCCAGCATCTGGAGCTAATAATACATCAACAGTAACCAACCCAACGCATACTTTTTCTGCTCCGGGAACTTATACGGTTACGCTTCAAGTATCTGGCCCTTGCAATCCAACATCTACTTACTCAAAAACAATTACGATATTAAATGTTCAAGCACAAGTTGCACAAGCTTTAAATTGTAGTGGAACTAACGGATCTGTAACTGCTGTAGTTACTGGCGTGAGTTCTAATACACCGCCATTTACATATAACTGGAATACCACACCTCCACAAAACACTCCAACGATTAGTAATTTGGGTCCTGGTCAATATACCGTGAGTATTTCTGGTGCTGATATTTGTCCTACTTCATCTACCGTAACGCTAACTTCACCAACACAATTTCAAAAAACCACTTCGAGTACTCCAACAAATTGTCAAGTTGCAACCGGAACAGCTTCAGTCTTGGTCTCTGGAGGAACAGCACCCTATACTTATCAATGGTCGCCAAGTGGCGGTAATACAGCTACTGCATCTGGATTAGCATCGGGTATGTATACCGTTGCCATACAAGATGCTAATGGATGTGCAGATACCGCTCAAGTTTCGGTTGGTAATTTGGGTAATTTTAAACCGAATTTAGGTAAAGACACTACTTTATGTAAGAATGCAATCATCTTGTATAACTTACCCAACTATAGTACTTATTTATGGCAAGATGGATCAAGCTTATCAAGCTTTTTAGTTTCAGCCCCAGGAACCTATTGGGTCCAAATTAAAAACATATTGGGTTGTGTTGGAAGGGATACCGTGCTTGTTAGCTATAGTAACTTATCTACTTCTTATACTACACAGCCAAGCGATTGCTATACAGCTTCTGGTGCTGCTCAAATATTGGTGAGCGGAGCAAGAGCACCAATTACCTATACTTGGCAACCGTCGGTATCTAGCACAGCAAGCGCTAGTTCCATCGCTAGTGGCAATTATACGGTGCAAGTAAAAGATGCTAATCAATGCGATGCAAGTATGCAGCTCTATGTTCCTAATTTGAATAATCTTATTGTTAGTTTGGGTGTGGATACTATATTATGTCCAGAAAAAACCTATACTTTAAACCCAGGTAATTTTCAAACCTATTTATGGAGCACTAGTGAGCAATCACCTAGTATTGTTGTAAGTCAAAGTAATTTTTATTCAGTTACCGTAAGTAATTTATTAGGCTGCACGGCTAGTGATACCGTTGGTGTTTTATTTGATTGTCAATACGATATTTTTTTCCCAACAGGGTTTACACCTAATGGAGATGGAAATAATGATCATTTTGGTGCCATGGGTAATACACTGTTTTTAGACTATTATGATTTAAGTATTTACAATCGTTGGGGTGAGCGTATGTTTCATACCCGCAATGCCAATGATAAATGGAATGGCACCTATAAAGATATACCTCAAGAGTTAGGTACTTATAATTGGATTTGTACATATCAAATTATAAACAAAAAACAACAAGTGAAAAAAGGGGATGCTACTTTATTGAGATAATCATTAGCACAGATTAAACAGATCAAAATTTAAATAGTCTAAATCCATACAAAAAAAGCAAATGAAAAAGATTATTGTTATTCTGTTCGTATTACTCTCTGTAAGACTCTATGCGCAAAATTTATATTTCCCTCCTAATACTGGAAATACATGGGATACTCTTGCGCCACAGAGTTTAGGCTATTGTCAGGCTTCCATTGATAGTCTGTATAATTTTCTAGAACGAAACAATACCAAAGCTTTTATTTTGTTAAAAGGCGGTAAAATAGTTTTAGAAAAATATTTTGGTTTGCACACTCAAAATACTCCCTGGCAATGGGCTTCAGCTGGTAAAACAATAACTTCCATGATGGTAGGTGTTGCTCAACAAGAGGGATTTTTATCAATTAATGATACAACTTCTAAATATATTGGTAAAGGATGGACCAATTGTAGTGTTTTGCAAGAAGATAAAATTACCATACGAAATCAATTAAGCATGACATCTGGACTTGATGACGGAGTAGCAGATCCTTATTGTACAATTGATACATGTTTGATTTTCAAAGCAAATGCAGGCACGAGGTGGGCTTATCATAATGCGCCATATACTTTGCTTGATAGTGTAATTGAAAGTGCAACGGGACAATCTTTAAATACGTATACAAGTATAAAATTAAAAAATCCTACAGGTATGACGGGTTCCTTTTTACCTATTGGATTTAATAATACTTATTATAGTACAGCTAGAAGCATGGCACGTTTTGGATTGTTGATTTTAAATAAAGGCAAATGGAATGGTAATATAATTTTATCAGATACGAATTATTATAATCAAATGCTCAATACTTCACAATTGCTTAATAAATCATATGGGTATTTATGGTGGCTTAATGGTAAGACTTCTTTTATGGTTCCATCATCACAATTTGTATTTAATGGCTCTATATGCCCAAATGCGCCTACAGATTTGGTTTCGGCAATGGGAAAGGGCGGACAATTTTTAAATATTATTCCAAGTCAGCAATTAGTTTGGTTAAGAATGGGGGATGATCCAACTAATGTATTAGTACCTTTTTTATTTAATGATGATATTTGGCAATATATAAATCGATTGCCTTGTTCTGCTTCAACTGTAAATTCTACAAACATAGAAGAAGCGTTGGTAAAACTATTTCCTAATCCTTGCAAGCATGAGCTGTATTTAAATTCACTTGAACCGCAATCTAAAATCGAATTATTCACCTTTCAAGGGCAGTGCATAAAGTCTTATGATGTTATTACTAAGGAAAGTAAAATAGAAATAGAAGATTTACCAAATGCTTTCTATTTTGTTAAAGTGTATTTCCAAAATGGACTAGTTTGGAATGGAAGATTTATTAAATATTAATTACATTTTATTTTGTAGTAGCATAAAAATGAAAAGCCACTTCCTCAGAAGTGGCTTTTCATTTTTATTTAAAGCTATTGCTTATTTGAATTCTTCATCACTGATACCTTTGTTGATTTCGATAGTTGTTAATTTCATATCGAAAGCTTGAGGTCCAGCTTGGTATTTTACAGTATAAGCTACTTTATAGCCTTTTTTACTAGGTACTTCTTTATAATCAGCATACTCTACAACAATAGACATTGGTCCTTGAGGAGTATCTTGTGTTTTTACTTCTTTTACTTTGAAGCCAGTAGCTACATCATAGTATTCTTTAGAAGTTTCTCCTTTAGCATCTTTAACTTCTATTACATATTGGTTTCCATCTTGTCCTTTTAAAGTACGTGTATTACCAATTGCAGCTTGGTGAATATCTGCTTGAGGATCTAATTCTTCTTTTTTCTCAGCAATTTCTTCAGCCGTCATTTCTTTCTTTTGACCTTGTGCTTCAGAGTAGCCGCTTGTGCCATTAATTACAGATTTTTGGAAAGTCATACCCATTTTAGGTACACTCACAGTTGATTTTAATTTGCCTGCTTTTGCAAATTTGCTGAAATTTAAAACCATGCCTTGCATTTCTGCTTCGAAAATAGTTTTTACTTCTTTAATAGATGCAATTACTTTTTCGCCACCAATTAAACTTAAGTGTTTGTTGTAAACACTCTCTGCCGTTACGCCTGCTGGAGCCGGAACAATAGTCGTGTTTTCAACTGCATTACCATAATTATCTACATATTCGATAGTACCATTACCAGAGAATACTTTTAATTTATCAGCTACTTCTTCTTTGCTACCTACTACTACAATGTTTGCATTGTCTGGGTTGATATATTTTTCAGCCATTGCTTTTACATCTTGTGGTGTAACAGCTGCTAAGTTTTTCAAGTAATTATTGTAATAATCACTTGGCATTTTATAACGATCAATGTTGATAGCAAATTGCGCGATACGACCAGGATTTTCAAGCCCTAATGCAAAAGCACCTGACATATTATTGATGATGTTTTGTAAATCTTCATTCGGAACTAATTCGCTATTTAATTTACGCATTTCAGCAATTAATTCAGTGATAGAGCTATCGGTAACAATGTTTCTACATTTAGCATAGCCTTTGAAATTTCCATAGATATCATCTACGTCAACGCTTGAATAAGACCCGTATGTCCAACCGTGTTTTTCACGAAGATTCAAGAATAAACGACCTTGAGAACCACCACCTAAAATTGTATTGGTTACATTTACTTTAATCACATCTTCAGTGCCTGGTTTGATATCAATTGGATACGTAACATTAAATACGCTTTGTACAGCACCTTCTCTTGCAGCAAAAACAACTCGGTTACTTTCTGGTTCAGTAGGAGTAGGGTAGCTTGCTACTGGTACTTCAGCACGTTGCCAGTTGTTGAAATACTTTTCAATTAATGGCTTCATTTCAGCAACTGTTACATCTCCTACGATAGCCATATACGCTACATTCGGACGAACATAAGTTTGGAAATAATTAGTACATGCTGTTAATTCGATGTTAGCAACAGTTTTATCGGTAACAACTTCTCCATAAGGATGATTTTTACCAAAATTGATTACCGATGTGATGTTATTTAACATAGCATCTGGTTCGTTTTTAGAAGATTCTAATCCTGCTAACAATTGCTTTTTAGCTTTTTCAAATTCATCTTGTTTGAAATCAGCATTAATAACAATATCGCTTAAGATCTCTAATAAAGCAGTTTGATGTTTTTTCAAGCTACCTGCAGAAATAGCACTAGTGCTTGCATTTACTTCAGCACCAATATTATCAATTGCAGTACTTAATTCATCCTTAGATTTTGTTTTAGTACCACTCGTCATTAATTCTCCTGTGATTTGAGAAAGACCAGCAGCTTTACCTTCTAAAGCAGGTTTAGTATCAAACTGAATAGAGATGTCGATAGTAGGTAATTTATGGTTTTCAACCACAAATATTTTTAAGCCATTAGCTAAAGTAAATTGTTCTGTTTTACCTAATTTAATTTCTGGAGCAGGACCTGCTTTTGGTCGAATGCTTCTATCTAATACTGTAGTTGGGGCTGTAGCTTTTGGAGCCGCTTTTTTTACAGTTTTTTGTGCAAAGCTTGTCGAAGCGATAAAGCTAATTGCAGCTATATGTAAAATTATTTTTTTCATGTTGAATGTTTTTTTGGTTTAAGGCCGAATTATTTTTTTTCTTCAGATTTTGGTAAATAATCTACTACCAAACGATTCTCTTTAGTAAGGTATTGTTTAGCAACACGCATAATATCTTCTTTTGTTACTTGTTGGTATAAAGCCAATTCGGTATTTACTAAGTTGGTATTTTTTAAGTACGTATAGTTGGTAGCTAAGTTTTCAATAATTCCTAAAATGCGACGATTTTGATTAATAAAATCACTTTCAATTTGATTCATTAGTTTTTTATATTCTTCGTCTGAAATTAAAGTAGTTCTTACTTTTTCAATTTCTTCATTCATTGCAGTTTCTAATTCTGCATTTTTAATACCCATATTTGCGATAGCAAACATCATCACCACACCTGGATCTTCACTTGGCATTGGGAAAGCACCAACCTCTACTGCTTTTTGTTGTTTGTCTACTAAAGCATTGCGCAAACGAGAGCTATTACCTTGCGATAATAATTGTGCTAATAATTGCATTGCATAAGCATCTTTAGTAAATGGTTTAGGAGCTCTATAACTTAAGATTAATGCAGGCAATTGAATATTGTCATAAAATGTAGTGCGTTTTTCTGCAGTTTGTGCAGGCTCTACGATAGAAGGACGATATAATTCTTTTGTTCCTTTTGGAATGCTACCAAAATATTTAGCAATCAATGCTTTTGTTTTGATAGGATCAATATCACCACCAATTACTAAAGTTGCATTGTTTGGTACATAATACGTTTTATAGAAATTGATGAATTCATCAATCGTAGCTTCGCTTAAATCTTTGTCATATCCTATTGGAGTCCAATGATAAGGATGCTCGGTAAAGCTATTTTCATAAACCACTTTTAATAATTGTCCGTATGGGCGATTATCATAGCTTTGTTTCTTTTCTTCTTTTACTACTTTACGTTGTGTTTCTACACCAATCGTATCGATTTTAGCATGTAACATACGCTCAGATTCCATCCATAAACCTAATTCTAATTGATTAGATGGAAGCGATTCAAAATAGAACGTACGATCTTGAGAAGTGTTCGCATTAAGCTGACCGCCAGCTGCTTGCACCAACTTCATATATTCTCCACGTTTGATATTTTCACTGCCTTCAAATAATAAATGCTCGAAGAAGTGCGCAAAGCCAGTACGACCAACTTTTTCATTTTTAGAACCCACATGATACATTACTGATACAGCAACGATTGGGGTAGCATGGTCTTCATGTAAAATAACATGTAAGCCGTTTGGCAAATCGTATTCCGTAAATTTAATTTTTTCTGCTGCTTGCGATGTATTGCTTAATGTAGCAACGCCTAGTGCAAGAAGACTTAGAAATCTCAACTTCATTAGATTGTTTTTTATGGTTTAAAAAAGAAGTGTGAAATTAGGTATTTAATTACATAAATGACGCTCGTTTGTAGTAAAATATTACGTTAAATAATTAATAATTAGCACTACAAAATAGACCTTACAATCAATAAGCACTAATTTTGAAGCAAATACCTTTAAAATATAACATAAATGATTAATACGATACTTTTCGATATGGATGGCTTATTGCTGGATACGGAGCTTTATTGGGGCGACAGTATGCTTAAGATTGCTGCCCAAGAAGGTATTCCTATTACTCGAGAACGATTTAAGGAAACCACGGGCTTACGCATTTTTGAAGTTACCAAATACTGGCAACGCAATTATCCTTGGCAAGGTGCGAGTAGTGAGGCAGTAGCTAATGCCATCTTAGATGATATCATCCAAGTTAGCATTGCTAATGGAAAGATTATGCCCGGTGTTATCCAGCTATTAGATACATTGCAATCTAAAGGATACAAAATTGCCTTGGCATCTTCCTCGCCAATGCGCATGATAGCGCCCTTGGTGGATCATTTTAAATTAGCATCTTATTTCAACCAAATTTGTTCTGCTGATGCTGTAGAATATGGCAAACCACATCCTGCAGTATTTTTACATGCTGCCAATTTATTGCATACTCAACAACACGAATGCCTCGTTTTAGAAGATTCTATAAATGGAGTAATAGCTGCTAAAGCAGCACGTATGAAAGTGATTGCAGTGCCCGATGCACATCAAATAAATAATCCTGCATTTAGCATTGCAGATGCCATTTTGCCAAGCTTAGAGCAATTAAACGATGCTCAATTTAAAGCCATTACTGGGCATTCTTTTTAATGGCTTTATAGCCCCAATTCACGCAGATAATTCCGCTTATAATAAGGGCTACGGCAATAGGGATATTCCAATTGAAAGCTTCCTTCAAAAATACCGTACCTAAGATAATAGCTACAATAGGATTGATATAAGCATAGATGGTTACTATGCCAATTGGCAAATTTCTCAACGTATAGAGATAGAAGGTGTAGGCCATTACAGATCCTACAATGACTAAATAAAAATAAGCTGCAATCACATCGCTATGTTGCCAGTCTATAGCATGATGGTTTTCTGTAAACGCACTAATGACAAACATGATGCAGCCTCCAATAAATTGCTGCCAACCGGCATTGCTTAAGGGTGCAGTATTATTGGTGATTTTTTTATTGACAATACTACCTAGTGCCCAAATTATGGTAGCTGCAAATAAGGCAGCAACGCCCCATGCGTACATAGGATTTAATAATAAATGCCAACTGCTTTTAAACATATAAGCGATGCCTGCAAAACCAAGTATTAAGCCCAATATAATTTTCTTATTGATTTTCTCTTGAGGTACTAATACAATATTTATTAAAACAGCAAAAAGCGGCATCATACTACAGATAATAGCAGCAATATTACTTTCTATATGTTGCTCTCCCCAACAAACAAATCCATTGCCGCCCGCAATTAATAATAAGCCCACAAGCGCATGTTGTTGTATGCTTTGCCAGCTCCATTGAAATTTCTCTTTTTGCAATAAGGCAATGCCAAACATCAATAAACCTGCAAGTGTTTGTCGTGCACCAGCAAATAGATAGGGTGGTATATGTTGAACTACTACTCGAATACCAAAATAAGTGGTGCCCCAGGCAATACTTACAAAGGCTAAGGCTAAATAGGCTTTATTTTTAACGGTCATGTTTTAATTTTTCTTTGTGTTTTTTTTAGGAACAGTTTTTGTCTCTTTCGGCACCACAACAACCCATTCCTCAATTTGGACTTGAAAAGGTAAATTCCCAATTTTAATAAGATGTTTTTTATCTTTTATTTCACTCAAGATTCCAATTTGATGATTGATTTTATTGCGCATTAAATCACCTATTTTAGGGGTGCCTCCAACGGTTTGAAAACGTTTATCAGCTTTATTAGCCATTGACGCATTGGCTTGTATTTGTTTTTTCTTGAAGAGTAATTGTTCAGCTGATTGTATTACTTCTTGTTTATTGGCACTGCGTTTCCATTCTTGAATAATTTGTTTGAATTTTCGCTCCATATCGCGCAAATAATCAAGCTCTTCTTTCTTTATTTCATTTTGCAGTTTAATGGTTTCTTTTTGCTGCTTAAATTTTTCTTTATCAGCAAGCGTTTCATATTGCAATTGTAATTGCTTATTTTTTTCTATCAGTTCGTTAAGCACTTTATTGTTGTTAGATAGCTTATGATTTTGCAGCTCCGTTTGATGCAAAAGTTTATCTAATTTAAAATGATTTCTATCGGTTAGTTGTTTAGCGCGTTCAATGATAGCATCGGGCAAACCACTGCGTTTAGCAATTTCAAATGTATAAGAGCTTCCGGGTTTGCCTATTACGAGCTGATATAAGGGTGCTAGTTTATCTTCGTCAAAAGCCATTCCTCCATTTACAATTCCATTGGTTTTACCCGCCATTACTTTTAAGTTTAAGTAATGCGTTGTAACAATACCAATAGATTTTCGCTGTGCTAAATTTTCAATGATGGCTTCTGCAAAAGCACCACCCATATTGGGGTCAGAACCGCTACCTAATTCATCTATTAAAAATAAGGTTTTGCCATTTGCAAAATCTACAAAGTATTTCATGTCTTTTAAGTGCGCACTATAAGTGCTCAACTCTTGTTCTATACTTTGCGTATCGCCAATATGAATCATTAATTGTTGGAAAATACCCATTTCCGATCTTGCATCAACAGGCACTAAAAGTCCACACTGCAACATCAATTGTAATAAGCCAACCGTTTTCATGGTCACGGTTTTACCACCAGCATTTGGTCCGCTTATGATTAATATGCGTTGTTCTTTTTGTAAGGCTAGGGTAATAGGGTAGGTAGGTTTTTGCTGAGCTTTGTTTTGAAGGTATAGTAATGGATGATAGGCATTAATAACATTTACCTGTGGATGTTGACTCAATTGCGGCATTAAACCATTATAATCTATTGCAAACAGAGCTTTAGCGCGAATAAAATCTAAAATACCGATTACTTGAAAATAAAATTGCAAGGGCACTTGATAAGGTGCAATTGCTTGTGTAGTTTCTAAAAGTATTTTATGCAACTCTCGTTGCTCTGCACGCTCATACGAATTGATAATGTTATTGAGTTCAATTGTTTCTTCGGGTTCAATGAAAACAATTTTACCAGAATCACTTTCACCATGTAAAATACCCTTTACTATTCTTTTATGTTCTGCAAATATGGCTACCGTTCTTCTTCCATTAAGAAAGCCCTCAGAAATATCGGCAAGATATCCTTGCTTGTTGAGCTTGCGAATAATCGTTTCGAATACTTTTCGCAACTCATTGCGTTGTTTTGCTAATTGCGATCTTATTTGCAATAGCTCCTTGGAGGCGGTATCTTTTATAAAACCTTTAGGGTCTATGACTTCACTTAAGATAGTTGGAATTTCTTTTTCAAAATTTACTTTTTCAAGCAGTAAAGCTAAATGTTTGAAAAGGCCATTGTTTTTTTCAAACCAATTTAAAATGGAGCGAATACACAAGGTTAATTCCCAAATAGCTATCAATTGCTCCACGCTCAACGCTGCATTAGGAATACCTAGTAGTTTTAATTCCTTTTTGATGTTTTTTGTAAAGTCGTTGGGAATATAATCGCCACTGGCAAGAATGTTTTTATAATCTAAGGTTTGTAATAAATTTTTCTCAATCAAGCTTCGTTGACTTTGCCATTGTATAGCTGCAGCACGTTCTTTTCCGGCATCGGTTTTGCAATGCGCAGCCAATAAGGATTTGATTTTGTCAAATTCAATAGTTGCAATAGCTTGTTGAGGATATACTTGCAGCATAGGTGTGCTCGGCTTAATAGCGGTATTTAATTCGCAAATATACGTTGTTACTCCAATGCTTTTATATTAAATTGCAATTTCAAAGCACAGATGTTATCCACTTTTTATGAGGCCATTCGACATATTGATAGAAAAATTAGATCAGTTTATTAGAAAGTACTATAGCAATCTATTAACCCGAGGTATTGTTAGTTTTTTAATCTGTTGTTTACTTTTTATCTTATTGGTCAGTGTTAGTGAGTATTATTTCTATTTCTCAACAACGGTTCGTTTATTTTTCTGGATTATTTTCATTGCGCTCAATAGCTTTATTTTAATACAATGGATTTGTCGTCCTTTATTGGCCTTGCTCAAATTAGGTAAGCGCTTGCAATACGAAGATGCAGCTGTCATCATAGGTAAGCATTTTCCAGAAATTGATGATAAATTAATTAATGTACTACAATTACAAAAGGTAGATGAGGCTGCTACAAGTAGCGCATTATTAGAAGCGAGTATTGAGCAAAAATCCCAACAGTTGAGTGTTTTCCCTATTGCTAAAGCGATAAATGTAAAAGTCACAAAAAAGAGAACAACCTATCTACTAATACTCTTAACCATTAGCTTAATCATTGCTTTTTGTGCACCACAATGGTATAAAGATAGTAGTCATCGTTTGTTGCATCCTACCGTTACATTTAAAAAACCTGCACCCTTTACTTTTTATTTTGTACCTAATCAATTAGAGGTTTTAGAAAATGAAAATTTCAATTTATTAGCAATAGCTAATGGAGCGGTATTACCTGAGGATGCCGTTTTGCTAATTGATGGAGAACAATTACCCATGCAAAAGAAAGGACTAGATAGCTTTTCCTATGTTTTTAAAAATTGTACCAAAACCATCAGCTTTTCTATTTTAGCTGCTGGTTATGAAACAGATAATTATCAGCTTAAGGTGCTTCCGCTCTCTAATATAAAAAATCTGAGTGTGCGTCTTAAGTTTCCCAACTATATAGGTAAGAAAGAGGAGAATCGCACTTCGTGGAGTGATTTGCAAGTGCCTGAAGGCACTCAAGTACATTATGAATTTGATGTGCAAGCAGCATCCTCGGTATGGTGGCAATGGTCTGCAGAACGAGCACTCGTTTATAAAAGTACGGATGATCATTATAGCATTGGTAAAACAGCAAGTCAGTCGCAACGGCTATCCATCCTTTTATTAAATAAAAATAAAGTGTCGAGAGATACGCTTCAATATCAATTAGAAGTTATAAAAGATCAATTCCCACAAATACAAGTTCAGAAAACTAGTGATACATTTTCGGCAGATAAAATGTTAATGCATGGAGTTGTTTCGGATGATTATAAAGTGTCCTATGTAAAATTTGTAACTCAAATTTTAGGTGCCGATAAGCGAGTGAAAAAAACTAATACAAAAGTAATTGCGCAACCTAACGCATCGGTTCACGAGTTTGATTATTATTTTGATAAATCAAGCATTCCATTAGTTATTGGAGATCGTTTACAATATTATTTTGAAGTCTGGGATAATGATGCGATTCATGGAAGTAAGTGCACAAAGAGTGATGTGATGCAATTTGCCCAACTTACTACCGAAGGTTTAGATGCAGCCATTAATCAAAGCAATGACCAGATGCAAAAAACGGCTCAGGGCGCTGCTCAGCAAAGCAAACAAATGCAACAAGAATTCAAATCATTGAGTAATAGTCTTGCGCAACAGGGAGATACAAAAAGTTGGGAACAGCAAAAAAGTTTGCAAGAATTATCAACCAAACAAGAGCAGCTTAAAGTAAAAGTGGATCAGATGAAGCAAGCTATGGATGAGCAATTAGAACAATTAAAACAAAATAATTATAGTGAAGCATTGCAAGAAAAACAGTCCGATTTACAAAAGCAATTAAAAGATGCACTACAAAAAGAATTGGAAAAACAAATGCAAAAAATGCAGGAATTGCTTCAGCAAAAAAACACCCCACTTTCTCAAGAAGCACTAAAAGACCTAGAGCAAGAAAATAAATTATTTGCTATGGATTTGCAGCGTTTGCAAGCCCTGATGAAACAATTAGAGCATCAGATAGGCTTAGAGCAAATGGCTAAGAAAATAGATGCTTTAGCAAAAGAACAAAAGGCATTAAAACAACAAACAGATACGAAGAAACAATCGTCTGAAGAATTATCTAAACAACAAGCTGCTTTAGAAAAAAAGCTTGAAGCCTTGATGCAAAATAGTTTTGATTCATTGAAGAAAGAAGCACAAGAGCAAAGTGAAAAAGCAGCTTTGAATAAAGCTGCCGAAAAAGCTGCTGATGCCAAAGACGCTATGCAAAAAGCAAAGCAAGCTCTCGATAAAAAAGATCAACAAGGGGCAGCTGAACAAGAAAACGAGGCTAAGAAAAACTTAGAAGAAATGGCTTCCATGATGCAAGAAATGTCAGATGCTATGGATATGGAACAAGTGGATATGGATATCAAATCGGTTAGGCAATTACTCACTAATTTAATTCGTTTATCGTTTGACCAAGAACGTTTAATGAATGCAGTTGCTGAGACAAATCCAACTAGTTCTTCGTATTTATCATTGGTACAACAACAAAAGAAATTACAAAATCAAAGCGTATTGATTAAGGATAGTTTGTATTCCTTAAGCAAACGCTTATATAAATTAGCCCCAACAATTAATAAAGAAACAAGTGCCCTTACTCGAAGTTTACAAATAGCTATTCAGCAATTAGAAGCAAGGGTTGTAAGTATGGCGCTAACTCAGCAACAATATGCAATGACCCACACCAATAATTTAGCCTTAATGCTCAATGAGATGCTAATGAATTTGGTGCAACAGAAAAACCAACAACAAAAATCGGGTAAAGGTTCATGTAATAAACCGGGAGGCAAGAAGCCAAAACCAGGTGCTGGTCAGCAATTGCAAGATGTCATTTCTAAGCAAGGGCAATTAGGCGGACAATTGGGTAAGGCAGAAGGGAAAGATGGAAAGCAGTCTGGTGATAAACAAGGTAATAAGCAAGGAGATAAAGAAGGAGATCAGCAAGGAAAGCAACAAGGCAAGAAAGAAGGTGCTCAGTCGGGAGAAGCTGGTGATAATGGAGAGGGTAATGCAGAAAAAATTGCCCGATTAGCACAACAACAAGCCGCTATACGCAGACAATTAGCTGCTATTAATGCACAATTGCAAGCTAAAGGATTAAATATTAGCAAAGAACTAAAGGCTATAATGGAGGAAATGGATAAAAATGAAACCGATTTGGTTAATAGAAAGTCCAATCAGCAATTACAGCTTCGTCAGAAATCCATAGAGACGCGCTTATTAGAGGCGCAAAAAGCTTTGCGTGAGCAAGAACAAGACGAGACCCGAGCTGCTGAGGCAGGCGAGGATAAGTCGGCTTCCATGCCTAGTGCTTTTTCCCAACTCCTATTGCAGCAAAAAGCGTTTACTGAATGGTATAAAACGGTCCCTCCAGAGCTCAAGCCTCATTATCAAAAAATGGTTGATCGTTATTATCAATTGATAAATAAATAGTTAGACAATTGTTAATAATTTGTTGCAATAAAAAGGCAATTATGCTTCCTTTTTAATATTCTATTGCGTAATTTTCTTGAAAGAAATTTATTGTTAACCTAATAAAATTTGCGATTATGCTATTTTCAAGAAAGTATAAATTTAGTTCAAATTCAAGATTAACAGAAGTTAAGAATAGGTTGTTAGGCAAGCATACGACAGTACACAATTTTGATTTTGAAATTTATGAGGACGATGATTTACTTCATATCGTACCTAACCGTGAGCTTCGCGATGACGATGGAAGCGTTTTACCCGTTATGCATTTAAAACTAAATGAAGCAAATCAGCAAACTGATGTTCAAGTGGTATCAGAGTTGAGAGCACAAGACGCAGGTGGTCCTTACTTAGTGCTCGTCTTTACCTTGTTGTTATTATTGGGTTCGGCAGCGTTTTATTTAATAGATGCTAAAGAGTTTGAAATATTCTACTTAACTACCTTAGGTTTAGGCGTTTTGATCTTTAGTATTTTCTGGATTAAAATGGAAATGGGTTATTTTAGTCATGTAAGAAAACTAAAACAGTATTTACAATCCATGCTGAACTAATCAGCAACAAATTTTAGTTGATAAAAGATCGAATACTATCGATAGCAATATCGCCAGTAAAATATTTTATTAATTTACGTTCTTTGTTATAGATATTCAATTGCGGTAGCGATTGATACATATACATTTTATTGATCATCTCAGAGCTATCTACGCCCATAGTTAAAGTAGGGTATTTACTCAATTCATGCTTTTTGATAAAGTCAGGAAGATAAGGTTGCATCATGCTCCCTGCTACCATAATTACTTTAGTTTTCTTAAACAGAAATATATTCTTCTTTAAAGTTTCTGTAAACTCTTCGCAATGTCCACAAGTTGGATTAAAAAACATGATAAAGAGATTGCCATCGTATTGTGCATCTTTTCTAACAATCTTAGTGCCATCTAAACGAACTACTTTAAACTCAGGTAGGGGTGCTCCAATTTCCTTATAATTTACTAATGGTATATTATTCGTATTGCTTGGTTTTATTTCTTTAGTTACATTTGTTTTTTGAGCTTTGCAAGCCGCAAATAAAAACAGAATTCCAAGGGCTAAACATAATTTCTTCATCATACTGCAAATTAATAAAAATATATTCAATGTTTCAACAAGCTACCCCTATTCCTTTAGCAGAGCGAATGCGTCCCAAACAATTAGAAGATCTTGTTGGTCAGCGTCATTTGCTGGCAGCGCAACAACCTTTGTTTAAAGCAGTAAAAAATAAACAAGCCCATTCGATGATTTTGTGGGGACCGCCAGGAGTGGGGAAAACAAGCTTGGCTCGTTTATTAGCAGATGCTTTTCAAATGCCCTTTATGTCATTAAGCGCTATTGAAAGTGGAGTAAAAGAGATTAGAGCTTGCATTGCACAAGCACAACAGGCAGGGGCTATCCTTTTATTTATTGATGAGATACATCGTTTTAATAAAAGTCAACAAGATAGTTTGTTAGCTGCTGTAGAAAAAGGACTAATTACCTTGATTGGTGCTACTACAGAAAATCCTTCCTTCGAAGTTATTAGTCCATTATTGAGTCGCTGCCAAGTATACATTTTAGAGGCATTGCAAGAATCCGACTTACAACAAGTAGTGCATCAAGCAATGGATAAAGATGCTTGGTTAAAAGAGAAGGCGCCTATAATACAAGAATGGGAAGCCTTATTTCGATTAAGTGGGGGAGATGCAAGAAAATTATTAAATACCTTAGAATTAGTAGTCAGCAGTATAGAGAATATGCCAATTGTTTTAACCAATGCTGTTGTAATGGAAGTGGTGCAACAAAAGATGGCCTTGTATGATAAAACAGGCGAACAGCATTATGATATTATTTCTGCTTTTATAAAAAGTATACGCGGCAGCGATCCCAATGCAGCTGTATACTGGTTGGCCAGAATGGTTGCCGGTGGCGAAGATCCTACATTCATAGCTCGACGTATGCTTATTTTAGCTAGTGAAGATATTGGCAATGCTAATCCCAATGCTTTATTGTTGGCACAAAGTTGTTTTCAGTCGGTTTCCGTTATTGGATGGCCGGAGAGTCGTATTATCTTATCGCAATGTGCTATATATTTAGCCTGTTCGGCAAAAAGCAATGCTTCCTATATGGCTATAGAAGATGCATTAGCCCAAGTGAAAGCGACAGGAGATTTGCCGGTTCCCTTAGCCCTTCGTAATGCACCCACAAAGTTGATGAAAAATATAGGTTACGGTGCTGATTATCAGTATGCGCATGCTTATGAAAATAATTTTGTAGCTATGGAATTTATGCCCAATGGCTTAGAGGGTAGGGTCTTTTATGAGCCCGGAAACAATGCGCAGGAAGAAAAAATGAAACAATTTTTAAAAAATAACTGGAAAGAAAAATATCAATAGCTTACTTATAAGTAGTTGATAATGAGATGAATAAAAGCAAAATATTTGAAGTTAAGCGTAACATTTAAAAAAAGATTAGAAAAATTTAAAAAATATTTTGTTAGTTGAAAAGTTAATTATACCTTTGCAGTCCCAAATTTTACGGGAAAAGAAGATTTTTAAAAGTATGTCACAGCGTATCAGAATAAAGTTGAAATCTTACGACCATAACTTGGTTGATAAGTCAGCAGAAAAAATCGTAAAAACTGTGCGCAACACAGGAGCGGTCGTAACAGGCCCTATTCCGTTGCCAACAGAGAAGAAGATCTTTACTGTATTGCGTTCACCGCACGTAAACAAAAAGTCACGTGAACAATTCCAATTATGCACGCACAAGCGTCTATTGGATATTTACACTTCTTCATCTAGAACAGTAGATGCGCTTTCGAAGCTTGATTTACCAAGTGGAGTTGAAGTAGAAATCAAAGCGTAACAGGTTACGTTTTTAGAGTTCTTTAAAAAATTGAATGACAACAGTCAAACCTAAGCCCTCCCAAAGGTTATTAGGCTCTTGGCTTAAATAATATAAAATGAAAGGTATAATTGGTAAAAAAATCGGAATGACCAGTGTATTCGAGCCTAATGGAAAGCAAACTGCTGTAACCATTATTGAGGCTGGTCCTTGTGTTGTTTTGCAAAAAAAATCTGTAGATACCGACGGATATGATGCTTTACAAATTGGCTTCGGAGAAGCTAAAGAAAAAAACACGCCAAAAGCTTTGTTGAACCACTTCGCAAAAGCAAACGCAACACCTAAAACTGTTGTAAAAGAATTACGTAATTGTTCAATCGATAAACAAGTAGGGGAGTCACTGACTTGTGAGATTTTTACTGAAGGAGAAAAAGTCAACGTTGTTGGTATCTCTAAAGGTAAAGGTTTCCAAGGTGTGGTAAAACGTCACGGATTTAGTGGGGTTGGTGAGGCGTCTCATGGTCAACATGATCGTCAACGCGCTCCAGGTTCTATCGGTGGTTCGTCTTACCCTAGTCGTGTATTCAAAGGTATGCGTATGGCAGGCCGTATGGGTGGCGATAAAGTAAAAGTGAAAGCACTCCGTGTAGTAAAAGTGTTCGCGGACAAAAACTATATATTAGTTACAGGTTCAGTTCCAGGTCATAATGGTTCTATTGTTTTAATTCAGAATTAATTTTAGTCATGCAAGTTGACATATTAAATACAAAAGGTGAAAAAACAGGTCGCGTAATCGAGTTACCTGAGGATATTTTTAATATCGAGCCAAATACACATACGATCTATTTAGCAATTAAACAATATTTAGCGGCTAAGCGTTTGGGTACTTCGAAAACCAAAACTCGTGCAGAGGTTAAAGGTTCTTCTAAGAAATTACACAAACAAAAAGGTACGGGTGGATCTCGTAAAGGTAATATTCGTAATCCTTTATATAAAGGTGGTGGTGCTATCAATGGTCCATCTCCAAGAGATTATGCGTTTAAATTAAACCGTAAGGTTAAAGATTTAGCAAAAGTATCTGCTTTATCAGTTAAAGCTAGAGAAAACAAAGTAGTAGTAGTAGAAGATATTAAATTATCGACTCCTAAAACTAAAGAATTTGCTTCTATCTTAAATAAATTACAAGGAGCTAATCGTAAGTCTTTATTAGTATTACCAGAATACGATACTAATATCTACTTAAGTGCTAGAAACTTGGCTTTCAATAAGACAGTAATTTTAAGTGATATCAATACGTACGATGTAACTAATTCTAACGTGTTAATTTTCACTGAAAGTGCTGCGAAGTTTTTCACTGAAGAACTTGAAACTGCTTAATTAAATAATTTTTCGTAACTCGAAATAGATAAAACATGAAACCCGCAGATGTATTAATACGACCTGTGATTACTGAGAAAGTTAACGCACAGATGGAGACTTCCGGTCGCTACACATTTGTTGTCGATAAGAGATCTAATAAATTAGAAATCAAAAAGGCAATTGAAGAATTTTACAATGTAAAAGTTGTAGACATCCACACGATGGTAGTACCAGGAAAAAACAAAACTCGCTTTACCAAGTCGGGTTTATTAACTGGAACCAAGTCTTCTTATAAAAAAGCAACAATTACTTTAGCACAAGGGGATTCAATAGATTTATTCTCTTAATAATATAGATTAAAGAATTTTAAAATGGCATTACGTAAATATAACCCGGTAACAGCCGGAACACGTTGGAGAATCGGTAACGCATACGCGGAGATCACAACAAATGTACCAGAGAAAACCCTTTTAGAGTCAATTTCTGGAACAGGTGGTCGTAACGTGCAAGGTCGTAGATCTATGCGCTATATTGGTGGCGGTAACAAAAAAATGTATCGTATCATCGATTTCAAACGTAATAAATTTGATATCCCTGCAACGGTTAAATCTATTGAGTATGATCCAAACCGTACTGCATTTATCGCTTTATTAGTATATGCTGATGGTGAGAAACGTTATATTTTAGCTCCACAAGGTTTACAAGTAGGTGCAAAAGTAGTAAGCGGTCCAGCAGTAGCTCCAGAAATCGGAAATGCTTTGTTGTTGAAAAATATGCCATTAGGTACTACGGTTCACAACATTGAAATTCAACCAGGTCAAGGTGGCGCAATTGCTCGTTCAGCTGGTACTTACGCACAATTATCAAATAAAGAAGAAAAATATGCAGTTCTTAAAATGCCTTCTGGTGAGTTAAGAAAAGTATTAAGCACATGTATGGCTACAGTAGGGGCTATATCTAACAGCGATCATGCTTTACAATCAATGGGTAAAGCGGGTAGAAACCGTTGGAAAGGTATCCGTCCAAGAAATAGAGGGGTAGCGATGAACCCAGTAGATCACCCGATGGGTGGTGGTGAAGGTAAATCTTCAGGAGGTCATCCACGCAGTCGTACAGGTAAATATGCTAAAGGGTTGAAAACTCGTAAGCAAAAAGGTTCGGATAAATTAATTATCCAACGCAAAAACGGTAAAAAATTATAATTAATTCTAATAGTGAAGTGATGGTCACTTCTACGATTAAAATAGCTTAAACTAATATGGCTCGTTCAATCAAAAAAGGTCCTTATGTAGATGCTAACCTTGAAGGTAAAGTACTAGCAATCAATGAGGGTAACAACAAAAGAGGTGTAATAAAAACATGGAGCAGACGTTCTACGATCACTCCAGACTTTGTAGGACATACTTTTGCTGTTCACAATGGTAACAAATTTATTCCTGTTTATGTAACAGAATTTATGGTAGGTCACAAATTAGGTGAATTTGCTCCTACTCGTAACTTTAAAGGACATAGCGGATCTAAATAATAATATTAATTAAAGGCCCTTTGGGCTGATTAAATAGAAACAAATACAATGGAAGCTGTAGCTCGTTTACGTAATTATCCTACTTCGCCACGCAAAATGCGTTTATTGGCTGATTTGATACGTGGCATGGAGGTTGAAAAAGCACTGAATACATTAAAATTCAGTACTAAACATCCTTCTGTACCGATGGAAAAACTTTTGTTAAGTGCCATCGCAAACTGGAAAGTAAAAAATGAAGGTGCTGATATGGCCACTTCAAATCTATATGTAAAAACTATTTTTGTTGATGCAGGTCGTACGTTAAAGCGTATGCGTCCAGCTCCACAGGGTAGAGCATACAGAGTTCGCAAACGTAGTAACCATGTTACTCTTTTTGTAGACAGCAAATCAAACAATAATTAAAAAATTCAACTTTAATTTTAATATCGAATGGGTCAAAAAGCAAATCCAATAGGTAACAGGTTAGGAATCATCCGTGGATGGGATTCTATGTGGTATGGTGAGAAGAAAGACTTTGGTCAAAAACTTATTGAAGATCATAAAATTCGTACGTACTTAAATGCACGTATCAACAAAGGTGGTATTTCTAAAATCGTTATTGAACGTACATTAGGAAAACTAATCGTTACTATTCATACTTCAAAACCAGGTATCATTATTGGTAAAGGTGGTCAAGAAGTAGATCGTATTAAAGAAGAGTTGAAAAAACTTACGAGCAAAGATGATGTACAAATCAACATCATGGAAATTCGTCGCCCTGAGTTAGATGCAATGATTGTTGGTGAAACAATCGCTCGTCAAATCGAAGGTCGTGTAAGCTACAAACGTGCTATTAAAATGGCTATTACTACAGCGATGAGAATGGGTGCAGAAGGAATTAAAGTAAAAGTTGGTGGTCGTATTGGTGGTGCTGAGATTGCTCGTTCAGAAGAATTTAAACAAGGACGTACGCCATTACATACTTTCAGAATGGATATCGATTATGCTTCTGTATTTGCCTTAACGGTTTACGGTAAAATTGGTATTAAAGTTTGGATTTGTAAAGGTGAGGTTTTAGGAAAAAGAGATTTAAATCCTAATTTCTCTACATCATCTGATCGTCGTGGTGCTGATGCACGCCCAGAAGGTGGTCGCTCTAACGATAGAAGAGATAACCGCAAACCAGGTGGTGCTGGTGCAGGCAAACCAAAAGCAGGTGGTTCTCGTAGTAGAGCATAATTTTTAACAAGAAGATTGAACTTATAAATTTTTGTAACCATGTTACAGCCAAAAAAGACAAAACACAGAAAGGCCCATAAAGGGAGAATAAAAGGAAATGCTCAAAGAGGTGCGATGATTTCTTTCGGATCTTTCGGATTGAAAGCATTAGAACCAATTTGGTTAACTAATCGCCAAATTGAAGCAGCTCGTCAAGCACTTACGCGTCACATGAAACGTGAAGGTAATGTTTGGATCAGAGTATTCCCTGACAAACCAATTACTCGTAAACCTCAAGAGGTGCGTATGGGTAAAGGTAAAGGTAACCTTGAATTCTGGGCAGCTGTAGTAAAACCAGGTCTTATATTATTTGAAGCGGAAGGCGTTCCAATGCAAGTTGCAAAAGAAGCTTTTGAATTAGCGGCACAAAAATTACCAATTAAAACAAAATTTGTAGTTCGCAGAGATTACGCAGGAAATTAATAACAGATTTAGATAAACTCATTTATTATGGCAAACAAGAAAAAAACGAACCAAGAAGATTTACGTTCGTTGGATGAAAAAGTCCTTGCTGAGCGATTAGCAGAGTTGAAAATGCAATTGAAAAAATTGGAATTCAACCACGCTGTTAATCCAATTGAAAATCCACTAGTAATCAGAGCTACTCGTCGCAATATTGCACGTATTAACACTGAACAACGTAGAAGAACATTAGGTTTCTAATATTAATAAGATGTCAACTATGACTGAAAGAAAAAGCAGAAAAACCCGTATAGGTATTGTAAGCAGCAGCAAAATGGAAAAAAGCATAAGCGTAGCTGTAGAACGTAAAGTGAAACACCCTATTTACGGAAAGTTCGTTAAAAAAACGACCAAATTTATGGCACATGATGAAAACAATTTAGCCGGAGCAGGCGATATTGTTCGCATTATGGAAACCCGCCCTTTGAGCAAACTCAAACGCTGGCGCCTAGTAGAAATTATTGAAAAAGCAAAGTAACCTTTTTAAAGATGATACAACAAGAATCCAGGCTAAATGTAGCCGACAACAGTGGTGCAAAGGAAGTACTTTGTATTCGAGTGTTGGGAAACTCTGGACAACAGTATGCGGGTATAGGCGATAAAATCGTTGTATCTGTGAAAGCAGCTATCCCAGCAGGTGGTGTAAAGAAAGGCACTGTTTCAAAAGCAGTGATCGTTCGCACGAAAAATAAATTACGCCGCAAAGATGGTTCGTACATCAGTTTTGATGACAACGCTGTCGTATTGTTGAACAACTCAGACGACCCACGTGGTACTCGTATATTTGGACCAGTAGCTCGTGAACTACGAGACAAAGGTTATATGAAAATTGTTTCATTAGCACCTGAAGTATTATAAAAATAGTTGTACATTTGCACTCCGAATTTTCGGGAACATGTTCAACACTAATTCATTGTAATTGTGAAAAAGAGATTTCAACCTAAGTTTAATATCAAAAAAGGCGATGACGTGGTAGTTATTGCAGGCGATAATAAAGATCGTGCTCAACCACGCAAGGTATTAGCGGTATACCCACAAGAAGGATTAATCCTTGTTGAAGGAGTTAATATCGTTACTAAACACCAAAAGCCAAGCGCTTCTAACCCACAAGGTGGTATCGTAAAAATAGAAGCTAAAATTAACATCTCTAATGTTATGTTATGGGATGCTAAAGCTAAAGCTGGCGTACGTATCAAACGCGATCGTACAGAAGGTAAAGTAATTCGTATATCTAAAAAATCAGGGGAGGTAATCAAATAATGAGTACACTAACTTACAAACCTCGTTTACAAGCACATTATAAAGATGTAGTAGTACCGGCTTTAATGAAAAAGTTCAACTACACGTCTATTATGCAATGCCCTCGTTTAGTTAAAATTTGTTTGAATCAAGGTGTTAAAGGCTCTGTATCAGACAAAAAATTAATCGATGATGCAATAAAAGAAATGACCATGATTTCTGGTCAAAAAGCAGTAGCTACTTTATCTAAAAAAGATATTTCTAACTTCAAATTACGTAAAGCAATGCCAATTGGTTGTCGCGTAACGTTAAGAGGGGTGAATATGTATGAGTTTTTAGATCGTATGGTTGCTATCTCTTTACCTCGTGTACGTGATTTCAAAGGTATCAATGATAAATCATTTGATGGTCGTGGTAACTACACTATGGGTATTAATGAGCAAATCATTTTCCCAGAGATCGATATCGATAAAGTAAATCGTATTAGCGGTATGGACATTACGTTCGTTACTACAGCTCGTACCAACGAAGAAGCATACGAATTATTGAAAGAAATGGGTATGCCATTCAAAAACGTAAAAAAAGAAACAAACTAAAATATAAACTAAGATTTGATGCGGTTTCCGTGTTAAATCTTTCTTATTTAAATTATGGCAAAAGAATCAGTAAAAGCTCGTCAACGCAAACGCGAAAAAATGGTTGCTCAATATGCTGCTAAAAGAGAAGCATTAAAAGCAGCAGGTGACCTCGCTGGATTAGACAAATTACCTAAAAACGCATCTCCGGTAAGATTGAAAAATCGTTGCCAATTAACAGGTCGTCCTAAAGGTTATATGCGCTATTTCGGTATGTGTCGTAACATTTTCCGTGATATGGCGTTAGATGGCAAAATACCAGGTGTTCGTAAAGCAAGCTGGTAATGTAAACGTAGTCAGGTCAGTAAAACTGAAACCGACAGCAATTTTTTTACTCAATAACAATTTTAAAAATGGTAACAGATCCAATAGCAGATTTTTTAACTCGTGTTCGTAACGCCCAAATGGCTCGCCATCGTATTGTAGAAATTCCTGCATCGAATGTTAAAAAACGCATGACCGAAATTCTTTATGAAAAAGGTTATATCTTAAAATACAAATTTGAAGATGATAACAAACAAGGTGTTATCAAAATCGCATTAAAATATGATGCAGTTTCTAAAGAGCCTGCAATCAAATCATTAGAGCGTATCAGCCGTCCAGGTTTACGCCAATATGCTAAACCAAGCGAAATCCGTCGCGTACAAAATGGTTTAGGTATTTCTATCATTTCTACCTCAAAAGGTGTTATGTCTGATAAAGAGGCACGTGCACAAAATGTAGGTGGTGAAGTACTTTGCTCAATCTATTAATCGTATTCTCGGTCTTAAGCTGTGCCTATAGTAGGCTGACAACCGTCTCATTTTTATAAACACACATCTATGTCTCGTATAGGTAAAAAAATCATCCCAGCAGCTGGCGTTACTTTAAACGTAAGCCCTGCAAACGAAATCACTGTTAAAGGTCCTAAAGGCGAATTAAAACAAGTGGTTGATCGTGATATCAAAGTTGAAATGGTAGGTGAAGAAATTCATGTTATCCGTCCAACAGATCAAATCCGTCACAAAGCATTACATGGTTTATACCGTTCATTAGTTGCTAATATGGTAACTGGTGTAACTACAGGTTTCAAACGCGATTTGGAATTAGTAGGGGTAGGTTATCGTGCTACGGTAACCGGCCAATTGATTGATATGGCTTTGGGATATTCTCACAATATTATCCTTGAATTACCAAAAGAAGTGAAAGCTTCTGCAACTGCAGAAAAAGGACAAAATCCTAAAATCTTCTTAGAATCTATCGATAAACAACTTTTAGGACAAGTAGCTTCTAAAATCAGAAGCTTACGTAAACCAGAGCCTTATAAAGGTAAAGGGGTACGTTACAGCGATGAAATTGTTCGTCGTAAAGCTGGTAAATCAGCAGGTAAATAGTAATTACCTAAAATTGTATTTTTTTAGTTATACAATTTATACTAATTTTGCAACCCCGGTAGCCTACCTCTTGGTAGAGCCCGTAACAAAAAATAGAAATTATGACTTTAGATCAAAAAGTAATTCGTCGCCAAAAATTACGTTGGCGCATACGCAGAAAAGTAAGTGGTACCGCAAGCAAACCACGTCTTTCTGTATTCCGTAGCAACCGTGATATTTATGTTCAATTGATAGATGATGCAAATGGTGTAACCTTAGTTGCCGCTTCTTCAAGAGATAAGGATATCGCAGCAATGAAAACTAATAAAGTTGAAAAAGCTTTAGCAGTTGGTAAAGCAGTTGCTCAAAAAGCAAAAGCTGCTGGCATTGAAAACTGTGTTTTTGATCGTGGTGGTTATTTATATCACGGTCGTGTAAAATCAGTAGCTGATGGTGCACGTGAAGGTGGTTTACAATTCTAATTTTTATTAACATTTTTTATTTTAAATATAATGGCGAAAACACAATTAAATCGCATTAAAGCTGGAGACCTTGAATTGCACGAGAAAGTCGTAGCAATCAACCGTGTTGTTAAAACAACAAAAGGTGGTCGTGCTTTTAGTTTCTCTGCTTTAGTAGTAGTAGGAAATGGAAACGGTGTAGTAGGGCATGGCTTAGGAAAAGCTAAAGAAGTACAAGAAGCAATTACAAAAGGTATCGATGATGCTAAAAAGAACTTAATAAAAGTTCCGGTTATGAATGGTACTATCCCTCACGACCAATTAGCAAAAGAAGGTGCTGCTAAAGTATATATCAAACCTGCTGCTCATGGTACAGGTGTGATCGCGGGTGGTAGCATGCGTGCTGTTTTAGAAGCAGTAGGTATCACTGACGTTCTTTCTAAATCTCAAGGATCTGCAAACCCTCATAATGTGGTAAAAGCAACTGTAGTAGCTTTATCTAAATTACGTGAGCCTATCCAAGTAGCGAAAGATCGTAATATCAGTTTGAAAAAAGTATTTAACGGATAATCTTTATCCAATCACTTATTAAGAAATCATAGCGTCATGGCTAAAATTAAAGTAACACAAGTAAAAAGCGGTATTGATCGCTCGTTGCGTCAAAAACGCACATTGATTGCATTGGGCTTGAAAAAAGTTCATGGTCAAGTGGAAGTTGAAGCAACTCCTCAAATATTAGGTATGGTGAACAAAGTACACCATCTAGTAAAAGTGGAAAATTTATAATTTATTTTATCAACCAATTTGCGAGCGGTTACACATATTCCGCGCAAGTTCAAAAAATGTAAGGTATGCAATTACACAATTTAAAACCAGCTGAAGGTTCGGTTAAAAAAACAAAAAGAATCGGTAGAGGAGAAGGAAGTGGTCATGGTGGAACATCTACTAGAGGTAATAAAGGTCAACAAGCTCGTACAGGTTCTCAATCTAAAAGAGGTCACGAAGGTGGACAGATGCCTATTCAACGTAGAATGCCTAAAAGAGGTTTCAAAAATAATAATAGAGTAGAATTCAAAGTATTCAATTTAGGTCAATTAGATCATTTGATTGAAAAATATACCATCACTGAATTTACTTTAGATAACTTATACGTAAATGGTTTAATCAACCGCACAGATGTAGTTAAAATCTTAGGTGCTGGTGAAGTAAAATCTAAAATTCCATTCAAAATTAACGCCATCAGTGCAAAAGCAAAAGAAGCGCTTGAAGCAGCTGGATGCACAGTAGAATTACTATAATTTTTGTACTTTGAAAGACGCATTTGGAAAAGTGCGTCTTTTTTAGTTTATTCGCTTTTTATTTAGTTAAACTCATTTACCTGTGAAGAAATTTATCACAACTTTAAAAAATATTTGGAGCATTGATGAGCTCCGTAATCGTATTGTTTTTACACTTACTTTGGTATTGATTTATCGCGTTGGTTGTTACATTACCTTACCAGGAATCAATCCCGTAAACCTTACCTTAAACAGTGGTAAAGAAGGTTTATTAGGTTTGTTCAATATGTTTGCAGGTGGTGCATTTAGTCGTGCATCTATCTTTGCATTAGGTGTAATGCCGTATATCTCTGCTTCTATCTTTATGCAGTTAGCGGGTATCATTATCCCTCAAGTTGCAAAAATGCAAAAAGAAGAAAGTGGTCGTAGAACGATTAACCAATACACACGTTACCTAACGGTATTAGTAACGGCTTTCCAAGCAAGTGCTTATATCGCTTATTTAAGAACACAATCTGCTGCAGCTATCGCTCCAGAGTTTGGTGGTTTATTATTCTCTATGTCTACTATTATCGTATTAACTGCAGGTACATTATTTGTAATGTGGTTAGGCGAAAAAATTACAGATAAAGGAATTGGCAATGGTACTTCATTAATCATCATGGTGGGTATCTTAGCACGTCTTCCAGAATCTTTGTTATATGAGTTTAGCTCTAAAAATACGGGTGCTGGTGTAGGTGGTATGTTGGTTTTCTTAATCGAAATTGCAATGTTCATCGCAGTTATCGTTGGTTTAATTTTATTAACTCAAGGTACACGTCGCATTCCTTTAAACTATGCTCGTAAAATTGTAGGTGGTGCAAAAGATGTAAGCAGCTCAAGAGATTTCATTCCTTTGAAAGTAAACTCTTCTGGTGTAATGCCAATTATCTTTGCGCAAGCAATCATGTTTATTCCGGCTACTATTTTAGGATTTACAAACAACGAAAGTGCTCAAGGTGTAATTCGTGCTTTATCAGATAATACGTCGCTATGGTATAATATTGCTTATGCAGTATTAGTAATTGGATTTACGTATTTCTATACGGCGCTTATTTTTAATCCAACTGAAATTGCGGATAACTTAAAACGTAATAATAGTTTTGTACCTGGAGTAAAACCAGGCGAAGATACCGCTAACTATATTGCTACTATCATGGATCGTATTACCTTACCAGGTGCTGTGTTCTTAGCGGTTGCAGGTATCTTACCCGGTATTGCATCATTGTTGCATGTAACTAGTGGCTTTGCTTCTTTTTATGGAGGTACTTCTATGTTGATTGGTGTAGGTGTTATCTTAGATACATTACAACAAATAGAAAGCCATTTATTAATGCGTCAGTATGATGGATTAATGAAAACTGGCAGAATTACTGGCCGTCAAGCCACTACTATATAATATTTTGTAGATGATACATATTCGTACAAACGAAGAAATTGAATTAATTAGAAAAAGCGCCTTAATGGTTAGTGCCACCTTAACAGAGGTGGCAAAATTTTTAAAGGAAGGTATTACTACTTCTTCCATCGATGCTATGGCAGAACAATTCATTCGTGATAACGGTGGGGTGCCTTCATTTAAAGGTTATGGTGGGTTTCCTGCTTCTTTATGCATTTCGGTGAATGAGGTAGTCGTGCATGGTTTCCCGAGTGATTATGTGCTTAAAGATGGCGATATCATCTCTGTAGACTGTGGCGTTTATATGAACGGATATCATGGCGATAGCGCTTATACATTTGCTATTGGCAACGTAGCACCAGAGACATTGAAATTATTACAAGTTACTAAGCAATCATTATATAAAGGCATTGCAGAAGCTAAAGAAAATAACCGTGTTGGTGATATTTCTTTTGCTATTGAAAATTATACGCACAAAGAACATGGTTATGGCGTGGTTAGAGAGCTTGTTGGCCATGGCGTAGGCAAGAACTTACATGAAGATCCTCAAGTGCCTAATTACGGTCGTAGAGGTGATGGTAAACGCCTCAAAGAAGGTATAGTCATTGCTATTGAACCTATGATTAATATGGGTAGAAAAGAAGTGGTTACCTTAGAAGATGGCTGGACCGTTGTTACGATTGATAGAAAAATGTCGGCACACTTTGAGCATACCGTTGCCGTAAGAAAAAATAGCGGTGAACATTTGTCTACATTCGAAGGTATTGAAGCTGCTGAAAAAGCTAATCCAGCATTGACAGTTGCTTAAAGTTGAGATTGAGGACAAGATTGAGGTTAGTGGTTAGGAACAAGCAACGAAAAACGAACAACGAGAATCGAATAACGCTAGACGAGAGACGAACAACGAGAAACGGTTAAATAAAAGTAAGGCTGTCATCCTGAGCTTGCGAAGGATCTAAAAAAATATCTTTTTACTTTCTTTTTTAAGTGAATTAAACCACTCATGCAAGAAAAAATAAATGCTTTTTTTGAGAAAGGTACTGCATGGCATGAATGCATGCAAGCATTGCGCAGTATTGTATTGCAATGTGGCTTAGATGAAACCATGAAATGGAATGTACCTTGCTATATGCATGAAGGAAAAAATATTCTTATTCTACATGGCTTTAAACATTACTGCGCCATCAATTTTTTCAAAGGTGCGCTCTTATCCGATAAAGAACAACTCTTAATACAGCAAACGGAAAACGTACAAGAGGGCAGACAAATTCGTTATACCGAAGTGCGTGTTATCAAACAACATACAGCTATTTTAGAAGCATACATAAAAGAAGCTATCGCTTTAGAACAAAACAAAATAAAACTTCCTTTACGAGAGAAAAAATCGCAGCATTTACCTGATGAGTTACTCCAACAGTTTAGCAACAATACTTCTTTAGAAGCGGCCTTTAAAGCGCTAACGCCCGGCCGACAAAGAGGCTATCTGCTTCATTTCACAGAAGCAAAACAAAGTGCTACGGTTACCAAACGCATTTTAGCTGCTCAATCTAAAATTCTTATGGGCAAGGGCTTACAAGATTGCACCTGTGGCTTATCTAAACGTATGCCACAATGCGATGGTTCTCACAAATTACTCCAAATCAAATAAAACTTTTCTCTATTTGTTAATTTTTTGGTTACATTTTAAGAATGCCGTACCTTGAAAATTCAACCAATAGACATGTTTAGAAAGATTATCCTTATATTTTTATTGATGGTGCAAGGTATGTTTGCATCGGCTCAAGGTCAGTTCAATAATTGGTTTTGGTCACTTGGTCAACGCATTACATTTAATACCAATCCGCCTACGGTAATTCCAACGGCTGCAAGTATAACTTCTTTTGCATATACCACAGCCGTTATCTCTTCTCCAACCGGCGTATTGTTGTTTTATACCGATGGTAAGGTAATCAAAGATGCAGCACATAATACTATGCCGAATGGTACGTTAAATGGTGCTCCTAATATACCCGTTACTTATTCTACCGGAAAGCAATCGGCTTTGATTGTGCCTGATCCGGGTAATAGTAATCGATATTACTTATTCATCGTCATCTATTATAATTCTGGAGGTACGGTATATAAAGACCTTCGCTATTGTATCATTGATATGACTTTGAATGGTGGAATGGGGGATGTTATAAGTACTAGTAAAAATGTTTTTCTTGCAACTGATGTAGATGGTCAAATAACAGCAACAAGACAAACAGGTAGTAATAATTTTTGGATTTTAACGCATAGTAATACTACGAATAATTTTAGTGCATTTTTATTAACTCCAGCTGGCGTTAGTGCTACACCAGTTACTACTGCAATTGGTCCATTCAATAATAGCCCTACAACTTACTATTATTGGGGTTGTATGAAAACAAATCCACAAGGAACCAGAGTGGCGCGTATTAATCCTTATTATTATTCAGGCTCTTATAACAACGATTCTACGGAATTGTATAATTTTAATGCTGCTACAGGTGTTTTTTCTAATTATCAATTACTCACTTCTGGCCTTACCAATAATTATAATGGAGGATGGTGGAATTCGGGTCTAGAATTTTCTCCTAATGGAAATTTATTATATCGTACTCATAATCAGTTTTATACTAATACTGCACAAGATACAATTATACAGTATAATTTAGCTAATAATAATTCCATGACATTTATTCCAGTGGTAAGTCCTACTTACAATACTTGGGGTATTTTTGATATGCAATTAGCACCCAATGGAAAAATATATTTAATCAACGATTCCATTAACAATAGCTCTATAAGTACCATGAGTGTAATCAACCAACCTAATGTAGTTGGTTTAGGATGTAATTATATTTATGCTGCACAAAACATTGTTTCTAACAATTCCTATTGTTATGCATGCCCATTTCCTAATATTGTACCTTGTTTATTAGGAAGTTTTACGCCTACCTTAGATAGCCAGTACGCAAATAATGTTTTATATACAACAGCTACGATTCATGCACGTGTAAGTTGGGATGGCAATTCGCCTATTACACAGCGAGGATTTTATTATGGTACTTCTCCATTGCCATCAACAAATATGACCACGGTTGCGGGTACTACGGGAGCCTATTTAGCAAACCTTACAGGGTTAACACCCAATACGCTTTATTATTACAGAGCCTTTGCAACCAATGCCAATGGCACTACTATTTTAGTAGATAGCACCTTTCAAACATTGCCGCTTCCTAATACACCACCGGTCATAAAAAATGTACGTAATAAAGCTACTTGCGTTACCGATACTATGCGTTTTGTTGTAGTAGATGCGCAAACAACACCGGCAAATATGCAAGTGACATTTGCTACGAATAATCCTACTTTAATACCGCTTGCAAGTATCAGTATTTCCGGTGCCGATTCTAATAAAGTCATCACCTTTACACCGGTGCCTTTTCAATCAGGCGCTTGTACCATCACCATTACTGCTTTAGATAGTAATGGCGCTAGTGTGAGTCAATCTTTTACCGTTACTGTTGCTGCCGGCACGCCAATTACCATTACAGCCCCTAGCGGTACTACTACCTGCTCGGGTGGAAGCGTTGTATTTGCTTGTAACATTCCTACCGGAGCTAGCATCGATTGGTCGGTAAATAATATAGCAAGTGGTATCAGTACCGCAACCTATACTACTACACAAGCCATCAGTATAAAAGCAGTTTGTACCAATGCGGTAGGATGTAAATCCAATTCCAATACCTTGCAATCGCAAATCAATCCAAAACCTATTGTAAATGCTACGGCAGCAGGACCTACTACGGTATGTACTGGATCTACTGTGCAGTTGCAAGCGCAAGCAACAACAGGTTATAGCTATCAATGGTTTAAGAATAATATAGCTATTGCGGGCGCTACCAATGCAACGTATACGGCAAGCACATCGGGTGCTTATAAATATGTTGCAAGTCTTATAGGTTGCACCGATACTTCAAATATTATAATGGTTACGGTAAAAGAAAAACCAAGTGTTTATATTACTACTCCTAATACTACGGTGATCTGCAACGGACAAGGCGCTTTGCTTCAAGCTAATCCATCTACAGGGTATAGCTATCAATGGCAAATGAATGGTTTTGATATTGCAGGGGCTACCAATAGTACCTATACCGCTACCATTGGTAGTTATTATAATGTGATAATAAGTAATGGAACTTGTACCAATACCTCTCCACCTATTAGTATATCGGTAAATAGTTTGCCGGTAACTATTATTCAGTGGAATGGTACGCAATTATACACGCCATTTACTTTTGTTTCTTATCAGTGGTATGTGAGTGGTATTATGATCCCAGGTGCTACGCAACAGTATTATACACCTACCAGCAATGGGGTTTATTATTGCCGAGTGGGCAATGAAAATAATTGTTATAACCTATCTCCTAATTACAACTTATTGACCTTGTCGGTAAATAATTTAGCTACGCCAATTTTGCAATTATATCCCAACCCAACCACTGGTTTAGTAAGTCTAGATAATTTTACAGATGGTATACTTTATGTTTACAATGCTTTAGGTCAATTGATCATACAACAAACATCATCACCCATAGATTTAAGTAAGCAAGCCAATGGTGTTTATCATATTAGAGCTTATAACAGTGCACAAGAGCTGATAGGTATAGGAAGGGTAGTGAAAGAGTAAGGCACTTAATTGAGGAGTAATAGCAACAGCGCATTTTGGGGCTCGAGGTACTTTAAACAATTTATGTTAATCCTTGTTGTACTAAAACATAGGTTTTAATGCAACAATCCATAATTAATCACTGTGATGAAAAGGTATTTTCATTTATTGTTTATCAGTATTTTCTCCAGCCTTCAGATGTCGGCTCAAGGATATTTTAATAATTGGGTATGGTCTAGTAATCAGGGTGTTACTTTTAATACCACTCCACCATCCATTCCTACATCTGGAGCTACAATTACTTCCAATAGAGCGCCAGCAATGATCTCATCGCCTTCAGGTGTTATCTTATTTTATTGCGATGGAGAAGTCATTAAAGATGCGGCAAATAATATTATGCCTAATGGCACCTTAACAGGTGCGTCTAATTTTCCACCTACTTATTTAAATGCAAAGCAATCTACATTAATTGTTCCCGATCCGGGTAATAGCAATCGATATTACGTATTTGTATCCATTTATTATAATACCTCTCTTGTTAATGCCGTAGCTGGTCCGGCATTAAGAGAATTGCGCTATAGTATAGTTGACATGACCTTAAACAATGGCATGGGTAATGTATTGAGCAATAGTAAAAATGTTTTTGTTTCTAACGACGTAGAAGGACAATTAACGGCTATAAAACAATCGGGTACCAATAATTTCTGGATTATAGTGCATAGCAATAGTACCAATAGTTTTAAATCCTTTTTACTGAGCAGTACAGGAGTAAGCACTACTCCAGTTACAACTGTAATTGGTCCTATTAATACGTTTTCAAATAATTATAGCTATTGGGGTTTTTTAAAAGCCAATACACAAGGCACTAAAGTAGCTCGTATCAATCCAGGTTGTTTCTTTGGTAATTATAATATTGACTCTACGGAGTTATATAGTTTCAATGCTAGTACTGGCACCTTCTCTAATTATCAATTACTTACTTCTGGTGGTATAGCGGGTAGTACAAGTTTTCTTTGGTATCGCCCAAGTATTGAGTTTTCTAAAAATGGCAATCTCTTATATCGTTCTCGAAGTCGATATTTACCTGCACCCAATGGAGATTCTATGATTCAATATAATTTGGCTAACAATAATGCAATCGCCTATATTCCGGTAGTAAGCACGGGTGCAGGCAATGGTATGTACGACATGCAATTGGCACCTAATGGAAAAATATATTTAATAGGAGATACACTTGCAAGTGCTTTTGGTAATTATACGATGAGCGTTATTAATCAGCCCGATGTAGTAGGTGTTGGTTGCAATTATAGTTACGCAAATATAGCCACAGGACCCCCTAGCAGCTCTTGTTTTTCTTGTCCATTCCCCAATATTGTACCCAGTTTGATGGGTAGCGCTACGCCGAGTTTAGATAGTCAGTATGCTACCAATGTTTTAGCTACCACAGCTACTATCCATGCACGCGTAGTATGGGATGGCAATTCGCCTATTACGCAGCGTGGTTTTTATTATGGTACTTCAGCTTTGCCTTTAGGCAATCAAACCATAGTTGCAGGCACTACAGGTCCTTATTTGGCTAACCTTACCGGATTAACACCCAATACGCTTTATTATTACAGAGCCTTTGCTACCAATGCTAATGGTACAACCTTTTTGTATGATAGTACATTTTTAACATTGCCTTTAGCCAATACAGCGCCGCAAATTAAAAACGTGCGCAATAAAGCTACGTGCCTTACAGATACTATGCGTTTTGTAGTAGTCGACAATCAAACTTCGCCTGCCAATGTGCAAGTTAGTTTTGCGTCGAGTAATACCAGCTTAATACCTCTTGCTAATATCAGTATATCAGGTGCCGATACCAATAAAGTTATCAGCTTCACACCGGTCCCTTTCCAATCGGGTACTTGTATTATTACGATAACTGCTGTAGATAGTAATGGCGCTAGTGCATCGCAAAGTTTTACCGTAAGTGTAGCTGCAGGGCCAGCAGTTATTATTTCAGCGCCTAAGGGTACTGTAGCTTGTGCCGGTGAGAATTTTTTATTTACTTGTTCTATACCTACGGGTACAAGTATAGAATGGATTGTAAATAGTGTTGCCAGTGGCATAAGTACTCCTTCTTATATCAGCACCCAAGCCGTAAACATTAAAGTTGTTTGCACGAGTGCAGCTGGTTGCAAGAGTTCTTCTAATAGTATACAGACCACGCTTAATCCTAAACCTACTGTAAATGCTACAGCAAACGGACCTACTTCATTTTGCATAGGTTCATCTGTTACTTTACAAGCGCAAGCTGTAGCGGGTTATACCTATCAGTGGTTTGATAATAATATGGCTATTGCAGGTGCTACTGCACCAACACTGATTGTTTCAAATTCGGGTAGCTATTCCTATGTAGCCTATTTGCAATCTTGCACCGACACCTCTAATAGTATTATAGTAGATGTGCTAGAAGAGCCCTCAGTATTGATTACGACTAACAATACAACGATTGATTGCAAAGGACAAGCTTTATTACAGGCTAATCCTTCTAATGGTTATGCCTATCAATGGCAAATGAATGGCTTTAATATTCCGGGCGCTACTAACAGTACTTATATAGCTACCATTGGTAGTTATTACACAGTAGTAGCTAGTAATGGAGGTTGCACCACTACCTCAGCACCTATTACCATAAGTGTGAGCGGTGCACCAGTAACTATCATACAATGGAATGGCACGCAATTATACACACCTACAACATTTGCTTCATACCAATGGTATGTAAATGGCGTATTAATACCTGGTGCTACACAACAGTTTTACACACCTACTAGCAATGGGGTGTATTATTGTAGAGTGGGCAATGCAAATAATTGCTTTAGTTTATCGCCTAATTATAATTTACTAACCCTATCGGTAAATAATTTAGCTACGCCAATTTTGCAATTATATCCCAACCCAACCACTGGTTTAGTAAGTCTAGATAATTTTACAGATGGTATACTTTATGTTTACAATGCTTTAGGTCAATTGATCATACAACAAACAACATCACCCATAGATTTAAGCAAGCAAGCCAATGGTATTTATCATATCAGAGCCTACAACAGCGCACAAGAGTTGATAGGAATAGGAAGGATAGTAAAGGAGTAAGCGCTATAAGATATACCATAAAAAAACCACCTTTAAAGGTGGTTTTTTGTTTTTTATAAATTTGTGTCTTTCATTACTTTGTCGGCAAGCCCATTTTTATAAGCTTGTATTTTTGCTACGATATTGGCATCAGAGGTGCTCATAATTTGTGCCGCTAAGATACCTGCATTAAATGCTCCATTAACGGCTACTGTTGCTACTGGTACGCCTTTAGGCATTTGCACTATAGATAATAAAGAATCCCAACCATCAATAGAATTGGAAGATTTAATAGGTACGCCAATTACAGGTAGGGGAGTAATAGCCGCAACCATACCCGGCAAATGCGCTGCGCCACCGGCTCCTGCAATAATAACTTTAATACCTCTACTATGCGCTTCTTGGGCATAGTTAAACATGTATTGGGGAGTGCGATGTGCCGATACTACTTTTGTTTCGTAAGGTATCTGCAGTTCATCTAAAATAGTAGTAGCCTCGCGCATGATATCATAATCACTTTTGCTACCCATAATAATTCCAATCATAAGTTTTATTTAAACGGTGGTTATTTTAAATTCTTGTTTGATTTTTTGTAGGCTATCAAGAGCCTTTGTTACACTACTATCAAGGATCGTTAGATGCCCCATTTTCCTGTTCGGTTTATGAATAGTTTTCCCGTATAAATGTACAAATACATTCGGATATGTTAAGAGTTTTTCTAAGCCTATATAGTGTGCGGGCCCTGTTTGCGTACCTTGTCCTATTAAATTGAGTAATACACTCGCTTGTTTTATATCCGTTTTGCCCAATGGCCAATTTAAGATAGCCCTTAAGTGTTGCTCATACTGAGAAGTAATATTAGCTTCTATGGTATGATGCCCGCTGTTATGGGGTCTTGGAGATAGTTCATTAATAAGGATTTCGCCATGGGTGCTAATAAAAAATTCTATGGCTAATAAGCCTACCATATCTAATTGGATAATGATTTTCTGCGCTAAAGCTTGTATTTTTTCTTCTTCCCCTTCAGTTAGTTGTGAGGGGCAAAATAAATAATCTACTAAATGTAATTGCTCATCAAAATGGCATTCTACGCTTGGGAATACACTTACTGTTCCCGCTTCATTGCGGGCTACCATTACCGCAATCTCTTTTTGGATAGCTACTTTTTCTTCTAAAACAGCAGGAAATAAATCGGGCAAAAATTGATCAGCAGCATGCACCACCGCTACGCCTTTGCCATCATAACCACCTTTGCATTTTTTTTGAATAATAGGGTATATTTCATTTGCTGCGGCAGCATTAGGGTTTTCAGCTAAGCTGAATGCAGCTGTTGGCAATCCATGTTCTTTAAAAAAAGATTTTTGTAGCCCTTTATCTTGTATGGTTTTAATAACCTTAGCTTGTGGATATACTTTTTTACCTAAGCGCTCCAATTCAAATAGAGCATCTACATTTACTGCTTCTACTTCTATGGTGATTACATCTTGTTGCATGCCCATAGCTACTACAGCATCATAATCTTGTACTGATTTAGCTATGCGGGTGTGTGCCATTTGTAATCCTGGTGCTTCTGCGTCGGCATCCATACACGTTATGTGTACTGGATAATTAACGGCACTTTGAATAAACATTTTGGCTAATTGACCACCACCTAAAACACCTATTTTTACTGTTTGCATTTTTTATAATTGAGCTATTTGATAATACAACGCCATACCAACGGTTATGTTTATCGGAAAACTTATGGTTAGTGCCATGGGTAGATATAAACCGGCATCAGCCTTAGGTATAGCTAATTTCATAGCTGCAGGTACGGCAATATAAGAAGCACTTGCTGCCAAAACACCAAACATAAATCGGTTTGTAATATCACTACTTATGATTTGTGCAAGATACGTAAAAAGTAAACCATTACATAATGGGATAAGAATGGCAAACAAGATAGGAAACCAGCCGTATTGAAAAAAGGACTTTAGTTTTTTACCACTTTCTATACCCATATCTAACAAGAAGATCGCTAGAAAGCCTTTAAATAAATCGTTGGTAAAGGGTTTGATACCCTCTGCTTGTTGGGGATTAGAGCAGTAACCTATGATTAAGCTTCCTATTATCATTAAAACACTACCATTGGTTAATGCATGCTGAATGTGTTTTTTAAAAGCTACTTTCTCATTTTGTTTTTGATACATTGCATAGAGCAATAATCCTGCTATAATAGCTGGGAATTCCATTAAGGCCATCACGGCTACCATATGGCCATGCCAATGCAATTGTTGGAATTCTAAATAGCTCACTGCAGTAACAAAGGTAACAGCACTTACCGAGCCGTAAGAAGCTGCAATAGCCGCTGCGTTTTCTACACTCGTAAATCGTTTGCAGATATAAAAGGTATAACAGGGTATGATAAACGAAATAAATATGCCAAAAAGGAGGGCTGCAATTAACGCTAACGTAAACGTTTCATGCGACAATTCTTGTCCGCCTTTAAAACCAATAGAAAAGAGCAAATACAGAGAAATAAATTTTGCTGAATTGGCTGGTATTTCCAAGTCACTTTTCAAGCGCACGGCGATGATACCCAATAGGAAGAATAAAAAAGCCGGATTGGTAAGATTATTGATCAGTAAATTGAAATTCATCTAAAAATTTGTTTTTACCCCTTTTGTCAAGGCTAATTGAATCCAATTAAATTGCCATTTATAATATAAATCTAGTTGTTTTTGTATGGCTTCAATAATTTTAATCTCTCTCGAATTGATTAAGAAAACCGAACTTTCACCTTGTTGAAAACGCAACTGTTCTGAATCGTATAAGCGGGTTAGGTTTTTAATTAAAATTTTAGTGGTTAAAAGTTGTTGTTGTATGCTTTGTATTTGGTTATTATAGTATTTCAATTTTGCACCTAATTGCGTTTGAAGAACAGATCTATTAAATTCTGTTTCTTGAATTTTGAATTTAGTTTGTAACAAAGCGCCTCGAGCAGTTCTTTGTAAAAGAGGCACAGCTACTGATAAGCCGTATTTGTAATTTTCTTGATATGGAATACTATTAATACCAATTTGATCGTAATAACCTTTACTTAGGGTGTTAGCTTTAAGATATGCTTTAGGTAAAAGCTGTTGGGTTTTATAATTTTTCTCAATTGCTAATTGGGTAAGTTTATTTGCATATTGTGCTAGTTTTGGATGCTCCTCTGAAATGGTAGTATCATTGTTGTCGAGGGTGGCTAATAATTTAACATCAAAAAAACTACTATCTGGTATGCGCATAGATACAAAATTATTGCTCATAGCATTGGCATTCCATAAATAATTTTCTAATAATTTACTCATAGATTCAAACTGAAAACGAGCATCCGTTTCATTCAGTTGAAACTGTTGTAATTGAGATAATGCTTCCGTAGTGTCTATAGCAGGGCGAAGACCTTGGTTGTATTCAGTGATTACAAAGGCCAAACGGTCTTTGTTTTGAAGCGTGAGTTTTACAAATAGTTGATATTGAAAATAGGCTCTACTCCAATTCATATAAGCTATTTGTGCATCAGCTACTAATTCATTCACGGATTGTTGTTGTACGGATTTAGTAATCGCTAATTGTTGTTGTGATTGCTTAACGCCAAGCTTTCTTTTGTCGATAAGAAGATCAGCCCCTATAGGTATTTTGATACCTAAATAACTGCTTTGACCAATGGTGTTTTCTGGGTTTACATTTAATCCTTGAGAATTTTCAATACCCGTTCTTATATCTATGCCATTCCAAACAGGTATTTGCAATTGTGTTTGTTGGTAATTATAATACAATTGATTATTGAGTTTTTTTTGTTCGCTTTCATAATTGAAAAAGGGATCGAAAGCTCCTTGCGATTCTAGCACAGCAGCCGATGCTATTTTAATATTAGATTTGGCTGCTTGTATGCTTGGGTGATTGCTTATTACTTGTTGAACATAATCTTTGTACAACAAACGGTTTTGTTGTGCAAGGCTCATAGTACTTGTGAATAACAACGCTACAAGGAATAAAATGATTTTATTTTTCATTCTTAGATTTTTTCTTTTGTTGGTAATAATCTGCAGGGAATCCATTGATATTTCTCCATAATTCATACCAAATTGGCACATCATTGAGTAAGGCAACAGCTGATGTGCCAGTGCCTATAGCCAACATTTGCGGCCAAGGTTTACTTGTATTGTCTGGTGTAACTAAAATACGGTATTTGCCATTTTCTTGGATAGTTTTTTCTATGAATAGAATTTCGCCTCTGAAAATCCCTACCGATGCTTGTGGCCAACCACTAAATAATATAGCAGGGAAGCCGTCAAAGATAAAACTCACTTTTTGACCTTCTTTGAGTAGCGGTAAATCCATAGGTGCCACAAATAATTCTACTGCTTTGTCTTGTCGTTTTGGTACAATGCTCAGTAATTGTTCGCCTTCTTTTACGAGTTCCAACAGCCCAGATTTTTTTGCGCCTACTACTTGTCCGTCTTGTGGAGCAAGAATATAGTATTGCCCATTTCTAATATTATAGTTGGCATATACATTGGTGAGTTTAGATACTTCGGCCTGACTATTAGCAATGTCGGATTGTATACTTGCTTGTTCGCCTTCTGCCTTCATTAATTTCTCCGTGTATTCTTGAACTGTTTGACTTAATTCTATTTTAGCATTTAATAAATCCGTTTTACTATTGGTAAATTTAATTTCAGCACTTGTTTTTTTAGCAATAGCCGTTTGATAAGATTGATTGCGTTGTTCTAATTGTATTAAAGAAGATACACCACTATCGCGCATAATTTGCTGGCGTTTATATTGTGCTTCTGCGATTTTTAAATCATTATTACTTGCAATTAATTCAACGCTATCGCTTTTTATTTTTAGTGTTAATTGTGTAATCTTATTTTCAAGCTGTCTAATTTTTAAAGATTGTACATTTGTAAGAGCTTCAATTTGTTGTGCATTAGCAGCAACCTTTTTACCATAATACATGATTGATTTTTCCTTGGCGAGTAGCTGCTCTGCTGTACGATCTATCAATTGTGAATCCAAATAAGCATCTTTAATTTCCCCTAATTGCAACAGGGTGTCTCCTTTTTTTACATTGTCGCCCTCTTTAACATGCCATTTTAAAATCTTACCACCAATTACGGTATAAATCGATTGCGGTCTATTTTCTAAGCGAAGGGTAGTTACCGTGCCTCTTACCCTGATATTTTGCGTCCACGGCAATAGTAAAAACAAAACTAATGCTATCAAGAGAGCATATAATACACGTCTATTAAAACGATTCGACTTAAGCGGATAAATAATTTTTTCTGCGTTCATAGGGTTAACTCTTTTTTTCTAATTTTCCGTTGCTTAATAAATAATGTGTAAATATTTGATGCTTACATACAAAATCATCAGCACTACTTATGATACAGGTTGTATTTGGAAGTTGTGCTATGTATTGAACAAGACGTTCAGCATATTGAGGTTCAATACCATTAGTAGGATCTTGCATCAATAGAAGTTTGCTCGGAGCGTATAAGGCTCTAATCAAAACTAATTTTCTAATTAATTTATAGGACCATGATTCATTAGCTTCAATGTTTTGATATAAACCCTCTGGGTGTTTATTTGCCCAATCGGTTAAGTCAAAGAGCGCTAATAATTGATCAAGTTTATCATGGTCATAATGATTTTTAGTAAAACATAGATTTTCAATTAAGCTTCCGGTAAATAAGGCGTCATCTAAAGTGGAGAAAGAAATACCAGAACGAAGTGCATGCAATTGAAATTGACTTATATGTTTTCCATTAACTGTATGCATGCCCTCTTGTATAGGTAGTAAGCTAGCTATTATTTTTAACAAAGTAAATTTACCTGCTTCTCTTGTGCCACCAATACATATTTTTTCTCCGGTATTAAATGTAGCAGAACAATTATCTAAAATTATTTTATTGCCATATGAAAAATTGACTTGTTCTAATGCAATGTTCATAGGTTCATGTTCAGCAATAAGTTCTGTACCTGTATTGTTTTCTGTTTCTTTGTCGGTTATCAAACTAATTTTATCTATAGCTGTAAGTGCATCGTATACTTGATCAAGATTAATTACTATTTTTTCAACTGCATTAATTATCGATAGGATTACAATTTCTGTTGCAATGAATTGACCGATATTAATCTTTTGATTGATTACTAAAACGACCCCTGCTATAAGCATAGAAATAGTAGTGAATAATTTAAAGTAAATTAAACTCCAGTATTGAATTTGCAGAACATTAAAATGTTGGTTTCTACTTTTAAGGTATTTACTTACTAGTTCGTCTGTTTTTTGAAGTGGTAGGCTATTGTTCTCTCTAAATTTGAAGGTGATAAAGTTCTTAGCTAATAATTCTAAATGTGCTACAAATTTATATTTATAAGTACTTTCTTCTTTTGAATAAAGCAATCCATTTTTCCCAGTAAATCTCAATATCAACATTATTATGATAATTAATACAGCACCAAATAAGATAAAAATAGGGTGGTAAAAGGAGATCAGAATTAAGCCAAAAACAATTTGAATACTCGCAATAGGTATGTCTAATAGTAATTTGGACAAGCTTTTTTGTAAAGACTGCACATCAAAAAAGCGATTTACTAATTCAGGTAATCCTTTGTAGGCCAATTGGTCTATTTTGAGATTGGGTATTTTCTCTGTATAATCGATAGCATAGCGATAAAACAATTTTTGTTGAATGCGTTCAATTATTTTTAATTTACTTATCTGTAAATAACCATCTGCCCATACACTAGCTATAACAACAATCATTAGTAGTACTAATGATGTAGAGTAAGAACCGCCCATCAAAAATCCGATAATGGATTGTATTCCCAAAGGCATAATGAGCTGCACTAAACCACCCACAATAGCCAATAAGTATATACTACTAATCTCTATTTTATCATTCTTTAGAATGCTAATAATACTTTGGTATAAATTATTATAATTCTTTTGCATACTCATCTTATTTTGATTTTTCTAAATTGCTTAAAATTAAATTCTTTATATAGGTTTGTAATCCTCTTGGACCGCTTATGCCCTTACAATCGGTGAGCGACGGTAAGTGTTGCATAAAATAACTTTGATGCAATGCACTCTCTATACAAGTGCTAGCCAAGGAATGAGCAAAAGGGTATTTGGGCGACAATTTTAAAAAGGCTTCGGCTAATGTATTGCAAAAGTCTTTATATGGTTTAAATAGTTTCAATTTATTATCCATATCAATTGATGGCGTTAAATAAGATTTAGTGCTTTCAAGGATGATAATTCTATATAACTTTTCTATAGATAACATATGATGCTGAGGCATAAACTTTGTAGGATTGGTCATTAAGGATATGCCTATATTGATAGATTGCTCTGCTTGTTTTACATTGTTGGTCAAAAACTTATATTCAATAGTCATTGCTGACCAATACCAATTAATGATATATTGCAGTAAACGTTGCTTGTTTTCAAAATACCTGTAAATGCTGGCTTCGGTAGTAGGTATAGTAGTACTTAATTTCTTAAATGTAAAGTCTTCAATCCCGATTTCGTAAATCAAGTCTACCGACTTTTCTAATATAGCCTTTCCTAATTCCGATTGTAAGGGATCTTTTATATACAGATTTTCATTGAGTTGAATTTGAATATCTTGTATCATGACTATTTTTTTTACAAAACTATGATATAATAGCTATACTATCAAAGTTAATATAATAACTATTATTTATAATAGTATTACTATTAATAATCTGTTAAAATTTTATACGCTTTAGGGTTTGATACTGGTATATAATTGGCTATTATTGTAGGATATGCAAGAGTTGTTACATTTGGGTATGGGTACCATCTTTGCCCTTGGTTTTTTTTCTTTGTTGGCTGGGTTTATTGATGCTGTGGTAGGCGGTGGTGGCCTGATTCAATTACCTGCTTTGCTACTTCAATTACCCTCCACGCCTTTGCCTACCATTTTAGGTACTAATAAAATTGCAGCGCTAAGTGGTACCAGCGTGGCGGCAGCGCAATATGCTCGATGTATTCGCTACAATTTCCCTTTGCTCTTTGTTATTTCCTTCTTTGCTTTTATAAGTGCACATTTGGGTGCAAAATTGGCCAGTCGTATAGACCCTGCTAGCTTTCGTCCACTCATATTGGTAATCCTGATCTCCATCGCCATTTATACCTATTTCAAAAAAGATTTAGGTACCCGTGGTGGGCAAACGGTGCGTATGCCTATGCAATATTTTTATGGTTCGCTTATGGGAATATTGATCGGATTTTATGATGGATTTATTGGTCCGGGTACGGGTAGCTTTTTTGTCTTAGCTTTTGTGGTGCTTTTGGGTTTTGAGTTTGTTCAAGCATCGGCATATGCAAAATTTGTAAACTGCATGACTAATTTTTCTGCTGTAATGGTATTTGTAAAGCAAGGCAACTATGTATTGAGCATCGCTATATTGATGGCCGTTTGCAATGTTATAGGTAATGTGCTGGGTAGTGTGCTTGCCCTCAAAAAAGGCAATGCCTTTGTACGCTTATTTTTTCTATTGGTAGTAAGTGCCATGATTATACGTTATAGCTACATGATTTTTTTTAGTTAAACCCCGCTTAAAAGCGCTATTTTTTTTACCTTACTTAAAAAATTACAGTGCAGTTATTCAAATCTTCTTTTCCCATTCGCCTCACAAGTATCTTAGCGCTTGCTATTGTGGTTAGTTTTCTGGCCTTCAAATCCTATCAACCCAATGAGTCTTTGGTTTCGGTACAAGCTGATGGAGCATTACAATATCAATGGTATGTTCCCAATTTGCCTAAAGCAATAGATTTTGCAGGAGAACCTATGCCATTACATCAGTTTGAGGTAAAAGAGCGCATGCAAAAAGAATTTATTTCTAATTACTATATGCATGGTAGTTTGATTAATGTGCTGCGTTTATGTACTCGTTATTTTCCGATTATAGAAAGCCGCTTGCAACAGAATGGTATTCCAGATGATTTTAAATATTTATGTGTTGCCGAAAGTGCTCTGCAGCAACCTACTTCTCCTGCAGGGGCTGTAGGGTTTTGGCAATTTATGAAAGCAACAGCGCAGCAATATGGCTTAGAAGTAAATGACCAAGTTGATGAACGCTATCATCTTATTAAAGCAACCGATGCGGCATGTGCTTTTTTCAAAGCTGCCTATGCAAAATTTGGCTCTTGGACTGCAGCCGCTGCAGCCTATAATTGTGGTGCTTTAGGATATCAAAATCAGGTCACTATTCAAGGTACACAAGATTACTATAATCTATTATTACCAGAAGAAACCAATCGTTATATATTTCGTATCGCTGCGTTTAAATATTTAATCAAGTATCATAAGCAGTATGGTTTTATGCTTAACGAACAAGATTGCTTAAAACCATTAGCTATACAATCGCTGAAAATAGATACTAGCATTGAAGATTGGGCTAGCTTTGCTAAAGAGCGAGGCATATCGTATAAGCTATTAAAATTGTACAATCCTTGGTTGCGCGCTAAAAATTTAGTGCTTGAAGAAGGAAAATCTTATACCATCGATTTGCCCATTAAACAATAAGCATGAAAGCATCTATTCAATTACAAAAGCAACTAAGCGTTTTATCAGTGCTCTTATTTTTATTTAAAATAGGTGCTTATTATGCTACGCATTCCGTGGCGGTATTGACCGATGCTTTAGAATCAACGGTAAATGTCATAGCTGGTTTTATGGGCTTATATAGTTTATACTTATCTTCCAAGCCACGCGATGTAAATCACCCATATGGGCATGGTAAAGCCGAGTTTGTTTCTTCTGCCATAGAAGGTGCTTTGATATTTATTGCTGGCATCATGATCATCAACGAATCGGCGCATCAATTAATTGATCAGCCCAGACTGAAAAGTTTGAATTTGGGTATGGTGTTAATTGGAATCACGGGCGTAGTCAATTTTTTATTTGGCACTTATATTGCTCGTAAAGGAGAGAGTTTAAAGTCATTAGTGCTGCAGAGTGGGGGTAAGCATTTGCGTGTAGATGCCTATTCTACCTTCGCTATTTTAATTGGCTTGGCTTTGGTAAAATATACCCATTGGTTGTGGTTAGATAGTGTAGTAGCTTTAGTATTTGCATTCGTTATTTTGTATACGGGTTATAAAGTGATTCGTAAATCCTTGGCGGGTATAATGGATGAAGCAGATTCGCAATTGCTTCAAGAAATGGTTGTTTATTTGCAAGATCATAGAAAAGACAATTGGATTGATTTGCACAATTTAAGAGTGATTCAATACGGATCTAAATTGCATGTAGATACACACATGACCTTACCTTGGTATTATGATATTGCGCAAGCAGAAACTGAAATACATAGTTTAGAAGCGCTTATTGATACCCACTTTAATAGCAAGATAGAATTGTTTGTGCATATAGATGCTTGCAAACCATATTCGTGTAAATTATGTGCAATGACTTCTTGCGAGAAGCGTGTGCACGCCTTTGAAGCCTTACACCCATGGACCATGCGCAATGTGTGGGAAAATGCAAAGCATGGTAAAGAAGCTACGATGGATTAAATCCCTCGTCTTCAATAAGCTGATTGCTATCGGCTGCTTGCGTTGCCAATTGATCGCAACGATTATTCATCACATTAGCGGCATGACCTTTTACCCAAACAAATTTGATATGATGCTGCACATGTAGTGTATGATAACGACGCCATAAATCTTCGTTTTTCTTGCCCTTGAAATTTGTTTTCAACCAATTGAATAACCATTTTTTCTCAACGGTATTTACCACGTAAGAAGAGTCGCTATAAATAGTAATATGCTGTCCTGGTTTTTTAATTTCACTCAGTGCGGCAATAACGGCCATCAGCTCCATTCGGTTATTAGTAGTATGTTTATAGCCTTGTGCTAGTTCTTTTTGTTTATCGCCCCAAATCAATATAGCGCCATAACCTCCTGGTCCGGGATTGCCTCTAGCGGCTCCATCTGTATAAATTAATAATTCTTGTGGCATCTTGTTTTTGATCTGTATCTTTGCAAACAAATATAACCACTTGAAGGAGAAAATAAAAATTGGAGCAGTGAGTTATCTCAATACGAAACCTTTATTATACGGTTTAGAAAGGAGCTCCATTAAAGAGGATATCATACTCAGCACGGCTTATCCGGCACAATTAGCGGCCGCATTAAAAGAGCAAACCATAGACCTAGCATTATTGCCTGTAGCGGCAATTTCTTCTATACCACATGCACAAATTATTGGCAATTATGGTATTGCTGCCGATGGGGATGTAGCGTCGGTAGCTTTGTTTAGCCATGTGCCCTTAGCAGCAATTACGCATATCTATTTGGATTATCAATCGCGCAGTTCGGTACGATTAACCCAAGAGCTCGTAAGCGCACATTGGAAAATAGCGCCTGAATTTATTGCAGCAGATACGCAGTATATAGCATCGATACAAGGTACAAAAGCAGGCGTGATTATTGGTGATAGAGCCTTACAGCAATTATCTAATTTTCCCTATGTATATGATTTATCTGCGGCATGGAAAGCCTTTACTGGTTTGCCTTTTGTTTTTGCTGCATGGGTTAGTAATCGATCATTGCCAGCCTCTTTCGTAGAAGCTTTTGATGAAGCCAATGCAATGGGTTTGCAACATTTAGAAGAAATCGTTGCAGCGCATCCATTTCCTGAATATGATTTATTGCATTACTATCAAAAGAATATTCATTACGAATTAGATGAGAATAAACGAAAAGGATTAGATTTGTTTTTGAAAATGATAAGCGCTGATCATGGATAAGCAACAGAAAATTACTTGGGTAGAATGTCCTAGAGATGCTATGCAAGGATGGCCACATCCGATAGCAACGGATATTAAAGTAGCCTATCTGCAGCAACTCTTGAAAGTAGGTTTTGATATTTTAGATTGTGGTTCTTTTGTATCGCCTAAAGCCATACCGCAAATGGCTGATACCAAGGCGGTGCTAGCGCAATTAGACACTTCGCAGAGTGCTACAAAACTATTAACGATAGTAGCTAATATCAGAGGTGCAGAGGAAGCGGTTACTTTTTCATCCATTAGTTATTTAGGATTTCCTTTATCGGTTTCAGAAACTTTTCAACTGCGTAATACCAATAAAACCATTGCCGCTTCTATTGAAGAAGTAAAAGCGATACAATCCCTTTGTGTAGCACATGGTAAAGAATTGGTGGTGTATTTGTCGATGGGTTTTGGTAATCCGTATGGCGATCCTTACGATACGGGCTATATCTTACAAATTGTTCAACAATTAGTAGATATGGGTATACGCACTATCTCCTTAGCAGATACAGTTGGCGTAGCAGCACCTTCAACGATTGCCTATTTATTTGATGCCTTAATACCAGCCTTTAAAGAGGTGCGTTTTGGTGCCCATTTTCACAGCACTTGGGAGGCGGCAGAAGAAAAAATAGCAACTGCATTAGCGCATGGTTGTCATTATTTTGATTCGGCTATGAAAGGAATAGGTGGTTGTCCAATGGCCAATGATGATTTGGTAGGCAATATAGCAAGTGAGCAATTGCTGGCGTATCTACAAAAAAATAATAGTCCATTGCAGATTAATGAAACGGCTTTTCAGGAAGCTTTATATACCGCACAACAATTATTTGTTTAATTAAAATAACAACTGCTGAAGGGTGCGACGCAACGAATGTTGATAACAGCACGAAGTAGATAAAATAAAAATCAATGTCGATACACAAAGAAATTAAAAAAGTAACTACGCACACCTTGCTGAATATGAAACAAGCAGGGGAGAAAATAAGTATGCTTACCGCTTATGATTTTTCTATGGCTAGTATTTTAGACGAGGCAGGTATTGATGTGTTATTGGTGGGCGACTCTGCAAGTAATGTTATGGCGGGTCATGAAACGACCTTGCCGATTACGCTCGATCAAATGATATATCATGCACAAAGTGTGGTGCGTGCTGTAAACAGAGCCTTGGTTGTAGTAGATTTACCTTTTGGTACCTATCAGGGCAATAGTAAAGAAGCGTTGAATAGTGCTATACGTGTGATGAAAGAAACAGGTGCGCATGCTATCAAATTAGAAGGTGGTGCTGAAGTAGAAGAATCCATAAAACGTATCGTGGTTGCAGGTGTACCGGTTATGGGCCACTTGGGATTAACACCACAATCTATCTATAAATTTGGTACTTATGCAGTACGAGCGAAAGAAGAGGCAGAAGCTAATTTGTTAGTAGAACATGCTAAAGTATTAGAGGCGGCAGGATGCTTTGCTATTGTATTAGAAAAAATTCCGGCGAGCTTGGGTGCTTTAGTAGCACAGCAAGTGCGTATACCTATTATTGGTATTGGAGCAGGGGCTGGGGTAGACGGACAAGTATTGGTGATGCATGACCTATTAGGTATCACTAAAAATTTCTCGCCTCGCTTTTTACGTCGTTATTTAGATTTGCATAGTGCTATTTTAAATGCTACGAAGCAATACATTCAAGATGTAAAGCAATTAGATTTTCCTAATAACGAAGAACAATATTAAACACAAATTTCCTTGGAGCAACTTATAAACGAAGCCAATTGGCGCAACTTGATACAGGAAACAGCTGCGCATCAGGCGCAATTGATTGCGGTTTCTAAAACCAAATCCAATGCGGCTATTCAAGCATTGTATGATTTAGGTCAGCGCGAATTTGGAGAAAATTATGTGCAAGAATTTGTTAGCAAGCAAGCGCAATTACCCAAGGATATTTGTTGGCATTTCATTGGTCATTTGCAGCGCAATAAAGTAAAACAAATTGTAGGCGTAGCCAATATTATTCATGGTGTAGATAGCGAGCGATTATTGCAAGAGATCAACAAAGAAGCAGAAAAAAAACAAGTTGTACAGAATATATTACTTCAATATTTTATTGCGAAAGAGGAAACAAAATTTGGTTTGGATGCAGCAGAAATTGAAGTTATAATAGCACAAAAAGAACAATATCCTCATGTGCAATTTTTAGGCTTGATGGGAATGGCAACTCATACCGATGATCAAGAACAAGTAAAGGCAGAATTTGATCAATTAATAACCCTTAAACAAAGCTTGAAAGCACGTTATTTTAAAGAAGATGCTGCTTTTTCAATGGCATCTATTGGTATGAGTGGCGATTATGCTATAGCTTTAGCCGCTGGGGCAAGCCATATCCGTATAGGAAGTATGCTCTTTGGTGCTAGAAATTATACTAGTTAAACAAGATGATATAGGTCAGCAAAAAGTATTCAAATTTAGCAGTACATTTGTGCATTGATTTTATAAATTTATTTAGCCCATAAACATGGACAGTTCCAACGATACAACAGTTAAAAACAGTAAGATAAAAGATTACGGACAGCTACTAAAACCTAATTTAAGTTTCTTAGTTGTATTCTCTTCCGTTATTGCCTATTTGTTGGTGCCAGGTGTTCATTTTGAACTCAGCAAAGTGATCATCTTATTTGCAGGGGGCATGCTGGTTACTGGTGCAGCTAATGCTATCAATCAAATATTAGAAAAAGACAGTGATCGTTTGATGAAAAGAACGATGTTTAGACCCTTGCCCGATGCACGCATGCAAAGAGCTGAAGCTTGGTTATTTGCCATATTAACGGCTTTTGCAGGTGCAGCCTTATTGGCTTTGAGCTTTAATTTATTGACAGGTATATTGAGTTTGGTTTCTTTGTTATTATACGCATTTGCTTATACGCCATTAAAGAAAATTAGCCCCATTGCGGTTTTGGTAGGCGCTATACCAGGTGCTATGCCACCCTTATTAGGTTGGGTAGCTGCTACGAATAGAATAGGATTTGAAGGTGCCGGAACGGGTGGATGGATATTATTTGCTGTTCAATTTTTCTGGCAATTTCCTCATTTTTGGTCTATTGCATGGGTGGCTTATGACGACTATGCTAAAGCGGGTATTAAATTATTGCCATCGAGTGCTGGAAGAACAAGTTTTACTGGTTTGCAATGCATGTTGTATTCCTTGGTATTAATTCCCATAAGTATGTTGCCGCGCTTACACATGACCGGTGTTATAGGCATGTCTGTTGCCATCGTAATGGGTATTATTTATTTTTATACTTCTTATTTATTTTACCAACACAATGATGAAAAATCGGCAAGAAGGGTAATGTTTGCCTCCTTTTTTTACTTGCCTATCGTATTAATTGCTTATTTATTAGATAAAACTGTACTTGTATAATGGAAACACCAATGACCAAAACCAACAAAATTCACCCCCACAAATTTGCTATGTGGGTGGCTATCGGTAGTATCTCTATGATGTTTGCCGGATTGACTTCTGCTTATATTGTACGCCATGCGCAGGGCAATTGGGTATATTATGCCTTACCTTCATTGTTTACCTATTCTACTTTTTGTATAGTAGCTAGTAGCATCACTTTGATAATGGCGTTACGTTCCTTTAAAAAAGGGATGGTAGCACGTTCTCAAAACATGATTTTAGTCACTTTGTTATTGGGAATTACCTTTGGTATTTTACAATATATGGGCTTCAAAGCCTTGTATGCACAAGATATTAGGGTAGATGGCAATCCAAGCGAAAGCTTCCTTTTTATCATTGCTGGCTTACATCTCTTGCATATTTTAGGAGGAATTGTAGCTTTGTTTATTGTTTTTATAAGAAATAAAATAAAAGGCTTAAACAATAAAAATGCCACCGGTTTGGAAGTTATAGCTTCTTATTGGCACTTCGTAGATTTATTGTGGATATATTTATTTTCATTTTTTCTTTTAAATCAATAAAATAAATACGAAATTCGCACACAAAATATAAATAAAAACAGAAACACACTACTTATGTCGCAAGCAACAGCTACAACTCAAGATGTAAAATCATGGAATGGTGGTCATTCACCTTTTAATGTAAGTTATGGTAAAATGATGATGTGGTTTTTCCTATTATCTGATGCCTTTACATTCGGAGCCTTCCTAATTTCTTATGGTACTACACGTTTTTTCAGTGCAGTATGGCCAGATCCTAATAAAGTATTCCATTCATTTCCATTTTTAGGAGAAGCAAATGCTCCTTTATTATTTGTGAGTTTGATGACTTTTATTTTGATTTTGAGTTCGGTAACCATGGTATTAGCTGTGCATGCAGGACACTATAACGACCGCAAAGGCGTTATCAAATGGATGCTTTGGACGATCATTGGTGGTATTGCGTTTTTGGCTTGTCAAGCTTGGGAGTGGACACACTTAAATCACCAAGGTGCTTGGTGGGGTTCTTTCACTGATCCAGCTACAGCATTAAGTTCAATTGAGCACTTCTTCACAGCCGACAAAGTGGTAATTGCGCAACATGGTTTACAAGCTACACACGATTTTTATAATTATTTCTTTACCATTACAGGTTTTCATGGTTTCCACGTATTCAGTGGTGTTGTATTCAATGTTATGATTTTATTGAATACCGTTAATGGAAAATACGAATTAAGAGGTCACTACGAGATGGTAGAAAAAGTAGGTCTATACTGGCACTTTGTAGATTTAGTTTGGGTTTTTGTATTCACTTGTTTCTACTTATTATAATCTTTCAATTTATTTATAAATTTATTTTATGAGCGCACATCATCACAACGACAACGACACACAAGTATTATACGAAGGAGATCAATCTAAATTATATTCTGGATTGATGAATCATCATACTGATATTCAATCTGCAGAAAGCAAAAAACAAGTAAGTAAGATTTGGAAAGTAACAGGACTTTTAGCTATCGTAACAATTATTGAGGTTGCTTTAGGTCTATATGGTACTAATGCAGGAATGCCAAAAGGATTAGTTAATATCTTCTTCTTGGTGTTAACCATTTATAAAGCAGCTTATATCGTTCGTGTTTTCATGCACTTAGGCGATGAGAAGAAAAGCTTCCTTATTACGGTATTAATTCCTTTAACCTTATTCATTTGGTTTATCATTGCCTTCCTATACGATGGAGGTTTTTGGTTAGAAATGAATACTAATTTCTAAGGCAGGATATTTAAACAAAACAATTATTCGATTGTTATCATCTTATTATGAAATCAAATCGATCAAAAAAATACATTATAGGATTTGCGGTAGCTTTTTTGCTGCCGCTTTCTTTTTATTTGATTGCCATTTTCAAAGGCAAGGATAAGTTATCCTTACCCAAACATTACCGTTTGATTGCTTTAGATACTGTTGTTGTCAATCAACAGGTATATCAAGATTCCATCTTTTATCAAGTGCCTGATATTGTCCTTACCAACCAATTAGGTAAGGAAGTACATCTCAACCAAGACTTAAAAAACAAAGTGCTGGTTATTCAATTTCTTTTTACCAATTGCAATAGTGTTTGTCCGGCAATTACCAAAAATATGGGCGTTCTTCAAAAGGCCTTTAAGAAAAATGACACCTTAGTACAATTGATTAGTATCACGGTAGATCCGGCTCGAGATTCCGTAGCCGCTTTGCGTGCTTATGCTGAGCGTTTTCATGTAAATCATGATCGCTGGTGGTTATTGACAGGCGATAAGCAAGCTATCTATACCTATGCCAAAGAATATTTAGAATTGGAGATCGGTAATGGTGATGGAGGCGTTGAGGATTTAGTGCATAGTGACAAATTAGTAGTGCTCGATGAGCAACGCGTAATTCGTGGGTACTACAAGGCTAGTGATCCATTCGATTTAAAAAGATGTGCAGATGATGTGGTATTGATTGGAATGGAAAAGAAAAGAAAACATAGATTAAAAATTAAATAAATAGATATGAGTTTACAAATTCAAAAAAATGACAAGAAAGCATATTGGTTAATAGGCATATTCTCTGTTATTGTATTTGCTGCAGTAGTTTTTCTATCGAGATTTACGATCGATATTGACTTAGGTTTTGATAAACATGTGTTTGCTAAAATCAATGCTGTATTAAATAGTATGGTGAGTATTCTTTTAGTTTTGGCACTAATGGCGATCAAAAACAAAAATATTGCAAAGCACAGAAGCTATATGCTTAGTGCTATGATTTTATCTGCATTATTTTTAGTTTCTTATATTGCGCATCACTTGTTTACAGGAGATACGAAGTTTGGAGGCGAAGGAATAGTTCGGTCTATCTACTTTTTTATATTGATAACACATATCTTCTTAGCTGCTATCATTTTGCCTTTTATCTTATTTACAGCATATAGAGGTTTACTTTTAGACGTAGCACAGCATAAAAAAATAGCGCGTGTAACCTTTCCACTTTGGTTGTATGTTAGTATAACTGGGGTAGTGGTATATTTTATGATTTCACCTTACTACATATAATTCTATGATGCGTATACTATTCTTTATTCTCGGTTTATTGCTTAGCACTTGGAGCTATGCACAATGTAGTATTTGTACCAAAACAGCTGGAGATATGGGAGACAAAGTGGCTACGGGTTTAAATTTGGGTATTGTATATCTCGCTTTTTTGCCGCTTACCATAATCGGAACTATAGGTTATTTTTGGTGGAAGCGATATAGAAAAGAGATTTAAATAAAAAAGCCTCACATCAATGTGAGGCTTTTTTATGTAGTTCAACCAGGATTCGAACCTAGACAAACAGAACCAAAAACTGTTGTGCTACCATTACACCATTGAACTATCCCGATGGGATTGCAAA
>Ga0222712_10000366_pt1 | contig 61649 bp, 52 predicted proteins | sample C33_657DmetaG_FD_165043 | JGI IMG/M metagenome (GOLD analysis project Ga0222712, IMG submission 165043) | Estuarine water microbial communities from San Francisco Bay, California, United States - C33_657D | ecosystem: Environmental > Aquatic > Marine > Unclassified | place: USA: California... | reverse complement strand
AGAGGTCTGCAAGATGCGCAGGCAACGACGGCCGGCTCCCCGTTGCTTTTTCTACTGCATCGGGGAACTTCGCAGCATGAGCAGTTGCCAAAGTGACCATCGGAATATCGGCTGACTGATGCTGACGCGCACCGAACACACCCACTGCAGTGTGTGGGTCGATGAGCTGCCCAGTTTTTTCAAACACATCACGAATGACTTCCAGCGTTCTTGCATCGTCACATCGTGCTGCACGAAAGACCGGTGCAAGCCAGGTGTTGTACTGCTCGGGGCTCACTGCAAATACACCTTCAGAACGAAAGCGACCCAACTGGTCGGCAGTGCGTGCACCATCGCGGTTGTTCATTTCAAAGAGCAACCGTTCGAAGTTTGACGACACCTGAATATCCATGCTCGGGCTCAGCGTTGGCAACACGCTTTGTGCGCGCATCTCTTGTGTGGCAAAAAAGCGCGTCAAAATATCGTTGGAATTTGAGCCAACGATGAGTTGATGAATAGGTGCGCCCATTTGTCGCGCAATCCAACCCGACAAAACGTTGCCGAAGTTGCCGGTGGGAACACTGAAAGAAACGCCATTGCTAATGGAAACACCACTAGAGGCCAACTGCTGCGCTGCAGAGAAGTAGTACACCACTTGAGCCATGATGCGTGCCCAGTTGATGGAGTTCACTGCCGACAGGCGTTGTTGTTCACGGAACTTTTGGTTGTTGAACATTGCCTTCACAAGGTCTTGGCAATCGTCGAAGGTTCCATTCACTGCAAGTGTTTTCACATTGGGTGAATTCACTGTGGTCATTTGGCGACGCTGCACATCGCTCACGCGACCCTCTGGATAGAGAATGACAATTTTGACGCGTGAGCAATTTTTCACGCCGTCAATTGCTGCGCTACCGGTATCGCCACTTGTTGCTCCAACAATGGTGATGTGCTCGTCACGTTGTTCGAGAAGCAAGTCGAATAATTGACCCAAAAACTGCAGTGCCACGTCTTTGAACGCCAAGGTCGGGCCATGGAAAAGTTCCAACATCCAGTGATTGGCTTCTAATGGAACAAGCGGGGTGACACGTGGGTCGCGAAATGTGGAATATGCAGTGCTGCACAGTTTCTGCAATGTGTTTGCATCAATTTCGTCGCCAATAAACGGCGCCATCACCGACGCTGCGAGCGATGCGTAGTCGGTGGTCAACGTGTCTGGAGCAGACGGCCACTGTTGCGGAACGTACAAACCACCATCGGTCGCTAGGCCTGCAAGTACAGCATCGGCAAAAGAGAGGACGGGCGCAGTGCCACGAGTTGATACGTACTGCATGAGTTATTGCCCTACAACTCGAATGAAGTCGCCCGATCGTTTGACTACTGCAAGACCTGCGAAATCGCGCAGACACTTTTGGACCGATGCTTCTTGGGCAAGGTGTGTAATGAAAACAAGACGTGCATTTTCGCCAATGCCTTCTTGTTCGGCCGTGCGAATACTCACGCCATTTTGCGCAAACACACCAGTAATGCTGTGCAAAACACCTGGCTGGTCGAGTACTTCAAGTGCCAACATGTATTCGCTGTGCGTTTTATCTATTGCGGTGAAGCGTGGTTTTGAGAACGAACCCAACATGGCGTGCGTACCTTTTTTCAAGTTCACTGCAGCGTCAATAGTGTCGCCCAGTACCGCACTTGCCGTTGGGCTGCCGCCGGCACCGCGGCCGTAGAACATCAGCGACCCCACTGCATCGCCCTCGACAAACACGGCGTTATAGGCCTCGCGCACGCTGGCTAGTGGGTGGTTCAGCGGGACCATTGCAGGGTGCACGCGCACGGCAAGTTCTTGCGAATCTGCATCGATTTCCGCAATGGCAAGCAACTTCACTACATAACCGAGGCGTTTTGCCACAGCAATATCGGCCGCTGTAACCGTAGTAATTCCTTCGCGATGAACATCGTGTGAAGTGACGTTGGCACCAAATGCGATGCTCGCAATCACTGCGCACTTCGCAGCCGCATCGAATGCTTCAACATCGGCTGTGGGGTCGGCTTCGGCATAACCCAAGGCTTGCGCTTCAGTAAGAACTGCTGCGTAGTCGGCGCCCTCTTCTGTCATCTTCGTCAAAATAAAGTTTGTGGTGCCATTCACAATGCCCATGACACGGCGAATAGGTTCGCCACGCAAACTCTCGCGCAACGGACGAATGAAGGGAATACCACCAGCAACTGCAGCTTCAAAGAGAAGGTCAACACCCGCTGCGTCAGCTGCAGCAAAAAGTTCTGCGCCATGTTCAGCAAGGAGTGCCTTATTTGCTGTGACCACTGGCTTGCCTTTGCCCAGCGCTTGGGTGATGAGGTCGCGAGCGGGCTCAATTCCACCCATGAGTTCGACCACAACATCGACATTGGGGTCATTGACCACGTCGAGCGGGTTCGTGGTGAATGCTTTCGCGTCGAGCGACACGCCACGAGCACGTGAAATATCGCGAACCGAGGCTCGGGTCACCACCAAAGTGATGCCTGTGCGCTGGGTGATTGCTTCGGCACGTTCGTGAACAAGGTTGATAAATGCCGCTCCGACATTTCCCACACCAATAACGCCTAAACGCACCTCTTGCTTCATCCCTTCAGGCTATAACCCACTTTTAGTGTTCTCGGCGCCGTATGTCCCGCTTTTCGTGACGAAACGCGCCTAGAACACTCAAGTTGGAGGGGGGATCTGCCGATAATCATCATGTCCGCACAACTACCCTTTGGAGGAACATGATTCACGCGTCCTCAACTCAACTTCGACGCATCATTGTTGCGGCGATCATGTTGAGCACCTTCCTCTTCGCGGTACCCACTCCCCCTGCATTTGCTGAAGATCTTGCGGGCCAACCCCCTGCATCAATTTTGGTGAATGGCAAAGGAAATGGCCACGGGCGCGGCATGAGCCAGTACGGCGCACTCGGCTGGGCCACCACCTACAACAAAACCTGGCAAGAAATTCTCGACTTCTATTACGGCGGCACCACGTTGTCGCCACTCACCGATGCAGATGCGGGTCTCACACCAAACGGCGTCATGAGCGTGCGACTCACCGCCCTCGATAACAAACAAACAGCAATGGTGTCGGAAAATGCTTCTCTCCTTCTGGAGAACGACCCCGTTCCGGGTCGCAAATGGGCGGCGCTTGTAGTGCGCGAGATTGCAGGCACTGTGGGCACGTATCGCGTATGGGGAAGCACCACACCAACTTGTGTTGCTGAGCAATCTGACCCCGTCGCAAATAAGTTCGTTCTCGTTGCCGACATTGCTGGCCCCACAAATGTTTCAACAACTCTCAGCAACGATGCATCTGCAGCAGTGATGCCGAATGATGCAATTGGCATATGTGAACCAGCCGGTGCCACGCGTTACTACCGCGGAACCATTCGTGCCGTGAACGGAACCGACAAAGAAAATCGCACCGTCAACCTGGTGAAACTCGACGACTACTTGCGTGGAGTAGTTCCTCGTGAATCCCCTGCGTCTTGGGGAGACCTCGCCGGTGGCGCAGGTATGAATGCACTACGTGCGCAAGCAGTTGCTGCTCGCTCGTACTCCCTTGGCCAAAAGCGCTATAGCTACGCTAAAACCTGCGACACGCAATCGTGCCAGGTGTACGGCGGTGCAGCACTTCGCGAAAAAATAGGCCGCCCCATTGCGGTTCTGGAAGACATGCGCACCAACACTGCCATTAGCGACACCAGTGGATTCATTATGCGTACCGCAAAAGGTGGCGTGGTGAGTACTGAGTTCACTTCGTCGAACGGTGGCCGCACAGCCGGCACTACCTTCCCCATGCGTGTTGATGATGGTGACATTGCGGCCGATTCATCTGACCTCAATTGGAGTGCAGTGATCGACGCACAGAGTATTCAAAAGAAATACCCCAGCATCGGTGTGCTGCTCTCGGTTGTCACCACCCACGACGGGCTAGGAAGCGATTGGAATGGTTATGCAACCAAAGTCACCATTTCCGGCACAGCAGGCGAAGTGAGTATGAGTGGATGGGATTTCAAATCGGCATTCGACCTGCGTTCTCCGTGGTACGAGACCACTCCCGTCTACGGCTCGACGGCAACGTCAACAGTGGTCGGGCCAATGTTGTTTATTGGTGACTCGGTTGGAGAAAGTATTACTTCTGAGTTCAACAGCATTGTTCGCCCGGCATACCCCAATGTTGATTATCAAGCGTTGAGTTCACGATGCCTGATTGGCGCTTCATGCACAGGTACGCCTGACGGAATCACCATCATCAACTCATTACCTGCAGATAAGACACCGGCAATCGCTGTCATTCAACTGGGCTACAACGATTCATCGAGCACCTTTGGCGCCGAAGCCGACCAAGTCGTTGCTGCTCTCACCGCCAAAGGCGTGCAGAGAATCATTTTCATCAACATGTCTACGCGACGCACAACAGCGGGGTATGACATATCGAATGCAGCACTCGCCAGGATCGCTGCAACATACGCAAACGTCACCCTGCTCGACTGGAATACATATTCATCTGACACTCCAAGGTGGCGTTGGTTTGTGAAGAACGACAATGTGCACCTCACGGCAACTGGCCAAACTGAATTTGCGTTGTACATTCGCGCACAACTCGATGCGCTACGTGCTCAGAGTTTGCTCCCCCAAACACCAGGCGCACCCGATGTAGTGATTGGTTTGCCACTGCGCACCAACCAAAAAGGCAACATGGTGAAATTGGTGCAGCAGTCACTCAACACTGCTTTCAAACTGAAGAAAAAAGCGATTCCTACCGATGGCGTTTTCGGCAAGAGCACAAGGTCACTCGTGATGAGGTATGAAACCGCTATGGCGCTTCCGGTTGATGGCATTGTCGACGTTGAAGTGTGGAAAAGTCTTGGCCTCGACAAAAAACCGCGCACATCTGTGTTGCGCCTTGGCACTCAGCATCCGTCGGTGAAAGTGCTTCAAGCAACACTGAATCGTGTACTGAAAACTACCTTGAAAACTTCTGGCTATTACGACGGCCCCACGGTGTACTACGTGAAGCAGTTCCAACAACGCGCAAAATTGCCCGCTACGGGCAACGTGAACCGAGCTACTTGGCTGGCGTTGATGACGACCGCAGATCGTCTATAGAAACACCAAAGCGCTGTGCCCACGCTTCATCGCTCACCATCTCGGGGTAATACGCACGGTATTCGCGCTTCAAGCGTGGGTAATCGCGGCGCAAACGCATGAGCGATACACGCAAGGCCTTCATATCGCGCCAGAAACGTGGAGTGTCGCGCACCAACACGTAGCCCTCATCGAGGCGTGGATGGCGATGCAAAATACTGTTACGGCGCGTAGCTAAGCCCACCGCGCGTGAGTTGATGGGAGCAACTCCCATCTTTTTGGAACGCAACCACTGCGGCAATATGTAACCACCAACAAGTGGCACCGCAGCAATAAATCCAATGAGACGAATCGGCTTTGGAATACCAGCAGGAATTTGAATTGCACTGAGTTCAGCGTTTAGTGGCCCAGCTTTTTCTTCGGGGCATACGCGCACTTCATCGTGCATTGCCGCATGGTCGACATTGCGCCAAAAATCGGGACCTTCTAAATAGTGGTCGAGACCTTTCAACATATATTCCAAGCTGGCATAGCGCAGTGAGAAAATGTTGCGGAACCCAAACGACAACGTGCGATATGCCGTGTGATACCACTTGTGCTGGTCGTAGACCAATGTTTCTACCAACAACATGTTGCGGGTTTCGTAGTACAGAGTCATTGGCCCGTTTTTGAGGGCAAAGTCGGCGTGCCACACTGCAACACCTTTCATGGTGATGCTGTGTTCGCCAGTGTGCATGAGGCCAAAGGCAACGTCGTCACCACGCACGAAGACTGGTACTGGGTTCTCTTTGCCAACTGCAATAGGGAACGCGGTATACCACCAGGCGGTGTATTCAAACTTCGGCTCAAGCTCATCGGCTAGCACTGTGATGCGATCGCGCAGATCGTCTTCACGACCAACTGCACGCAATGGATACGTGTAACGCCATGCATAGTGTGCGCCAGCTTCAAACTGCATCCAGGGAATCTCTTCCGAGATCATGGCCCCATGAATACAGAGCTTGTCGTCTGTGGCATAACGGAACATCGCAATGGTACGTACTAACGATTCCACTTCAAGTGAAATATCGTCGTCCATGAACAACACATGGGTGGTCCACCCATCGTTGCGCGCATGAATAAGACCTCGCGCGAATCCACCCGCGCCACCCAAGTTCGGGTTAGGAATAAGTGTTGGGCTCATGCCTGCACTTGCTGGAACTTCTAAGTTGCGCCCGTTGTCGACAATGGTGGCGCGGAAAGATTGTTCGATGCTTGGCACTTCAGTAATGAGTTGACGCATCCGCTCAACGTTGGCAAGTACGTAAGGCTGGCGATTGAACGTGGTGATGACCGCATTCATGCGTACTTCACGCAATGGGGCAGCACCTGAATACCAACCACCGGTCACAAGACGCCCACCATTGTCGCTATTGCGACGAACACTGACGTAGTACGAATCGACTGTGGTGTCTTGCAGATCACACACACGCAGGTTCACTACACCAGCACTTTGTGCAACATGTGTAAGAACAATGGTCTCTTTAAGGCGCTTCACTGCCACGATTTCAATTTCGCATGGCCCCGACACTTCAAGTACCGCATGCAACGCATTCACAGCCGATTTACGCCGCCAACGTGCTGCAGGGAAGACACCAAAGTATGTGTCGAAGGTTTGCACATTGCCCGCAATGCGCTCGTAAAGCGGTGGCTCGAGGGTGTCGGCGCGCGCTGGCAAAATGCGCTGCAACAGGTTGATATCGGGGAATGCTGCAACAGACATCAGAGTGGGTCCACCGAGAAGGGCGAAACTGCAGAGTCATTTTCCCAAGCAGTGAGCAATGCTCGCACTGCGCCAAGAGCTTCGTGAATTGTGACGTCCATATCGAGATAACGATATGTTCCCAAGCGGCCCACAAAGGTGATGTTGCTCAACTTCCCCACTTCATGCACATATTGCTGCAGTTGACCTTTTTCTTTCACCAAACGAATGGGGTAATACGGAACGTCATTGGGGTCGGCAAGGCGGCTGTATTCGTGGTACGTGACCGTTTTTTGATGTGTTTCCCATGGCGCAAAGTGCTTGTGTTCGGTGATGCGCGTATAGGGAACATCGGGGTCGCCATAGTTCATTACTGCACAGCCCTGGAAGTCGCCATCGTGTACTTGGCGTTCGAAGTCGAGCGTGCGATACCCCAAGCGGCCATGCTCAAAACCGAAATATGCATCGATGGGGCCACTCCACACCACGTGATCGGCGCCGGCAAGGTCGGCACGCGACTTCACCACACCCAAAGTGACGGTGATGCCGGGGTGGTCGAGAATATTGGCCACAATGGGCGTGTATCCGTCGCGCGGAATGGCCTGATACGGATGGTTGAAATACGAATCGTCGTAGTTAAAGCGCACAGGTAAGCGCGCCAAAATGCTTGCAGGCAATTCCACAGGGTCAACACCCCACTGCTTACGGGTGTAGCCATCGAAAAATGCTGCATACAGCTCTGGCCCAACAAACCGCAGGCCCTGATCGCGAAATGATTGTGGGTCGGTAATGCTTTGGTCACCAATGGAGGTGATGAACGCTTCAGCCTCTGCTGGCGTGAAAGTTTTGCCGAAAAATTGATTGATGGTGAGCAAGTTGACCGGCAATGAAAACACTTTGCCCTGTGTGGTTGCTTTCACTTTGTGGTTGTACGGCATCATGGTGCCGAAGCGATTCATGTACTGCCACACATGTTCATGAGCAGTGTGAAAAATATGTGGCCCATAAACATGCACCATCACATCGTCGTCTTGACGCTCTGTATGACAATTGCCCGCTACATGTGGTCGCGAGTCGAACACATCGACACGATGACCTGCTTCGGCGAGTTCACGAGCGATGACCGCACCCGAGAATCCGGCACCAACGATGGCTATATGACGAGGGCGTACAGGCACCCTGCCAGCCTAGTGAGCCATCTGTGGCCCGCAGAGTCCTTCGAGGTCACGTACCTGAATGAGATCGCGGTTGGCATAGGTCACAGGGTTCGATGGATCGGCACGCAATTTGAACGTGCGGAAAATCATCTCGGTGGTATCGACCGCAAGAATGCGACCAATGAGTGGCTCGCCAAGTTTCAAAATGACCTTGATGGTTTCAAGCGCCTGGATGGAGCCGATAATGCCTGGCAACACGCCAAGAACACCAGCTTCTGCGCAACTTGGTGCAAGTTCTGCTGGAGGTGGCTCGGGAACCATGTCGCGATACGTAGGGCCTTCGAGTGGGTGGAAAACACTCACCATTCCTTCAAAGCGGAAAATGGAACCGTGAACAACTGGAATGCCCAACTTCACGCTGGCATCGTTCAATAAGTAGCGGCTCGGGAAGTTGTCGGCACCGTCGACAATGACGTCGTAGCCAGCAATGATGTCCATGATGTTGCTTGCGTCGAGGCGCGTGTCGTAAGTAACCACGTTGACATCGGGGTTCATGAGCGTGAGCGTCTTTTTTGCACTATCTACTTTGCGATCGCCAATGCGGTCGAGGTTGTGCAAAATTTGGCGCTGCAAGTTCGACGCATCAACAACGTCCATGTCGATGATGCCAATGGTGCCTACACCAGCTGCAGCTAAATACAACGCTGCTGGTGAACCAAGGCCACCTGCACCAAGCATGAGCACCTTTGCGCCGAGCAATTTTGCTTGACCTTCAACGCCAACTTCTGGCAACAACAAATGGCGCTGATAGCGATTGCGCTGTTCTGGTGTGAGCGTGACAGGAAGCTTCCAGGTGCGGCCTTCGTCTTTCCATTTACCGAATCCGCCGTCCATGGATACAACGTTGGTGTATCCCATTTCAGTGAGAGTTTGTGCGGCAAACGCACTGCGCACACCGCCGGCGCAATACACCACGACCGGTGCAGCCTTATCGATGATCTTGCCTTCAATTTGGGCTTCTAAGTGTCCGCGAGGAATGTGCAACACATCGGGCAACGCACCTTGGTCGAACTCATCTGGCTCGCGAACATCGAGCACAATGACTCCACCAGCTTGAATGCGCTTTTGCGCTTCGGCGGTGTCGACCTCGGTAATTTGCGCTTTTGCCTTCGACAGAAGGTCACGGAATGTAGCCATGCCTAAATGCTACCTGATGGGTCGGGTTTCGGCTCGGGGCCCTTTTGCGGTGCTTAAGCCACTAATTGCGGCAAGAGAACGCTGATATCACCCAGCAATACCGCATCGGCATAGCGGTCCATCTCGGTGGGCACGCCGTTCACAATGATGATTTTTGCTCCCGCTGCTTTTGCCCGAGGCACGGCATTGGCCGCCGGAAACACCGACAAGGTGGAGCCCACAGCAACAAACACATCGCACTCTTCACTCACCTGCATGGCGCGTGCGATGACTTCAGGAACAAGTGCCTGACCAAAACTAATGGTGTCGCTTTTGAGAATTCCTCCACAGGCTAAACACTGCGGATCTTCCTCGCCGTTACGCACTCGTTCAATGGCATGCTCCATAGGAAGTCGTTCATGACAACTCCAACACGCGGTGCGAAACATCGTGCCGTGCACTTCAATCACCAACTCGGGTGAATTTCCCGCACGTTGATGAAGCTCGTCAATATTTTGCGTAATGAGACCGTGCATTTTTCCTTGCTGCTCCAGCTGCACAAGTGCAAGGTGACCAGCGTTGGGTTGTGCAGTCCATGCTGGCGAAATGAGCCGATTTTGCCAAGCGATTTTGCGAATCTCTTCGTCTTCTAGGTAGTGCTTGAGGGTTGCCACTTTTTCCGCTGCAGGGTTACGTGTCCACACGCCATTAGGCCCACGAAAATCGGGAATACCAGAATCGGTAGAAATGCCAGCGCCTGTCAGCACGGTGACACGCTCGGCACCTGCCAACATCTCTTGAGCGAGTTTCAATAGTTCTTCCGACATCGCTTCATTCTTACTCTCTTGAGTTCATCAAACAATTTGTGTCACCAAGTGCCTCACAATGCACACATATAAGCATGAACTCAACTGCAACTGTTCTTCACGATTCCGAAACACTGGTGGTCTACCCATGGCTTGACCCTGTGGTCGACTCCACCGGTTTTGAAGTACGCAGCGACTATGTCGAGCACTATTGGCTCGGCATACTGGGGCCTACTTCTACCTGGCTTTTGCGTCGCCTAGTGAGCGGGTTCGACCACTACCCCGACGGATACGAACTCAACTTGCCAGAAACTGCAGCAGCACTCGGGTTGAATTACCGCACCGACAAAGAATGCCCCTTTACGCGCGGAATTGACCGTTTAGTGATGTTTGGTGTGGCGCAGAAATACTCTTACGGGCTCGCCGTACGAACACGCATACCTGCGTTATCGGCACGACATGTTCAACGCTTACCCCAACACCTCCGCGAGACACATGCAATGTGGCTCGCTAACGCAACAAGTTAGACAGGCTTGAAACTGGTGACGGTGTCAATGAGGAGACGCGTGCCAAATGCTGTTGCACCTCTTTGCATCCAACCATCGTCGCCGTCAACTTTCATTGGCCCAGCAATATCGAGATGCGCCCACGGCGTGTTGCCCACAAACTCACTCAAGAACAAACCTGCAGTAATGGTGCCACCAGCTGGCCCACCAATGTTGCGCATATCGGCAACAGTGGAGTCGAGCAAACGACGGTATTCCTTCACCAACGGTAGTTGCCAAATGGGTTCATCGACGCGAGCCGCTGCATCTTCTAGTTGAGAGATGAGTTTGTCGCTGGTTCCTAAAACGCCAGCAACTTTTTCGCCGAGTGCTACCAGGCAGGCTCCGGTGAGCGTTGCGATGTTGATAATTGCCGATGGCTTGAGTTCAGCAGCAAGCGAGAGCCCATCGGCCAAAATGAGGCGACCCTCGGCATCGGTGTTGTGAATTTCTACCGTTTTGCCATTGCGCATGGTGAGTACATCGCCAAGCTTTAACGCGCTACCTGAAGGCATGTTGTCGGTACACATGAGAAATGCGGTGACCCGCGTTTGGCACTTCAAGGCACTGAGTGTGCTCATGGTGGCCAACACTGCAGCGGCACCACTCATATCCATCTTCATCACTGCATGTGATGGGTCGGAAGGCTTCAAGCTGATGCCACCCGAGTCGTACATAACACCCTTGCCGACAAGCACAACGTGTTGCTTTTTGCCCGCACCCTTGGGGTTGTACGACAACTTCACCATGCGTGGTGGCTCAATGCTTCCCTGGTTCACACCAATGATGCCGCCACAACCCATTTGAATGAGTTCTTCTTTGTTGTACACAGTGACGTCGAGGCCAGTTTGTGCAGCGATCTCTTGTGCTTTTTCTGCGAAGTGACGAGCAGTGAGATACGCAGGGGGCATGTTTGCAAAATCACGTGCCGTGCACACTGCATTAGCGATGACTGCTCCGTCTTTCACTCCACGTGAAATTGCCGTTGCATTAGCTGCAGTCGCCACCAGCACTACTTCACGTAACGGTGAAGCGAAATTTTTGTCGCTCTTCAGCGCGCTGTAGCGATGCGTTGCAAGTTGAATACCTTCAACAACAGCTTGCGCAACGTTTGCTTTGCTACCACGACCCAAGTTGGCAAGTGTGGTCGACAAACTTTCTACTTTGCCCGCAGCGCGAGCAAAGGCTGCAGCGGCTTTACGGGCATCGTTGGGCGTGAAGGAATTACCTGCACCAACGCCAACAGCTACAACAACAGATGCGCCACCTAAACCGTGAAGCACCAACGTTTGACCCACTCGGCCGTCGAAGCCTCGCTCGGCTAGCTGCTTACGACTGAGACCGATTTTTGGAGATACTGGCCCATCGGAGCCAACTGGCACACCAATGGCGTCTGCTTGTGAACGAGATGAGGTGGAAACGCTGAATTGAATAGTCACATGCGAAGTCTAAACGCTGCGCACAGGGCGACTCGTACCCTCTTGCCAGCGTGCCATGGTCCATAACAAATCGGACATGCGGTTGAGGTACGGCACAACATGTGAAGGCGATGGTGCAGCAGCAAGCGAATGGCGCTCTGCGCGACGCACAACGGTGCGCGCAAGGTCGAGCCATGCCGACACAGGGTGCTCACCGGGAACCACAAACTCTGTGGGGTGTTCAAATTGCGTATCGAGTTGGTCGATGAGTTGTTCCATCTTGGTCACCATTTCGGCTGACACACATGATTTTTCTGGAACCAGTTTGTGACGATTCTCAGGCAATGTGGCAAGTTCAGCCATGAGTACCCATAAGTCGCGCATGAATGGCTCGAGCATGGTGACCACTTCTTGTGAACGAGCATCGCTTGTGTTGTTGACTGCGGCGCTACGCGCTAACCCCAGTACGGCTTGCGCCTCGTCGACTGTGCCATAGGCGCGCGGTAGCGCTGAGTCTTTCGGCACCCTTCCTCCATAAAAGAGGCCAGTAGTGCCATCGTCGCCATCACGTGTATAGATCGGTTCGCGTGCCATTTGCCTCAACGTTAGTGCGAGAGAGTTACGAGCACCTGATCCTGTGCCGATAACTTGTAAGGAACATGAAAAGACAGACTTATCTTCAGGCCGTGAACGAACGCGTCATTGTATTTGACGGCGCCTTTGGCACATTTGTACAAGACCTCGATCTTGGACCTGACGACTTTGGTGGCGCCTCGCTTGAAGGCTGCAACGAGATGCTCTGCCTCACTCGACCCGATGTGATTCGCTCCATGCACGACGCGTTTCTCAAAGTAGGCGTCGATGCAATTGAAACCGCAAGCTTCGGCTCTTTCTCAACTGTTCTCACTGAATACGCCATTCCTGAAAAGTCATATGAGCTCAACGTTGCAGCGGCATCACTTGCTCGCGAAATGGCAAGTAGCTACGAATCCGACGGTCGCAATCGCTTTGTTGCTGGCTCAATGGGCCCCGGAACCAAACTGCCGAGCCTTGGGCATATCGGCTTTGCCGAACTGCGCGATTCTTATGTAGAGCAAGCACGCGGACTTCTAGATGGCGGTTCAGACCTTTTCCTCATTGAAACCTGCATGGACCTGCTGCAAATTAAGGCAGCGATGCAAGCATGTCGCCAAGCAATGAAAATTGTGGGTCGTGAAATTCCCATTCAGGTGCAGGTCACCATGGAAACAACAGGCCGCATGTTGGTAGGCACCGAAATTGGTGCAGCTCTAGTTGCTCTCGAAGCAATGCGACCCGACGTGATTGGCATCAACTGCGCAACTGGCCCAGCAGAAATGCAAGAACACTTGCGTCACCTCTCGCAACACTCACCTATTCCTATTTCTGTCTTGCCCAATGCTGGCTTACCGAGCGTTTTAAATGGCCGCACGCATTACGACCTCACACCGGCCGAGCTCGCTTCGTATCACAAGCATCACGTGGAAGATTTAGGTATTGGCATTGTGGGTGGCTGCTGTGGCACTACTCCAGAACACCTTCGCCAGGTGGTTGAAGCAGTGCGCAACCTCACACCTGCTCCACGTAACTTCACCTTTGAGCCTGCACTGACTTCTTTGTACTCATCGGTGCCCATTGTTCAAGACAATTCATTTCTCATTATTGGCGAGCGCACTAACACCAACGGCTCACGAGCATTTCGCGACCTGATGTTGGCAAGCGACTGGGACGGCTGCACCAAAATGGGCGCAGAACAAATTCGCGAAGGCGCACACGTTATTGACGTCTGTGTCGACTACGTCGGTCGCGATGGCACCGTCGATATGGACTCCATTGCCAGCAGGTTTGGTTCGCAAGTGAGCGTTCCATTGGTATTCGACAGCACCGAGCCCCAAGTAATGGAAGCAGGCCTTGTTCATAGCGGTGGTCGTGGCGTGTTGAACTCGGCCAACCTTGAAGACGGTGAAGCACCAGGCAGCCGACTCGACCGCGTCTTTACACTTGCCCGCGACTATGGATGTGCAGTCATTTGCTTGCTCATCGACGAACGTGGTCAGGCACGCGATGTTGAGTGGAAAATGGAAGTGGCGCATCGCCTGAACAAAATTGCCACCGAGCACTACGGCTTACGTTCGTCCGATCTCATCTTCGATGCGCTCACCTTCCCTATTGGCACCGGCGACAAAGATCTGCGTCGCGACGGCTTGGCAACAATGGAAGCTATTCGCCGCATTAAAGAAGAAATTCCTGGCGCCTTCACCACACTTGGATTGTCAAACGTCAGCTTTGGTTTGAAGCCAGCACTACGCCAGGTGCTGAACAGCGTGTTTCTCGCCGAATGCATGGGTGTTGGGCTCGACTCGGCAATTGTTCATGCCAGCAAAATTCTGCCGCTCTCACGTATTCCTGACGACCAAAAAGAAGCATGCCGCGCGCTCATTTATGACGAAGAGATTGGCGGCGAAAATGCACTCAATGTTTTACTGCGCCTCTTTGAAGATGTGCAGTCAGTTGATGCAGTAAAAGAAGACCGCAGCGACTGGACCCTTGAACGCATTTTGAAGCAGCGCATTATCGATGCTGAGCGCGACGGCCTCACCGACGATCTCAACGTTGCAATGGCGCAAGGCATTCCACCACTCGACATCATTAACAACATTCTTCTGGAAGGCATGAAAGTTGTTGGTGAGTTGTTTGGTTCAGGACAAATGCAATTGCCGTTTGTTTTGCAAAGCGCAGAAACGATGAAAACTGCAGTTGCACACCTTGAACCCTTTATGGAAAAAGTTGATGGGCAAACCTCCAAGGGTCGGCTTGTTCTCGCCACCGTGAAAGGTGACGTTCACGACATTGGCAAGAACTTGGTCGACATCATTTGCACCAATAATGGCTACGAAGTAGTGAACATGGGAATCAAGGTCTCTATCGCCGACATGATTGCCAAAGTTCAAGAGGTCAATGCCGATGCGCTTGGCATGAGCGGCCTCTTAGTGAAGAGCACACTCATCATGCGCGAAAACTTGCAAGAGTTGAATGCTGTTGGGCTGTCGGAAATTCCGGTCATTTTGGGCGGTGCCGCACTCACTCGTACCTATGTAGAAAAAGATCTGCGCGAGGTGTACGACGGCCGCGTGTTTTACGGTCGCGACGCCTTTGAAGGTCTTTACACACTCGACAAAATTATGGCCATCAAACGCGACGGCGTGGTTGACCCTGATTTCGGGCGCATCCCTAGTGGTCGCGTCCTTCCCGATCGCAACAAGGCGGAACGTGAAGAAGTGGAATTGCCGCATCGCTCACCCGATGTTGCGACCGACAACCCGGTGTTCACACCTCCATTCCTTGGTTCAAAAGTGGTGAAGGGTCTCGCAATCGACGACATTGCTGCCTACATCAATGAAACAGCAATCTTTCGCAACCAGTGGCAGTTCCGCCCCGAGAATGGCGAAACTGATGAGCAATTTAAAGATCGATTGCGTCCACTGTTGCGCGAGCAATTGAGCAATGCCAAAACCAGTGGCGTGCTGTTGCCGCAAGTGGTGTACGGCTACTTCCCCGTGAATGCCGACGGCACCGATCTTGTGGTGTACACCGACGACACCCGCACTACTGAACAGTGTCGCTTTCACTACCCACGCCAACGTGAAGAACCATTCCTCTGCATTGCCGACTTCTTCCGCAGTGTCGAGTCGGGCGAGAAAGACTACGCAGCGTTCCACATTGTGACCATGGGTAATGCGGTCAGTGAATTGGCAGCTGATTTGTTTGAGCAGAACAAGTATCAGGACTATCTCATCTTGCACGGCCTTGGTGTGGAAATGGCTGAAGCTCTTGCCGAGTATTGGCACCATCGCATTCGCGCTGAATGGGGCTTTGTTGAAGAAGACGGGCCATCTCTGCATGGACTCTTTCGTCAGCAATACCGCGGAGGGCGCTATTCGTGGGGATACCCAGCTTGCCCAGAACTTGAAGACAACGCAACCGTGGCTGCACTACTTGAGGCAGGACGACTTGGTATTGAAGTGAGCGAAGAAACGGGTTGGCAGTATCAGCCAGAACAAACAACTTCAGCAATCATTTGCCATCATCCTCGCGCAAAGTACTTCGTCGCCCGCTAAGTTCGTTTTATGCCTATCCTTACCGCAGTCAAACTTGGATTTTTGAACTACATCAACTACAAAGGTCGCGCGCGACGAAACGACTTTTGGTGGTGGATGCTTTTCACCATTGTTGGGCAACTTCTCATAGCGGGTGTGAGCACAAGTGGAGGCAACCTTTTCTCCGCGGCTATTTTTATACCTCAAATCATGTTTGGTATTCGTCGCATGCACGACGTCAATAAATCAGGTTGGTGGATTCTTCTCCCCATTGGCAACCTCATTTTCTGGGCGCAACCTAGCGATGCCGGAGTGAACCGCTTCGGGCCACCGGCTCCACCAGCCAACTTCTAACGCGTCGGCTGGCTGGCGTTCCAGGCATTCACGAGCGCGGCATATTTGCCGTTCTTCTCCACTAGTTCGCTGTGCGTTCCCCATTCCACCAGTTCGGAATGGTCGACAACCCCAATGGCATCGGCTCGTTGAACAGTGGTGAGTCGATGTGCAACCACAACCACACTGCGCCCCTGCATTAACGCTTCAAGAGCCGCTTCAACATCTTTTTCCGTGCCAGGGTCGAGGTTCGAGGTTGCTTCATCGAGCACGAGTACAGCAGGGTCAACAAGTGCTGCACGCGCCAGAGAAACAAGTTGACGCTCCCCTGCAGACAAACGCGATCCGCGCTCATGCACCTCGGTGTCGAGACCTTCGGGAAACGCCATAAAGCGTTCATACACACCCAACGCGTGAAGTGCGCTTTCAATTTCTGCATCGGTTGCTTCACTTTTCGCAATGCGCAAATTTTCACGAATTGTTCCGTTGAAAAGGAACCCTTCTTGTGGAACTACCACGATGCGCTCACGTAACGACTGCATCGTTGCATCACGCAAGTTCACGCCACCATACGTAATGGAACCAACATTTGGGTCATACAGGCGCGCCATCAACTTCGCCAGGGTCGACTTACCAGCGCCAGTTGGCCCCACCAGCGCAAGACGCTTGCCATTGGGCACCGCAATAGAAACATTGCACAGTGCCGGCTGAGCACCTGTTGCATACGTAAATGTGGCACCGCTCACCACTAGGTCGCCATGCTCTGGCAGGTCAACTGCAGAAATGGATTCATTGACCTCTGGTACCGCGTCCATAATGCCGTACAACTTTTTCAGCGCCGCACCCGCAGACTGCATGGTGTTATAAAGCTGCGACAACTGTTGTACGGGGTCGAACAAGTTGGCAAGAAGCAGCACAAACGCCACCACAGTTCCCACCGACACACTTCCCCGATGCACAAGCCATCCGCCCATACCCACAATGAGCGCAGAGGCAAAAATGCCAGCGAACTCAACAAAGCCGAAGTACCACATGCTTACTTTCACGCTGTGCATATGGCTCTTATAAAGAGCATCATTCGAGGCACGGAAGCGTCGAATCTGTTCCTCTTCACGGGCATAAGCCTGAATGACTCGCACCCCAGTAATTCCTTCTTGCAATGCGGAGAGGTTTGTACCCACGCGTTCGCGCACATCTAAATACGCCTTATTGGAATCGCGTTGGAACTTGATTGAAGCGGCGAAAATAACTGGCATCACGAGCAACGCCACAATGGTGAGTTGCCACGACAATGTGAAGAGCAAGATCACCGCCAGGAATAAAAGAAAACCTGCTGAAATGAATTGCAATAAACCCCACTGCACCAGTTCACTCATGCTCTCTATATCGGCGGTCATGCGTGCTACCAGAACACCGGCTTTTTCTCGGTCGTAGAACGCCATCGACTGTTTTTGCATTTGAGAGAAAACGCGCAATCGCAAGACGCGTAAAAGATTCTCTCCAGCTCGGTTAATGAAAATGTATTGCGCACGCCCAAAGCAATACGCAATACAGGTCACCGCAATATAAGCAACGACCGAAATATTGAGCGAGCGAGTGTTCTTTGCGCGAATTCCCGCATCGATGCCGTGGCGCACAAGCACAGGGCCAGCCAATGTGCACAACGTGACCGCAATAACGCAAGCAAGTGCAGCAAGCATTGTTTTGCGAAAAGGTGCCGCCATGGCAAGAGTGCGACGCAATAGGTTGCGAGCTTCATCGCGTGATACACGATCTTCTTCGGAAACCGCTCCACCACCCCACATTGCTATTCACCCACCAATTGGTTGGTCTGCTCTGCAATGTTCTTTTCTTGCGCTGCAAGAACTTCGCCATACTTCGCATTGGTCGCAAGCAAGTGAGCATGTTCACCAAAAGCAACAATGCGACCTTCATCGAGCAATGCCACTTTGCTGGCAAGTGCAATAGTTGCCGGCCGATGCGCAATGACCAAAGTGGTACGACCACGCATCACCGTGGTCATTGCCTCTCGAATTTCGTTTTCCTTGGCAGGGTCCACCGCAGACGTAGCATCATCGAGCACCAACACGCGTGGGTCGGCCACAATGGCACGTGCAATGGCAATGCGTTGACGTTGCCCACCCGAGAGCGAGTATCCGCGCTCACCCAGAACAGTGTTGTACCCCTCGGGAAGTTCCAAGATGAACTCGTGTGCCCCCGCTAAACGAGCTGCACTTTCAATGCGATCTTGAAGTGCATTGGGGTCTGAAAAGGCAATGTTGGCCGCAACCGTGTCGTTGAATAACAAAGTGTCTTCAAAGACCACTGCAACCGCACGCCGCAGTTCAGATAAACGCAACTGACGAATATCGATGCCGTCGAGAGTGATGTCGCCAGAAGTCGTGTCGTAAAAACGCAACAGCAAACGTGCCAGCGTGCTCTTACCGCTTCCTGTTGCCCCAACAATTGCTACAGATTCTCCGGGCTGAATGACCAAATCTAAATTGCTCAGCACTTCTTGGCCATTGTTGTAACCAAATGAAACATTGCTGAAGGTCACTGCACCCGTAAAAGCAGAACTTGCTCTACTGGGAAGCGCGACCGGTTTTGGTGGGTCGGCAATTGCTGGTTCGGTCGACAACACTTCATTCACGCGCATTAGTGCTGCAGCAGCGCGTTGACCAAAAGCCACGGTCATTCCAATATTGCGCAACGGCCAGATGAGCATGGTGAGATACGTATTGAATGCAACAAGGTCACCCACGCTCATTTGGCCATTAATGACGCGGTGTCCGCCAATACCTAAAACAGCGATGAGTCCAATAGATGGTAAAAGATCTATACCTGGCAGAAATTTGCTGCGTATTTTTGCGGCCCCGAGTGAGACATGACGAATATCGTTCGCTTCTTTTTCCAACTTGCGCATTTGTGTTGCTTCAGCACCAAAACCTTTCACAACACGAATACCCGACACACTTTCTTCAACAACGTTGGCGAGTTCTGCTTGTTCTGCTTGTATCGCAAGAACTGCCGGATGAATGTCGTGAGAAAAACGTCGCGCGGCCAGGTTGATAAACGGCAAAGGTGCGAGCGCAATAATGGCAAGCATGGGTTGACTCGAGAGCAAAATCACCATCACGGCAACCACCATCGCCACATTGGAAATGGTGATGGGAATCATCACAACAAAACCCTGAATTTGGCCGAGGTCGCTTGAGGCACGACTCATGAGCTGCCCTGTTTGGGTCATGTCGTGGTATCCGATGTGCAGACCCTGTAAATGTGTGAAGAGGCGCTCGCGCAGCGAACTCTCAGTCCATCTGCTCTCGCGAAAACCAATCCATCTGCGCCAGCCAGCGAAAAAGCCTGCAATGATTCCGGCGCAAGTAATTGCCCCCGCCCAGAACAACAATGAACCGCTTTGTTCAATGCCACGGTCAACACCCAGCTTGAACAGTTGTGGAATCGACACCTTGCCCGCACTCCACATGAGCCCAATGACCACGCCCTGCAGCAAACCTCTGCGCTGTTCACGCAGCACCTTGCGTAAAAGTTTCCAGCCCTCCGCGGTAGCGGGGCCGTCCTGTGGGTGGCTTTCCGCTTGCGACATCGCTTCTACCGTACCGTTTTGGCTCTACCCGCTGGTAGCCCACCTCCTCATTTCCGTCTAATATCGCTTTATGACCGCACTTGAATCACAGCCCTTTGCCGACTACAGCCCTTTTCTTCGTGGAGCGTACGGACCCGTTTTCGATGAGATGAACGAAGCGAACTTACGCGTCACTGGTGAAATTCCTGCCGCACTCACTGGCGTGTACATGCGCAATGGCGCGAACCCACAGTTTGCACCCATGGGTCGTTACCACTGGTTCGATGGCGACGGAATGATTCACGCTGTGTATTTAGAAAACGGCAAAGCTCGCTACAAGAACAGGTGGATTGAAACACCTGGTTTGCGTCACGAACGTGAACAAGAAAAAGCACTCTTTGGCGGCATTCTCAATTTCCAATTCCCACCTGAAGACATCATGGCCGAATGTGGAATTTTCAAAAATGCAGCGAACACCAACATCATTCGCCACGCCGACAAAATTCTTGGTCTGTGGGAAGGTGGTCCACCATCAGAAATCACCCGCGAACTCGACACTGTTGGCATCATGGACTACGCCGGAAAACTTGAAGGCTCCATGACTGCTCACCCGAAGTGGTGCCCCGAGACCGGTGAACTCATCATCATTGGTTACGACCCCATTGGCGGACAACCTTTCTTGCGTTATCACGTTGCCGACAAACACGGCAACCTTGTGCACAGCACGCCCATCACCATTCCTGAAGGCGTCATGATGCACGACTTCCTCACGACGCGCAATTACTCCATCATTTTCGATTTGCCCGCAGTCATTGCAGCAGCAATGGAAGGCAAGTCAATGTGGCAACCAGATCTTGGTGCACGCATTGGCGTGATGCCGCGTCATGGCAACGATGCCGACGTGCGTTGGTTCGATATCGACCCCTGCTACGTATTTCACTTCTTGAATGCATGGGAAGAAGTTGGCAGCGATGGGCACGAGCGCATCGTTGCTTATGGATGCCGCATGCCGAACGTCGACCTCGACTTCGAGGCAACGGGCGATGCACCAAGTGGCATTGCAGCAGTCGATGGCGTGGGCATGGCCAAGTGGACCATCGACCTCACCACCGGCACCGTGAAAGAAGAAATGATTCACGATCTGCGCAGCGACTTCCCTCGCTTGCACGACGACCTCTTGGGTTTGAAGCATCGCTATGGCTTTGCCTCAGCAACCCTCGATGGCCCGATGGGCCTGGGTTTCAACGGCATCATTCGCTACGACCTAGAAGGTGGCAGCGACCAAACCTTCGCCTTCGGGCCTGGCACCACCATTGGTGAAGCCGTTGTTGCCGACGACCCCACACGACCAGGTGAACTTGGCGCATATGTCATGGTGTATGCCACCGACCTTGCCGCAATGACCACCGACTTTTGCATCTTCAACGCTGAAGATATTGCAGCAGGCCCTGTTGCCCGCGTGCACCTGCCACAGCGTGTGCCTGCAGGGTTTCACGGCAACTGGATGCCCGGCGCCAAATAGCATGTGACACCTCGTTGGCATGATTTTTTCATGACAACGAATGCCACACTCCCCGGGTTCACTCCACGCCAAACACGGCTGTCTCGTCATACGCGTGAGTTGGGGCTCAAACACATTGCGCTCATCAAAGCTCAGCTCGCTGAGCAAGCCCGGCGTGAAGAACTTCAACGCTCCGAGAAAGAAGCCCAACGCTCCAACGTGGCCTAGTTTTCGTTAACGTTTGCTTCTCAAGAGAAGCGAGCGAGCAACATGACAACACCAACACTCAACCTCGGCCCGGTGGGTATTTTCACTGGGGCATTTGAAACTCAACGTTCCCCCATTGTGCGCGAAGGCATTGCTGCACTCGACGAGCGTGGTTGGCCAACACTATGGATTGGCGAATCGGTGAACCGCGAAGTGTTTGCCAACGCCATGTTGCTCTTGAACTCCAGCAAAAACATTCGCATTGCGTCGGGCGTTGCCAATGCGCAGGTACGCACTGCCCTTTCCATGCACAGCGGGTGGATGGCAGTTTCTGAAGCACACGAAGGTCGATTTGTATTGGGTATTGGTGTGAGCCATTCCACGTTTGTGAACCGCGTTTTAGATGCCGCGTACAACACCCCGCTCACCCTCATGAAGAACTACCTCGACACCATTGACAAAGCCACATATATGGGCCCCACACCAAACACCACTCCACATCGCATGTTGGGCGCGCTAGGCCCACGCATGGTGGGTCTTGCTGGCGAACGCACATCGGGTGCGCTCACTTACTTCATGCCACCTGAACACACTGCACTCGCTCGCGGTGATATAGACAGCACCAACCCTGCAGCAAACCTTGCCGTCGAACAAATGGTTGTTTTGGAAACAGACAAGGCAAAGGCTCGTGCTATTGCGGTTGCTGGCATGACTCGCTACTTACGCTTGCCGAACTACACCAACAGTTTGAAGCGCGTTGGTTTTACCGATGCCGACATCGACGCAGGCAATGGCGAACCTTCTCAACGCCTCATCGATGCAGTCATCGTGTGTGGAGACGAAGCAACCATTAAAAATCGTGTCGCCGAGCATCACGCTGCAGGCGCCAACCATGTATGCATTCAGGTACTCACCGACACGCCACAGGTGGTGCCCATGGCACAGTGGAATCGCCTCGCCGACGCCTTGCTATAAATTTACGATGCGCTCGGGCTGAGCGCCTTCACTGCATCCCAATGGCTGAGTTCTGGGTCAAAGGCCATAATGGCAATTGAGCTTGTGGTGACTCCGTTTGCAAAGTACTGATCAATTTGTGCACGGCACTTTTCAGGCGAGCCATGAACAATGAGTTGGTCGACTACTTCATCGGGAATCGCAGCAAGTGCAGCTTTTCTATCGCCAGCTTTCCATGCATCCCACATACCTTGAAATGCTGGGCCACGACCCAACCACTCGTGGAACTGCGCGTATACCGGAACATTCATGTAAGCCGTAATGGCAAACCGGGCAGCCTTGCGCACCACTTCAGCGTTTTCACTTGGGCATACGAAAATACGGCACACAATTTCTTTTGGCACACCATTTGCTGCGCCGTTCACCACTGCAGCAACTTTTTTCACGTCTTCAGCTGAGAGCCAGTTGATGATGGTGCCGTCGGCTTCGCGCGCAGCTAAGCGCAGCATTCCTTCACGCAAAGCTGCAACAAGAATCTTCGGCTTCACCTCAGGCTTCACGCCTAAACGGAAACCGTTAATTTCAAATGTGTCGTACTTCTTAACAATTTTTTCACCCTCAAAAGAGTCGTGCAGAAAACGCACGATATCGCGCACTTTCTTGTAGGGCTCTACAAAAGGTACGCCATTCCATTTTTCAACAATGACGTTGCTCGATGAGCCAATGCCAATAGCAAAACGACCAGGCGCAGCATCGGCAAGTGATGCAACGCATTGTGCAAATGCAGCTGGTGAGCGCGTGAAGGCCGGAACAATTGCTGTTCCTAAACGCAACCGTGGTTCCCATGCAGCGGCCATTGCAAGTGGAGTAAATGCATCGGCGCCGTCTGACTCTGCAGACCAGATGTCGCTGTAGCCGAGGTCGGCTAATTCACTGAGTTTTTCACGATGCGAATGGAGATGCCCAGGGAGTGGAACGGTCATTCCATTACGGCGAGGGATGGCTTGGCTCATGAGACTTCCTTATCTGTAGGAACTTCATCTTTCCAGAAACGAACGATGCAACTTTGACTGGCGGTTGCCATGAGCGTGCCATCTTCGGCATACATGTGCACCAGGCCGTGTGCAAAACCGCGGTCGATGGCATGAATACGGATATCGAGCAAGACCCATTCTGTGGGCACCAGGCGCACCACACGCAATGTGTTGTCGAGGCTGTTGCCCCCACCACGAATACCCATGGCTTGGCTCACGCCAAGGGGGATGTAGTCGCCCAGAACCGCAAGGGCACTTGCGTCGACGCCTTGAATGACGCCAGGGATACGTGCCCACATGAGGGTTTGACCATCGCCCACTGTTTTGTCGAGCGTGGCAATTTGGCGTCCCTTCACGAGTTTTTTCTCAATGCGTTCGTTGATGGAACCTTCTTGAAGACCGCGATGAATAAACAACGGGCAGTCATCTGGTGGCGGAACAACAGGCATGGTTTCGAACTGCCCGTGAAGGTCGAGCGGACGATCACCCAATGCAGCGTTGACGGTGAGAATTTCTCGCTCCCCCACATGGCAAACAGCACGGGCTTGAGTCATTTGATGTCCCGATACCGACACCGTCACATCGATATCCATCACTTCGCCTGGTCGCGCATAGGAAAGGTACTGAGCAGTGGCCCAAATGAGATTGCGACCCGTTGTAGCTTCCATGGCCGAAATTGCTGCAGCAAGCCCACAGCCGCCAAAGAGAAAATTGACAGAGGTAGAGATATGAGGAACTACCTCTAAGTGCCAGCGGAAGGGATTATGGCTACTTTTCAGCCCAAGAAATTCAACGGTATCCATACCTTGACGACGCTAATACGCACAGGGCCAAAGCGTTGTAGTTTGCAGTGATATGTCAGACACATCCCCACACAGCTCCCGCGAATCTTGGCAAGGAGACGCATGTTCTCTCGTTGAAGAATTTCGTGCCAAACGACGCAGCCCGGCTGAAGAACTCGCTGCAACTTTGCGCGATATTGAAAAGAGCGACCTCAACGCATTTAGTTTCATCGATGCAACCAACGCTCTCGCTGCGGCACAGACCGCCGACACGTCGCTCCCCTTTGGTGGCGTGCCACTCGCAGTCAAAGAGTTAGATTCGGTTCAGGGTTGGCCCGATACATCTGCATGTGCAGTCTTTGCCGACCGCGTTGCCGAGCACACCTCAATCATGGTGCAACGCTTGCAACAAGAAGGTGGCATGGTTCCCTTTGGCCTCACCACGGCTAGTGAATTTGGTGGCGTCAATGTCACCCGCACTGTTTTGAATGGCGCCACGCATAACCCATGGCGCACAGGGCTCACCCCCGGAGGTTCTTCGGGTGGTGCTGCTGCTGCAGTTGCTGGCGGTCTATGCACAAGTGCAACTGCAGGCGACGGCGGCGGGTCTATTCGTATTCCTGCAGGCTTCACTGGGCTTGTTGGTTTGAAAGCAACTTATGGTCGCATTCCGCGCGCGCCACAGCACTACATGGGAAACCTCACCACCACAACCGGTTGTGTTTCACGCAGCATTCGCGACACCGCACGATGGTTCGACATTGCTAACGGTCACGATGCACGTGACCCCTTCAGCTTGCCGCGCGATGCAGGTTGGGAAGATGCACTTGGCACACTTTCATTGCGTGGGTTACGCGTTGCAGTGGTGCCGAACTGGGGTGGCGCTGTGGTGTCGCCACACATGTGGAACGTATTGAATGAAACAGCTGAGTGGCTCATTAGTTCACAAGGGTTGCATCGCGTCGACAACGTGAATACCGAATTGCCCAGCATGGGTGCCGCATGGTCTATTTCAGGAATGATCTCTATTGCTGCAGAACTCGCTGAGTTTTGGCCAGAGTGCGCCGATGTGCTCACACCAGAAATTCGCATGGGCTTAGAGTTCACAAGTGGGCTCTACAGTTCAGCTGCGCGCGACAAAATTGAACAACGGCGCATGAAGTTGAATGAGCGCATGGCTGCCATTTTCTCTGAAGTCGATATTTTGCTCACTGCAAGTAACCCCGACATTGCCTTTGCCGCAGAAGGCCCCCTCCCCGACACATTTGGTGGAGAAAGGGGTGGCGCTGCCAACAACGGCAAGCTCACATTCCCCGCAAACCTGCACGGAAACCCTGCTCTATCGGTGCCTGCCGGACAAGTAGATGGCCTGCCCGTTGGTCTACAAATTGTCGGCAAACATTTTCAAGAACAGATTCTTTTGGAACTGGGTTTGGCAATTGAGCGCTCACGACCATGGCCATTAGTGGCTCCATCTGCAACGATATAAACAGTTTTACTTTTGGGGAGAGATATGACTACGAATACAGGACCACTCGCAGGAATCAAAGTTGTCGACATGTCGGTAATGATTTCCGGACCACTCACCGCAATGATGCTTGCCGACTACGGCGCAGAGGTCATCAAAGTGGAGTCACCAGGTCTTGGCGACCTCATGCGATTTCTTGGCACAAGCAAAGGTGGCATGACTGGTTTGTTCTCACTCAACAACCGCGGCAAGCGCGCCATCACGTTGAACGTGAAACAAGCCGAAGGTCTTGACGTTCTCAAAAAACTTATTGCCGATGCTGACGTATTCATTCAAAACTTCCGCCCCGGTGCGATGGACCGTTTAGGTCTTGGTTACGACGACGTGAAGAAGTTCAACCCCAATCTCATTTATGTGTCGGTGAGCGGATACGGCCCAACTGGGCCCAACAGCCACCGTCGTGTGTACGACAACGTCATTCAAGCTGCAAGTGGTATGGCAGCAGTACAAACTGACCCGGCAACAGGAGCGCCCGGCATGTTGCGTAACTTGGTATGCGACAAGGTCACCTCATATACCGCAATGCAAAGCATTACCTCTGCACTATTTGCACGCGAACGCGGCATCGCCAAGGGTCAACACCTCACCGTTGCCATGCTCGACTCTGCAGTTGCTTTCCTCTGGCCCGACGGCGGCATGGACGCAGCATTGCTCGACGACGATGTCACCCGCATGCCCACACTTGGCTCCAACTACTCAGTTACTAAATTGTCTGACGGATACTGCGCGGGCTCTGCAGTGAGCGATGCCGAGTTCCGCGGTTGGTGTGCAGCCCTTGGTCATGAATCAATAGCCGACGACCCACGCTTTACTTCAGCGAAAAATCGCGGTCTCAATATAGATGCACTCGTTGCCACCATGGCAAAACATGCACTTGAGGCCAACCTCGACGACTTCTTGCGCGTTGCTGAAGAAAACGACGTACCTGCGTCGCGTGTCAACACCATTGCCGACCTGCCCTCAGACCCACAAATTGTTCACAACGAAGTGTTTGTTGAACGAGCACACCACACTGCAGGAAACATGCGTGAGGTACGCCCAGCAGTTGTCTTTTCCGATACAAAACTACGCGTGAGCCGCCCGGCTCCAATGGTGGGAGAACACAGCGATGAAATTGTGAGCGAACTTGGCCTCGATGCAGCGCACTTGCGCTCTATCGGTGCTATTTCGTAATTGAACGACCCACAATTTCTTTCATAATTTCGGTGGTGCCACCGTAAATGGTTTGAATACGGCTGTCGGCCCAAGCACGCGCAATGGGGTATTCCATCATGTAGCCATAGCCGCCATGCAACTGCAAGCAACGATCGACCACTTTGTTTTGCAGTTCAGTGGTCCAGAACTTCGCCGCTGCTGCTTGTTCTGCAGACAGCTTGCCTTCACAGTGCAGTTCTACGCACCGGTCTACATACACCTGTGCAATTTGCACTTCTGTTGCAAGTTCAGCAAGAAGGAACTTGCTGTTTTGGAATTGCGAAATGGATTGACCAAATGCTTTGCGCTCTTTGGTGTAATCGAGAGTCCAGTGCAATGCTGCATCGGCAACTGCAACAGCCCCAACAGCAATACCGAGGCGCTCTTGAGCAAGGTTGGTCATGAGATACACGAAACCATTGCCCTCTTCACCGAGGAGGTTTTCCGCAGGAACTTCAACATCGGAAAAGAATAACTCTGCAGTGTCTTGAGCATGCATCCCCAACTTGTCGAGGTTGCGACCACGTTCAAAGCCCTTCATGCCCCGCTCTACAAGAAGCAGTGAAATACCACGGTGGCCTTTTTCTGGGTCGGTGCGACACACCACAATGACCACATCGCTGTTGATGCCATTGGAGATGAAAGTTTTGGCGCCATTCACAACGAATGCACCACCCTTTTTGAGACCCGTCGTGCGAATGCCAGCGACGTCACTGCCCGTATTAGGTTCGGTAATTCCTAGTGCACCAATGACTTCACCAGTGACCATGCCGGGCAAAAACCGTGTGCGTTGTTCTTCGTTGGCAAGACCCAAGAAGTATGGCAACACAATGTCGTTGTGCAATGTGATTCCGTTTGCACTACCAATGACACCGGTGGCACCAATTTCTTCGGCCATGATTGCTGCAAAGTGATAATCATCGGTGTCGCCGCCACCGTATGCCTCGGGAACATTGAGACCAAGGAAACCTTGCTTGCCAGCATTGAGCCACAACTCGCGAGGTGTAATGCCTGCTTTTTCCCATTCTTCATGATGTGGCACTACTTCATTATCGAGCCACGAACGAAACGTGGAACGAAATTGCTGGTGGACATCATCAAAAATTGTGCGTGGGAAAGCTTCCATTCCGCCAACGCTAGATGTTGAAGGCAGGCGAAGAAAAACTGTGAGCGAAGTTCCTAGCCAGCAAGCACAGCGCGTGCAACGAGATCTACACCAAAAGCGGTGAGAATTGCCAAATACAAGAGCCCTGTTGCCGCCATTACTGCTGAATAGCTACGTTCTTTCAGCGCAGCCTTTGTGACCACCACAAGTACGGCTGTCGCAACGACGCAGGCAATCCAGAACCAACCCAGGGTGCCATTCCAGCCATCATCAATGGAGCCGTTAATAACGCTCACCATTCCTGTTGGCAACAGCATCGAAAGCACTTCAAGGGGCAATGCCCAATACATCACGTCAACGAGGTCGTTCAGTAGTTTGCGAGGCATTCCTGGTTGCACCAAGTACCAGTGACCCAAGAGCATGGCATCGGTAATAGCACCCAAAAACATTGCGCCAATCACAACACGAAAAGACGCCAACAAAGAATCGCCAAAACCACTTGCAACATCGAGCGCTCCAGCAACAACACCGATGCCGCCGATGAGTGGCGCAAGCAGTAATCGGTGTGGTGGGGTTTTACGCAATGTGAGTAGTGCTAGTAGTGCTACGACGAGCGACGCACCTTCGCGTACGGGCACCACACCCAAGGTGAGCCCACAGGCAAAGGCACCTGCAGCCATTGTTGCAAACACGCCATGCAAGAGCCAGGTGTAGCCGCGGCCAATTTCGCTATTGCGGGTCGTGAGCCAGCAAAAAAGCAGACCTCCACTCGCCCATTGCAGAAGTACTGTGGCCGCATCAAGTCGCATCACGACATGCAACCTAGGCGACGCAGCGTCGCCAAGAGTGAATTTGTGACCAAAAACTCTCTAGCGAGCAGTAACAGTGTCGGTATCGCGACCCGAGCGCAACAAGGTTCCGGGTCGTGAAGTGAGGATTTCGCCATCACGTACGGCTTCAACACCGTTGATGAGTACGTGGTTAATTCCTTCAGCTTCCCCATACACGCGTCCGGCGCCAGCAGGCATATCGAACTTTGTGTACACAGGGCCAGGGCCAACGGTGAGTGGATCGAGCACCACAACGTCGGCGCAATAACCCACTTCAATACGACCACGGTTGCGCAAACCATATAGGCGCGCTGGCTGTTCGGTGAGGTGGTACACCGCTTCTTCCAGGTCCATGAGTTTTTCATCACGTACCGCACGCGCAATGAGCGTCGTGGAAAAAGCGAAACTGTCAATCATGTCGAGGTGAGCACCAGCGTCACTTGCGCCAACAATGGCACGCTCATCGCGCCACACTTCAACACGACGCTTCCATGTTGCCGTATCTTGACCTTTGTCTTGGTTGGCAATGACCGTACGTAAATTGTCGTCGATGACAATGTCGACAAGGAGATCCCAAGGCTCCACCTTGAGTTCTTTTGCAATGTCGCCAATGAGACGCCCTGCGTATTTTTGCCACTTGTCGGTAAAGGTTTCCAGCAAGATGTATGCGCCCCAGTTGCCAATAGAGCGAGTAGGACCCTGCGTGCTTTGCGCCAAGCGATTCATTTCTTCGCGGCCCTTCGGGTCACGCATCATAGTGAGCTTCACATCGTCGGGAAGCGCCATCAGCTCGTCCCAACCATTCAAAATATCGAGAATAAAACCGCTCTTAAAGTTCAAACGAATGCGAAAGGTGTCGGGCAAGGTGAGCGCGATGACTTTGCCACCACGCTCAGCAGCAATATCGAACCCTTTCAACTGATGTTGAACAAGATCCCAGTTCTGCGCGTACACCTGCAACAAGTTCCAGTTCAACGGACGGTTTGCTGCAGCGCTCATATCGCCCATGAGCTCGAAGGTCTCTTGGGCAAATTCACCAACGGCAGGAATGAACTCAAGTGTGGTGCCAGGGAATTCTTCAACCACTGCACACAAAGCAATGAGTTCTTTACGTGAGCCGTGACGCGAAGGAACAGGAACACCTGTGTGGTCGTTGTGACTTGGAGACCATGTGGAAGAAAAGCCCATGCCACCTGCGCGTAAACCATCGCGCAACAAGTTACACATAGCCTCAATTTCTTCATCGGTCGCTTCACGTTGGTTGGCAGCATCGTGCATCACCACACGGCGCAATGCGCTGTGACCAACAAGGAAGCCGGCGTTCGGCATGAGGGTTCCATCGAGCGCATCGAGATATTCCGCAGTGGTGGTCCAGTCCCACGGAAGTCCTTGTTGCAACGACTCGAGCGGCATGCCTTCAACGCGAGCCAACATCCGCATGAGGTAGTCGCCATCTTGTGGAGTAAGCGGCGCAATGGTGAAGCCACAGTTACCACCAATGACGGTGGTAACACCATGCAACGGCGATGGGCTGAGTGACGTGTCCCAAAATGCTTGCGCGTCGTAGTGCGTATGCAGGTCGATGAAACCAGGTGTGACTACTTTGCCAGTTGCATCGATGGTCTGATGTGCTGATTCTGTGATGGTGCCTACTTGAGTAATGCGCCCATCAACAATTCCCACATCGGCACGTCGGCGCACTGCGCCTGTACCGTCAATAACATCGCCACCGGTAATTAGAACGTCGAGCATGATTCCCCCATCTCTCAGGGTCTTAATCTATGCGAGAACAACCAAATCGTGCGAGACGAGGTTCATAGCAAGCGGGCCCTGGTCGGTTGCCACCACAATGTCTTCCAAACGCATGCCAAATCGACCCGGAATGTAGATGCCTGGCTCGATACTAAATGCATGTCCTGCAAGCAATGCCTCGGTATTGCCCGCCACGATGTACGGGTCTTCATGGGCTTCCATGCCAATGCCGTGACCGGTGCGATGCACGAAATACTCGCCAAAGCCAGCTTCGGTAATGACGCGCCGGGCGGCTTCATCGACCGATTCACAGGTTGCACCCACTTGGGCTGAAGCAACCGAAGCAGCTTGTGCTTCTTGCAACACTGCATATGCTTCCAAAATTTCTTGTGACGGCGTACCTAAATGCACACAACGCGTGATGTCGCTGCAGTAGTCGGCCATGGTTCCACCAAAATCACACAACACAATTTCACCGTCACGAATGACGCGTGCGCCTGGGTGATGATGTGGGCTTGCAGCGTTTTCCCCCGCTGCAACAATGGCGAAGTTCACCACATCGTGGCCTTCTTCTAAAAGTCGCGCTGAAATATCGGCCGACACTTGCGCCTCGGTGCGACCTACTAATGGAATGAGACCCGAATGCAATTGCGTAGCTACGCGATCGGCAGCTGCACCCGCGCGTTGCAGTGCTTCAATTTCACTTTGAGTTTTCACTTTGCGCAACGGCCCCACAACATCTACTGCTCGCGAATAGTGCGCAGAAGGTGCGGAAGCAAGTAGCTCTACCAAAAAGCGCGCCCACATTTGATCGCCAACCGATACGGTGCGTGCGTCTTTTGTGAGTTGCGCCACCATTGCCACTGGGTTATCGGTTTCGTTCCATGCAGCCAGCGTGAACACAGTGGGGTGCAATGCAACACGAGGTGCTTCTAAACGAGGAATGACCAACGTTGCTAGACCCTCTTGTGGCACCACCAACATGGTGAGGCGTTCGAGTGGCATGGCGTGGTAACCCGTGAGATACGGCAGGTCGTGACCAACAGACAACAACAACGCATCAATGTTTTGCGCCTTCATCTCTTTTTGTACGCGAGCAACACGCTCTTCATAAATACGCGTTGGCAATGCGTGAGATTCGCGAGAATTCATCGCACCAGTGTCCCGGCTTGGTATTCCTCAAAGGCTTGAACAATTTCTGCTTGCGTATTCATGACGAAAGGGCCGTAGCGAGCAACGGGCTCATTGAGTGGTTCACCACCAAGCAACAAAACACTTGCCCCATTTGTGCTGGTGACACGCACTTCACCTGCAGTGCGCTCTAACACCACCATTTGGCCATCAACAGCTTTTTCACCATTGACTTCTACTTCCCCACCAAACACATGCACTAACGCCGTGTGCCCTTCTTGAGGGGCCCACACCACCTCGTCACCTGCCGCAAACTCAATATGTGCATAGGTAACTGGGCTTGTGGTATTCACCTTGCCGTGAACGCCTGCCACTTCGCCGGCAACAACTTTCATCACACCACCATTGGCAAGAGTGTGCGCAACAATTTCTTCAGCATCGAAACCTTGGTAACGCGGTGCGATCATTTTCTTGGCAGCAGGAAGGTTGACCCACAGTTGGAAGCCGTGCATTTTGCCACCCAACTTCAACATTGATGCTGGTGGCAATTCGCTATGCACAACACCCGAACCCGCGGTCATCCATTGCACTCCACCTGGCGTAATGGTTCCGACCCCGCCCGATGAATCGCGATGCTCCATGGCACCATGCAACAGGTATGTGACTGTTTCAAAGCCGCGGTGAGGGTGCTCGGGTGCGCCCACTGCTTCACCTGGGCCGTATTCCACTGGGCCCATTTCGTCGAGCAACAAAAATGGATCAATGTGGTCGAGCGATGATGTGGGAAATGGTCGGCGCACAACAAAGCCGCCACCTTCCACTGTGCGATGCGCTTGAACTACTCCGGCAATTGCTCTCATGACACTCACTTATGTGCTGGTTGGGGTTTGCGGGTTAAAGAGACCGCAGTATCGATACTTTTTTGTTCGGCTTCTTCGGCCGATTGGCGAGCGTGATAACTCGACCGAGTCAGCGGGCTCGATTCCACATGGCTAATGCCTAATGCTTCGCCAAATTTTTTCAAGTGATCAAACTCTGCAGGCTCTACCCAACGCGCTACTGGCAGGTGATGTGTGGTGGGACGCAAGTATTGGCCAATGGTGACAATGTCGACGCCTACACCAGCAAGGTCAACCAGAGTTCCTTCGGCTTCTTCAAGGGTTTCGCCCATTCCCATAATGAGACCCGACTTTGCCGTGAGGTCGGCAGCCTTGGCACGAGCAAGCACCGACAAAGAACGTGCATAGCCAGCACTCGGGCGTACCGCACGCTGTAACCGTGCCACCGTTTCGATGTTGTGATTCAAAACATCGGGCTTGACGGCTAGCAAAATGTCGAGAGCATCGGTTCCCTTTACATCGGAAATGAGAGTTTCAATACGCGTCAGTGGCGATACTTTGCGAATTGCAGTAACACATTGCGCTACATGCAACATGCCGCCGTCTGCCAAATCGTCGCGGGCCACCATGGTGAGCACTGCATGCAAGAGGCCCATACGTTGAATGGCCTCTGCAACACGGTCGGGTTCATCACTCGCAGGAATTTCTGGCTTTTGAGTATCAACCAAACAAAAACCACATGCACGAGTACAACGTTCTCCGAGCACCATGAACGTTGCTGTGCGGTCAGACCAACATTCCGACAAGTTGGGGCACCCTGCTTCTTCACACACGGTCACAAGTCCAAGATCGCGCACCACTTTTTTCGTTTCCATCACTTCTTCAGTGAGGCGAACTTTCGGGCGCAACCAATCGGGTTTGCGTTCTTCAATTTTGAGGCCGTCACCCACGCCTGCTTGAGCCAAACGCGAGATGAGCCGCACAGGTTCGCCTGCGCCTTCACCACGCGAGAATGCAGAAAGATCTTCTGGGCGGTGATACCACGCAACGTCTTGACGGGCAGTTTGCCCATTGGCGAAAGCAAGAGCTACATGACGCGCCACCACTTCAGATACTTCCTGTAGCGACGATTCAATTCCTTCTTCACGCAGCGAAGTGACCGGATACTCAGCAATGCCACACGGAACAATATGTTCACGCATGTAGGTGAGGTCGGTTTCCACATTGACTGCAAAACCATGCATGGTGCGACCGCGGCTGAGGCGCACGCCAATGGCACAGATTTTTCTTGGCGCATTCGCCGCTACGCCTACCCACACACCGGGGTAACCAGCAAGACGACCAACATCGCTGAGACCTAATTCAGTGAGCGAGTCGATGAGCAACTGTTCAACACGAAACACGTAGTCATTGGTGTCGGCAGGCCCCGCGTTGCCACCATGTTTTGGCTGCAAATTGAGAATGGGGTAACCCACCAATTGGCCAGGCCCGTGATACGTAATGTCACCACCACGGTTCACCTTCACAAAATCGGCACCTACTTCGCTTGGCACACACTTTAAATTTTTATTGAGGTCAGCACTTGGGCCGTAGGTAAATACGTGCGGGTGCTCGAGCAACAACAAATGCTGTTCATGTGAATGTTCGAAGAGCGAACGTTGTACTGCAAATGCTTCGCGATAAGGAACTTTTCCTAGCCAACGAACATGCAGTGGTGATGTCATGATGAAGCGCTGAATTACAGCTCTGCAGACCAATCGCGAGTTTCAAGAATTTCTTTTGCGCGCGAGAGGAAGCCGGCGGCATATGCACCGTCGAATGCACGGTGATCCCAGCTCATTGCAAGCTTGCCCACGGGGTGAATAGCAATACTTTCGCCGCCATCTGGCAAGTTCACTACCACTGGCTTACGCACAATGGCATCGGTAGAGATGATGCCAACTTGTGGTTGGTTGATGACAGCCATGGTGAGAACAGAACCGGCCGAGCCGTTGTTCGACAAGGTGAACGTGCCGCCTTGAATTTCATCGGGCGACAACTTGCGAGCCTTCGCACGTGCACCCAAGTCGCTAATTTCACGAGCCAATGCACGCAAGCGCTTCGATTCAGCATCGCGCACCACTGGCACCAATAGGCCCTGATAGTCGAGGTCTACTGCGATGCCGAGGTCAACGTACTGGTGAACAACGAGTTCATTGCCATCGAGTGAAGCGTTGAGATGCGGGAACTCAACGAGTGCGTCGACAACAGCGCGCGAGATGAATGGCAAGTAGGTGAGGCTGAAGCCTTCTGTTTTCTTCCACTCGTTCTTCACGCGTGAGCGCACAACGTCGACATTTGCATAGTCGACCTCAACCACACTGAAAGTGTGTGGGCTAACTGCCTTCGACATGATCATGTGTTCGCCAGTGAGTTTGCGAATTTTCGACAACTTGATGCGCTTCTCGCGCTCGTTGCTGTCGGCAGGTGCAGCCTTTGGTGCTGGTGCAGCTTTGGCCGCAGCAGGCGCTGGTGCAGCAGCAGCCGACGCAGGAGCTGGGGCTGGGGCTGGGGCTGGCGCTGAAGCCGACTTTCCGGCTTGTGCATCGATGAGTGCCAACACGTCTTCACGTGTGATGCGCCCACCAGGGCCAGTGCCAGCAATTTTTGCCGCATCGAGATTGTTTTCTGAAATGAGGCGACGCACTACTGGCGACAACAAAGGTGCATCTCCTGAACTCGATGCTGCAGCTACTACCACTGTCGGCGCAGGCGCAGGAGTTGGTGCTGGTGCTGGTGCAGGAGTTGGCTCGGGAGTGGGTGCAGCAACTGGTGCGGCAACTGGCTCAGGTGCGGGCGCTGGAGTTGGTGCTGGAGCAGGAGCTGCACCAGCGTCGCCCACAACGGCGATGACAGCACCAACAGGAACAGTGTCACCTTCTTTTGCGCGCACCTCAGTAAGTGTCCCCGACACGGGTGACGGAACTTCGGTATCTACCTTGTCGGTTGATACTTCAAAGAGTGGTTCGTCGGCAGCAACGGCATCGCCTACTTTTTTGAACCACTTCGTAATGGTTCCTTCTGTCACTGTTTCGCCAAGTTGTGGAAGCTTCACTTCAGCCATGTCGCTGTGTCCTTACATTATTGAGGTGTTCTAAAATATTTTGAAGAGGTATTACGCGTTAATGCTACGCCCGGTCATCGAGAGCATTGTTTCACCGAACAACTCACTCAAACTTGGGTGAGGTTGGATGAACTCGGCAACTTCTGCCACCGTTGCTTCCCAGTTGACGGCCAAGTAGCCACCCGACAATTGCTCGGTGACCCATGGGCCAACCATTTGCACGCCAAGAACCTGACCAGCAGTTCCATCGGCGTTTTTCTTTGCAACCACTTTCACGAGACCATCGGTGTCGCCAATAATCATGGCGCGGCTGTTTGCGCGGAACTGATGCTTACCTACAACTACGTCGTAGCCAGCTGCTTTTGCGCTGTCTTCACTATGTCCAGCCCAAGCAACTTCAGGATGACAATAAATTGCCCACGGCACACGGTCGTAGTTCACTGGGGCAACTGGCTCACCAAGAATGCGCTTCACCGCAAGAATTGCTTCTGCGTAGGCAACGTGTGCGAGTTGTGGCGTATTGATGATGTCGCCTACTGCATACACACCAGGTTCGGCGGTGGTGCAGTACTCGTCGACTTCAATGAAGCCGCGCTCACTGAGTTTGACGGCAGTTCCTTGCAAACCGAGCAGTTCAGCAGATGGACGACGTCCAACTGACACCACAACGGCATCGACTTCAAGAGTTTCGCCTTCACCGAAGGAAACCACTGTTCCACCAGAACCATTGAGTGTGTGACCCTTTACAGCAACACCAGTTTTGATGTCGATGTTCTTTTTCTTAAAGCTCTTCACCACAACATTGGCAAGGTCGGCATCGAGACCAGGAAGAATTTTTGGCAAGCCCTCAAGGATGGTGACGGTGCTCCCCAAGTCGGCAAATGTTGAAGCAAATTCACAACCAATGGCGCCACCGCCAATAACAGCAACGCGCGCTGGCAAAGTGCTGAGCATCAATACTTCATCTGAAGTCATGATGGGTCCGCCAACTTCGAAACCAGGAATGGTGCGCGGAACGGAGCCTGCAGCAAGAACGATGTTTTTACCTTGAACCTGCTGCGTGGTTCCGTCGGCTGCAGTAACGGTGACTGTTTTGTTTGCACCAAGTGAACCAACACCCAAGAGGTAGGTCACTTTTTTCGACTTGGTTAAGCCTGTGAGGCCTTTCACCAGGCCATCGACAATTTTTTGCTTACGAGCTTGTGTCACAGAAAAGTCGACGCCGTTTTGAGTGGAGTTCACACCGAACTCTGCGGAATGCAAAACGTGGCGGTTGACCGCTGCGGTTTCTAAGAATGCTTTTGCAGGAATACACCCACGGTTCAAGCATGTTCCGCCGATGGTGTCTTTTTCCACCAGCGCCACCGACAAACCTGCCGACGCCCCATAGAACGCCGCGGCGTATCCGCCGGGTCCGCCACCAATTACAACAAGGTCATATGTTTCAGCCATAGCAAGACAACCGTAACCGAATTACCCCTCAGTACCCCACTGCTGTTGAGCCCCAGCGCGCAAGTAGGCCACCGTGGGGGTCGCCGTGGTGGGGTCGAAGGTCACCGTGCAGCGCACCTCGGCAGTTGCAGAAACCTCTTGGCAGGCATCGGTTGCGGTCTGTTGTGTGAGGGGCGTGAAGACTCGACCCTCAGCCAGCATGCGCCACCCTTCAAAAGCACCCTTGGCCATTGCGACGCCGCGCATGGTGACCGTGACCAATGTCGCCTCGGTACTTTTCTCTACCTTTTCCACCGCCACGGTCATGTCGCCCAAGGTTGCCGGCGTTCCCCATGCCAGCACCTCAACACGCGGGGCATCGGTGGCCACCTGTAGCAACTTGAAACCACCAGCGAGAATAATTGCAATGCCGCAGACCAGTGCGGTGAGAACAAGTTTGCGGGTGCTCATGGGAACACATCCTACGGCAGTTCATTCCTCGCTCCATAACGTCGGCTCTCAGCAATACGCATACGCTGTGCTTATGCGTATTGCTGTTACTGGTTCCACTGGCCTTATTGGAAAAGCACTTCTTTCTCATCTCCACGACAACGGACACGAGACCGTTGCACTTGTGCGACGTGCGCCTCAGTCGGCATCAGAAGTTCAATGGGACCCAACGCGCGGCACACTCAATGCGAAAGATCTTGAAGGCGTGCAAGGTGTGGTGCACTTGGCTGGCGCTGGTATTGGCGACAAGCGTTGGACCGATTCGTACAAAAAAGAGATTCTGGAGAGCCGCACAAAGAGCACTGGGCTGCTCGCCGCACGCCTCACAGAACTCGAACAGCAACCAACAGTTTTTCTCTCGGGTTCCGCCATCGGCATTTATGGCCCGCGCGACGGTGAAGTACTCGGCGAAGATGCATCACATGGCAATACCTTTCTCGCCAGCGTGTGCGAAGAATGGGAAAGTGCAGCAAGCCCCGCAGTTACTGCCGGCATCCGCACAGCATTTTTGCGTACCGGAATTGTATTGAGCCCCAAAGGTGGAGCACTGAAGAAGCAACTTCCGCTCTTCAAAATAGGTGCAGGCGGAAAATTCGGCAATGGCAAACAGTGGCAGAGCTGGATCTCCATCACCGATGAAGTGCGCGCCATTACTCACTTGCTCACCAGCACGTTGGCTGGCCCCGTGAACCTCACCGCTCCAACACCAGTCACCAACGCGGAATTCACAAAAACGTTGGCAAAGGTGTTGCGCAAGCCGGCATTCATGGCAATTCCCCCCGTTGGGCCAAAGCTCTTGCTCGGGTCTGAACTTGCCGATGCACTGCTCTTCACTGGTCAACGCGTTGTTCCTAATGCATTACTTGCTGATGGCTTTCGTTTTTCTCACAGCACATTGGAAGAAGCTCTGCGCAACTTGTTGCAGTCGTAATCTCCACTCATGAGCACTCAGCGTTCCGAGCCACACACCGACCTTGATGTTGTCATTGTTGGCGCTGGTCTGGCAGGCCTGTCGTGTGCGAAGCACTTGCAACGCGCCGGCAAAAAGGTAGCTATTTTCGAGGCAAGCGATGGAGTAGGTGGTCGAGTACGCACCGACGAATTAGACGGCTACTTGCTCGACAGAGGGTTTCAAGTACTGCTGACTGCATACCCAGAAATTGAAACCGAAGTAGACCTCGCAGCACTCGACATGAAGTACTTCTCACCAGGCGCTCTGGTACGAGTGGGAAAAAAGAATCATGTAGTGGGCGACCCATTGCGCGAGCCATCAACGCTTTTCTCGACAACGTTTGCCCCCATTGGAAACGTATTCGACAAAGCACGCATTGCGGCCTTGCGGTGGAAACTCATGCGCGGCCCAGCACGCCGACTACTTCAAGGTGAAGATATGTCGACCGCCAAAGCATTACGTGAACAAGGTTTTTCACAGCGCATGGTGAGCACCTTTTTCACACCACTCGTGGGCGGCATTCAACTCGACCCCCATTTGACTACCTCACGTCGCATGTTCGACATTATTTTTCGCACCTTAAGTACCGGAGAAACAGGTGTTCCTGCCCGCGGCATGGGCGAGCTAAGTAATTACCTCGCTGCTCAACTACAGAACGGCACTGTGCATCTGCATTCTCCTGTCAGCGAAATAGCAAGCACATACATCACTTTGCACAGTGGTGAGAAAATTCATGCTCGCTGTGTGGTGGTTGCCACCGAAGGGCCAGCTGCTTCGGCATTACTGAATCTTCCAGCAGTTGCTTCACGTTCCGTAAGTTGTGTGTATTTCTCTGCCGATGCTGCTCCCACTCAGGAAAAACTCATTGCATTAGATGGCTCACACAGTGGCCCTGTGCTCAACATGGCAGTCATGAGCAATATTTCACCGCACTATGCACCGCAAGGTAAGCACCTCATTGCCGCAGCATGCCCTGGAATGACCGCAGAGTCAGAGCCAGAACTTCTGAGCAAAGTGACGCAGCAACTTGCGCAATGGTGGGGACCACAAGTTCATGCCTGGAAACACTTACGCACGTACAGCATCGTTCATGGTCAACCCGATCAGTCGCCTCCCTTTGCACCGAAGAAACCAGTTTCGCTCACCAACGGAGTATTTGTGTGCGGAGATCACCGCGACACCGGTTCTATTCAAGGAGCCATGTACTCAGGTAGACGCTGTGCTGTTTCTGTGCTCAAATACTTGGTATGAGCAATTTTTTCCTCGAAAGCACACACGACAGCAACAAAAAAATTGCACGCGTCAGCGCGGTCATCAGCGCAAGTCAACAAGAGATCTTTGCTCTGCTTGCAGACCCTGCCCAACACGCAACTATCGATGGTTCGGGAAGCGTGAAATCGTCACGCGATGAGCACCCCAATCGTCTTGAACTCGGAACAAAATTTGGGATGGAGATGAAAGTAGGAGTCCCCTACAAAATCACCAATGAGGTCGTGGAGTTCATTGAAGGCGAGCGCATTGCATGGCGCCACTTCGGCGGGCACATTTGGCGCTACATCTTGGTTGCCGACGGCGCCAACACTTGCGTCACCGAAGAGTTCGACTACGCCCGCGCCAAGTCACCCTTCTTCATCAAGTTGGCTGGCTACCCCGACAAGAATCGCAAGTCGATGGAAAAGACTCTCGAACGGATGCAGAAGTATTTCACCACTCCCCGATAGGCAAAATGAAATAGTGTGAGCGAGGTGAGCACCAACACCAACCTCCCACTCGGGTTCCAATCTTATGTCGCCAACATTGGCGTGAAAGACAACTCGCAAGACTTCACGCTTGTTGTTGCCGACACATTGTGTGCCTCTGCCGGCGTGTTCACGCAAAGTCGTTTTGCTGGCCCCAGCGTCACGGTCAGCCAAACGCATCTCAAAAATCTTGAAGCTCGCGCCATTGTTGTTATTAGCAAAAACGCAAACGTCGCCAATGGCCCGGAAGGTTTAAGCGATGCGCTTGAAGTAGTGCAAGGTGTTGCACAGGCACTGAGCTGCGACCCTCACGATGTACTCATTGCCTCTACTGGTGTCATTGGGCGCCGCTACCCCATTGAACGTATTCGCACAGGCTTAGCCGCCATTCCTGCAGCTATTACTAGCAACGACGCGGTTGCTGTTGCGCAAGGAATTATGACCACCGATACGGTGCACAAAATTGCCGAGGCATCTATTGCCGGAAGCAACGCCCGCATTGTTGGAGTTGCCAAAGGCGTAGGAATGATTGAGCCCGATATGGCAACGCTCATCACCATGATGTTCACCGATGCCGATGTACCAAAAGAAGAACTCAACCTCATCTTTCGCCGTGTCATCAACAAAACATTCAACTGCGTATCGGTCGATACCGATACATCCACCAGCGACACCGCAACCATCATGGCCAGCGGGGCAAGTGGACCAGTAGACAACACTGCTTTTGAAAATGCCCTCTACGAAGTGGCTTTGTCGCTCACCAAACAAGTTGCCCGCGACGGCGAAGGCGCAGAAACACTCATCGAGGTGCGTGTTGACGCTGCAGCAACCGATGAACAGGCAAAACGTGTGGCAAAGGCAATTGTGAACTCACCACTCGTGAAAACTGCCGTGCACGGTGCAGACCCCAACTGGGGACGCGTGGCAATGGCCGTGGGCAAGTGCAACGACACCAACATCAATCAAGACCACGTGGTCATTCGCTTTGGCACACAAGAGGTGTACCCGCACCCTGTTTCAGAAGGTGGCCTGGCACAGTTAAGTGAATACATGAAGGGCAGCGATGTTCTCATTCATGTATCGCTCAATAACGGTTTGAGCACCGCAACAGTGTGGGGATGCGACCTCACCGACGGGTACGTACGCATTAACGCCGACTACACCACTTAGTGCCAATAAATGAAAAGACCCCCGAGCATGTGCCCAGGGGTCTTTTACAAGTATCTAATGAATTATTTAGGTGGCATACGAATGCCACCGTCTACGCGAATGCTCTCTGCATTCATGTAGCTGTTGGTAATGCATTCAATCACCATTGAAGCGAGTTCTTCTGGGCCGCCGAGGCGTTGTGGGAAGAGCACACCTTTTTGCAAGTTTGCTTTGAATGCTTCGCTGTTGTCACCATCACCGTAAATTGGGGTGTCAATGAGCCCCGGTGCAACGGTGTTCACACGAACACCAATGGCTGCAAGGTCACGCGCGATAGGAAGTGTCATTCCTACAACACCACCCTTTGAAGCGGAATACGAAGCCTGGCCAATTTGACCATCGAATGCTGCAACCGATGCGATGTTCACAATTGCGCCACGCTCGCCGTGTGCAAGTGGCTCAGTAACACTCATGGCGGTTGCTGCAAGACGAATGCAGTCGAATGAACCAATGAGGTTGATGGCAATTACTTTTTTAAATGCATCGAGGTTGGCTGCTGAATCGTACGAACCGTCTTTACCAACGGTGCGCTGAGCCCAGCCAATGCCAGCAGAGTTCACAAGTACGCGAAGTGGGCCCATGGACTTTGCCATCTCCACTGCGTTGATGATGTCTTCTGTCTTTGTGACATCAACTTTGCAAAACGCTCCCCCAATTTCTTTTGCTAATTCCTGTCCCTTGTCTTCTTGAAGGTCGGCTACGACGACCTTCGCGCCACGCTTGGCGAGAAGACGGGCTGAGGCGGCACCAATTCCTGATGCTCCACCGGTCACTATTGCACTTGCTCCTGAAATGTCCATGGTGCGAGGCTATGCCGACGCAGCCGCAACTGCCAAAGCGTCGACCAAATCATTCATAGGTTCCCCAGAATGACCCTTCACCCAGGTGAAAAAGGTCTTTTCTGGGCCACGTTTCACCACCTCGGCGAGTAATTGCTCCCAGAGGTCTTGGTTTGCCACGGCCTGGCGTTGGGAGTTCTTCCAGCCCCGAGTGAGCCAACCCTGCCACCATTTGTCGGTGAAGCACTTCACCACATAGGTGCTATCGGAGCGCACTTCAACAACGCTGTTGATGTGGTGCAACGAGCGCAGGGCATCGATGACCGCATACAGCTCCATGCGCTGGTTAGTACTTGGCTTTTCGGCCCCCGAGCCATTGGGTGTGCCCGTGGGGGAAATTGCCCAGGCCCAGCCGCCAGGGCCAGGGTTTCCCGAGCAGGCGCCATCGGTGTACACCACAGTGGCATTTTCCGGCACCGCGGTCGCCAAAGGCGTTGCTCGTAGTGCACTTAAGAGTTCCCTTGCGTTCATTGCAGAGCCACTAAAACCTAAATCGAGTTCCATTGCTATAGATCATTACCTATTTTCGCTGTATCACTTGGTATCACGCTTCGCCTGCGAGAATAGACACATGATCTTCGACGGCTCCATGCACCAGCTTCCCGATATCGACCCGACCGAAACGAACGAATGGATGGAGTCGCTCGACGCCGTCATCGATTCACACGGCAAAACTCGCGCTCGGTATTTATTGTCACGTTTGCTCGAGCGCGCGCAAAAGAACCAAGTGAGTTTTCCTGCCACGGTGTCTACCCCCTACGTGAACTCCATCCCACGAGAACAAGAACCATGGTTTCCCGGTGATGAGCATTTAGAACGGCGTATTCGTGCCTACATTCGTTGGAATGCGGCAGTGATGGTGATTCGTGCCAACACGCGCGCTGAAGGAATTGGTGGACACCTTTCCACCTTTGCGAGTTCTGCATCACTTTATGAAATTGGTTTCAACCACTTCTTTCGCGGCAAAGACGACGGACAAGCCGGAGACCATATTTACTTCCAAGGCCACGCCGCACCAGGCGTTTATGCACGTGCATTTCTTGAAGGACGACTCTCTACCGATGACCTCGACCATTTCCGCCGCGAAATTGGCCGTGAAGGAAAAGGCCTCTCGAGTTATCCGCATCCACGGTTAATGCCCGACTTCTGGGAATACCCCACCGTTTCCATGGGCCTTGGACCCATCACCGCGTTGTATCACGCTCGCTTCAATCGCTACTTGTTGAATCGCAAACTCGACGACACATCAGCTAGTCGCGTGTGGGCATTTCTTGGTGACGGCGAATGCGATGAACCAGAAACACTCGGTGCAATATCGCTTGCATCGCGTGAACATCTCGACAACTTGGTTTTTGTGGTGAACTGCAACCTGCAACGCCTCGATGGCCCAGTACGCGGCAACGGAAAAATCATTCAAGAGCTTGAAGCAACCTTTCGTGGTGCAGGATGGAATGTCATCAAAGTCATTTGGGGCTCAAAGTGGGACGACCTACTTGCTCGCGATGTCGACGGTGTGTTGCTCAACCAAATGAACACCACGGTTGACGGCGAATTCCAGCGTTACACCGTGGAAGATGGTTCATACATTCGTGAAAACTTCTTCGGCCCCGACCCACGACTGCGCCAGATGGTCTCACATCTTTCCGATGAAGAACTCAGCGTGTTGCCACGTGGCGGGCACGACTACCGCAAGTTGTATGCCGCCTATCGCTCGGCTGCAGAAAACTTAGGATCGGGTCGACCCACTGCCATTTTGTGCAAGACCGTGAAGGGTTGGACCCTTGGTCCTTCCATTGAGGGTCGCAATGCAACGCATCAAATCAAAAAGATGAACGCCGATCAGTTGCGCGCACTACGCGATCGTTTGTACCTCCAAGATGAAATTCCCGACAGCGCCCTCGAGGCCGATGAACCACCGTATTTCCGCCCTGCAGAAACAAGCGTGGAATACCAATACATGATGGAGCGCCGCCGCGCACTCGGTGGGCCAGTACCCAAACGAGTAGTTGTTGCACGTCGCCCGTTGTCGTTGCCTGCACCAGAGGTATTTGAAGAACTCCGTGCGGGAAGTGGCGATCAAGCGGTGAGCACCACCATGAGCTTTACCCGGTTACTGCGCAACTTGTCTCGCGACGAGAACTTTGGCCCACGCGTTGTGCCCATCATTCCCGACGAAGCACGTACCTTTGGCATGGATTCTCTTTTCCGCGAACTGCGTATCTATGCAAGCCAAGGTCAAAAGTACGAACCAGTCGACCACGACCTCTTGTTGTCGTATGTAGAAGCATCCGACGGACAAATTCTCGAAGAAGGCATTACCGAAGCAGGAAGTTTGGCTTCCTTTATTGCAGCAGGAACAAGTTATGCAACGCGCGGTGTGCCCATGGTGCCCTTCTACACGTTCTATTCCATGTTTGGCTTCCAACGCGTAGGTGACCTCATTTGGCAAGCAGCCGACGCACGCACGCGAGGTTTCCTCCTTGGCGCAACAGCTGGTCGCACCACACTGATGGGCGAAGGCTTGCAGCATCAAGATGGCCACAGTTTGGTGCTCGCTAGCACGGTTCCCCCATGCCAGTCGTACGACCCAGCATTTGCTTACGAAGTTGCAGCAATTATTGAAGATGGCCTCGAGCGCATGTACGGCGCCAACCCTGAAGACATCTTCTACTACATCACTTTGTACAACGAGAATTACGCAATGCCTGCACAACCCGCAGCCGTTGAAGCGCAACACATTACGCGTGGTCTTTATAAGTTTGCCGATGCGCCCGATGCGCCACTTCACGCAACAATTCTTTTCTCGGGAAGTGCGCATACTGCTGCACGCGAGGCCGCAAAAGAATTGCTCGACAATTACGGCGTTGGAGTGGAGTTGTGGTCGGCAACTTCCTACAAGAACCTGCGTGAAGAAGCAATGAACTGCGAGCGCATTGCCCGATTGAACCCAACACACCCGCCAGCAATTCCACTCGTGACACGTTTGCTCGCCGATGCACCAGGACCCATCGTTGCGGTTACCGACTTCATGCGCATCGTCCCTGAGCAAGTTGCTCGCTTCATCCCCAATAAAACATTCGTTCCACTGGGCACCGATGGCATGGGCCGCAGCGATACTCGCGAGGCTTTGCGCCAGTACTTTGAAAATGACATGCCAAGCATTGTTGTCACTGTTTTGCATGCTTTGCAGCAAGATGGCAAAGTGACGTCAGACGTAGTAGAAAAAGCGTTAGACAAGTACAACATCGCACCTAATAGTCCTTCACCCTTTTTGTATTAAGAGAACGACATGAGCACAGGAACCCTTTACATCACCGGCGATACAGCAGCCGACAAGTTACTCAACAGCAATGGCACCGCACTACTCATTGGAATGTTGCTCGACCAGCAGGTGCCAATGGAGTGGGCGTTTAAAGGACCCGCCACCATCAAAGAACGCCTCGGGCATTTAGACCCCAAGAAAATTTCCCTCATTGACGTCGAAGAATTTGTGTCGATGTGCTGCGAAAAACCAGCCATCCACCGGTTTCCAGCATCGATGAGTCGCCGTATTCACGAGCTGTGCTGCATCATTGCTCGCGATTACAAGAACAAGGGCGAAAACATGTGGGCAGGGGTCACCGATGCTGCTGTACTCACCGAACGCTTACGTGTGCTTCCTGGATTCGGCGAAGAGAAAGCACAAATTTTCATTGCACTCCTTGGCAAGCGCATGGGCGTTGTTCCCAAAAATTGGAAAACCGAAGCAGGAGTGTTTAGCGATACAAACCCGCGCACTGTTGCCGACATCACCTCGCCTGAAACATTGCTCATGGTTCGCACCTGGAAAAAGGCAGAAAAAGCTGCTGCGCGCGACAAGCAGAGCCGCCCTTTGAAAGCTAAAACGAGCAAATGACCACCCTTGTCACCGGTGGCGCTGGCTACATCGGTTCACACACCGTCCGACAACTCGTTAATGCCGGTCGCGACGTCGTTGTGTTCGACTCACTCGAACTTGGTCACCGTGAAGCTTTACTCGGGGCTGAGTTAGTGGTGGGCAATATTGCCAACCAAGATCTCATTGCATCGGTGTGCAAGAAATACGGAATTACCGAAGTCATTCACTTCGCTGCGTATAAAAGCGTTGGGGAATCAATGAGCAACCCTGGTCGCTATTTTTCCAACAATGTCACAGGCTCAATGTTGCTCGTCGAGGCACTCACCCATGCGGGAGTCGACAAAATTGTTTTCTCGTCGTCGGCATCGGTGTACGGAACACCTGCGGAGGTGCCTGTTCGTGAAGATGCCCCGCTTCACCCCGAGAGCGTGTACGCCGAAACGAAATACATGACAGAACGCATGTTGCATTGGTTTAGCGAAACACACGGCATGCGCTCGGTCAGTTTGCGCTACTTCAATGCTGCTGGCGACTCATTCGATTCGCTCATTGGCGAAGACTGGTCGGTCACTACAAATCTTGTACCAGTAGTGATGAAAGCAACTCTTGGTAAACGTGATGCGCTTGAAGTTTTTGGCAACGACTACCCCACTCGCGACGGCACGGGCATCCGCGATTACATTCACGTGGTCGACCTCGCCGATGCACATGTGAAGGCTTTGGACTATCTCGCAGAAGGCAAACCCACCATTGCATGCAATGTGGGCACAGGAACAGGCACAACAGTGCTTGAGGTCATTCAAGCAACCGAACGGATTTCAGGTCGCAAGGTTCCTTACGTGATGTCACCACGCCGCGCCGGCGACCCTGTTGAGGTGTACGCCGACCCCGCCTTTGCTGCTCAAACACTTGGCTGGAAAGCGCAATTTTCTCTCGACGACATTATTTCCACTGCCTGGCACTGGCATAGTACGCACATCGACGGCTACACCAAGTAGTTACGAAGCGAGTCGCGACCGCTCACGGTCGAGCCACCCAAACAACACCGCAAGAGCACGAGGGTCGTGACGCAAACGGTGCCCTGCACCAGAAATAATGCGCAACTCAGCTGACCCATGTGCCTGAGCTAATGAGCGCGCATCGGCTGTTGGCACGCTTTCATCGTCGTCGCCGTGCAACACCATGAGTGGGCGTGGTGCAAAACGACGTGCCGCGTCGGTGGGGCGAAACCGCCGGAGTTCCCTGCTCCACTCATCGAAGTTTTGAGGAAACCCGGCACGGCGAATGGCCCCAATGTCTCGTGCGTGTTCCAGGAAGCGACGTGGTTGCTCGGCCCAGTCGTCGAAGTCGGCACGACCACTGAGCGAAACACAACCGTTTACTCGTGGGTCATCGGCCGCAACGCACAACGCCACCGATGCTCCGGTATTGGTACCCACCAGCCACACGCTGTCGACATTTCCAATAGCAACTAAGTGGTCGATCGCTGCTCTTAGGTCATCGACCCAACCTTGCAATGAGAAGTCACCTTCGCTGGCACCGCATCCGCGAAATGTGAAAGTAAGAGCTGCGCACCCCACTTCATTTGCCATGCGGTCGATGACCTGAGGAAAGGTTCCGGCTGATTGACGAGCATCTAATGGACCAATAGGAAACCCATGACACAAAATGACACCAGGCAATGGGCCAAAGACACCGTTTGGCCGCGCAAAATAACTAGACAGCGTTAACCCACTCGACAAAAATGTCGAGTTGCTCAGCATCGTATTTACTGCTCCAGATTGCGCACTTTCAGCCATGGAGGTTTCTAGGCGCGTGGAGCGCGCATCCGCCGAGTTTTACCTGGAGTAGCCAACGTGTAACCACGATTACGTGCTTCAACTTCGGTATCGGGCCCGAAACACAAACCGACTTCGCTTGCCACAATGTCGTCAATGATGGCGGGGTCGCTCCAGTTGTCGACGTCGTAAACAAGCTGCGTGCGTTTGTCTCCGAGGTAGCGCGTATGTTCAAACTTGATGGGTCTCTCCATGCACTCAAGAGTAGCGGGAGTAGGCTCTTTGCTGTGGCGCTGAGCGAGAACGACATGAAGGAGTTTCTTTCGCAACTCCAAGAAACCGACGCTGTTCTTGGCGAAACGGCCCAAAAACGCGTGCGTGAATATCACCGACTCAACGGAATTCCCTTCGAGACCTACAAGTTCCCTACCTACAAATCTGCCGAGGAACAAAAGGTCTGGGTCCACCACTGGTGGGTGCGCCCTTTACGGTTCTTGTATCGCCACTTGCCTCGAGCAATCCGTTCCCGCATTAAACGAGTTGCGACATGACTACCACCTTTCGGCGGATGGGGAAATACATCGCGTTTGTGCCTGCGCATTGCAAGCTCGAACGAGAGTTCCGCACCGAAATGGGCCGGTGGCTCCGGGCCTCAACGCACGACATGGTCTATGGCGACTCACTCCACCCCACCGACGATAAGTACGAAGAGCCCATTCACGTGTTGCGCCCGGGATGGTCGCCCGAACGCTTGCGTGGTCATTGTTATGTAGGCGATGTGGTGCTCGCTACTGCAGACCTTGTTGCACGAGTGGGCGGCGCCGATGCGTTGTGTTCATTATCGCCACATCACCGCGCTCTTCTTCTGAGTGAACATGCATCATCTATTGGCCGCATGCCTCTCTTTTTGTACAGCGCACCATGGGAATACCGTTTTCCTTCGGCCGATCTTGACGCAGTGAAGTCACACTGCTTGCGCACCGGAATTCATGCGCGGTGTTTCATGAATGAGAATGGCTCTGGAGTTGTTGTAGAGCGCATACGGAGCAATGAGCCCACAGTGGCCGTCATCATTCCAACGCGCGGCACCGAATCAGAAGTACGCGGTAAAAACCGCGTTTTAGCAGCCCATGCCATCACGCAATTAGTAGAACATTCAATATTTCAAAACTTTGAAATCGTTGTTGTGGTCGACGATGCAACACCCGCAACCGCACTTGAGGAAATTAATGCAGCAGCACCTGGCCGCGTTCACATTGTTCCTTTCGATCGACCATTCAACTTTGCCGAGAAGGTCAACCTTGGTGCAGCACACACCACGGCCGATTATTTACTGCTCCTCAACGACGACACCGAGCCAAGCAACCCAGATCTCATCAACACACTCTTGAGTTACTTCACCGACGACACCGTGGGTCTCGTTGGCCCAAAACTTCTCTATGAAGATGGATCCATTCAAAGTGCAGGGCATTTCTTCAACCCGGTCCCATACGACTCGTACCGCGGTCTTCCCGGAAATTGTGCAGGCGCGTACAACATGCTCACTGTTGCGCGTGAGGTGTCGAGTGTGATTGCAGCATGTGCACTCACACCACGACACGTTTTTATTGAAGTAGGCGGCCTCAGCGCACAATTTCCCGGCGACTACAACGACATCGACTTTGCTCTCAAAATGCAATTGCTCGGTAAACGTGTGGTCTACACCCCGTATACCGACTGCTTCCACTTCGAGTCGAAAACACGCGAGGCAAAACTCAACCCAGCCCATGTTGCGTTGCTGGGTGAACGCTGGCGCGACCAATTAGAAAATGAAACCTACGGGCACCCTTCTTTACAGAAGTACCAAGTGACGTGGAAATCAAACCGTCCGGGTCAGAGATCAGTTGATGAAGCAGTTGGGCCAACTGCACCAATGGCATCGAAATAAGCCAGGTGTGCCTGCACCACATACACAACATCGACGTCTTCGAGAAGTTCCACTCCCGCTTTGCCTGCTTCTGCAAGCAAATAGCCCGTGAGTTGGTCTTCCGTAATGAGCACTACGTCGCGAATGTCTTGAGGGAGGTCAACCACTTTGTCGGGCTGCAAACCTTGAGCATGCAACCACCGCATATGCAACATCAACATCTCGCGTAACTCATCGAGGGTGAGTCGCCCTTGGGTTGACGAGGGAAGAAGATCGGCAACGAACTCTGTTGCTTCAACGAGGTCGTAAACGGCGCGAGGCGCAACGGCATCAAGCCGTCGCGCCTCGCGACCAACTACCAAAGCAGCAATCAGAAAAACTGACAGTGCTGCTGCAACTATGAAAAGAGCGAGAATCAAATTCCGATGCGCTGAGCAAGAAGCTCGCGATGGTAGGTGGGGTCACCAAACATCAATTCGCTCGACTTAGCACGCTTGAAGTAAAGGTGAGCTGGGTGTTCCCAGGTGAAACCAATACCACCGTGAATTTGAATGTTCTCTGCTGTTGCATGGAAATATGCTTCTGAGCAATAGGCCTTGGCAAGTGATGCAACCGAAGCAAGTTCTTCGTTCATTTCACTTGCACACCACATGCCGTAGTACGCAGCCGACTTGGCTGACTCCACTTCAAGCAACATGTCTGCACACTTGTGCTTGATTGCCTGGAATGAACCAATGGGGCGACCAAACTGCACGCGGACCTTGGCGTATTCAACAGCCATTTCCAGCACTTTTTGTGCTCCGCCCACTTGCTCTGCAGCAAGACCAACAGCAACAAGGTCGAACACTGTAGAGAGAACTTTCCAACCCGAGCCTTCCGCGCCAATGAGGCGAGCAGGTGTGTTGTTGAATTCAAGCTTCGACTGCTTACGTGTTTGATCCATTGTGGAAAGCGCTGTGCGGGTGAGACCAGCTGCATCGCCATTCACTGCGAAAAGGCTGACGCCTTTTGCTGTGCGTGCGGCAACAATGATGAGTGATGCTGTGTTGCCGTCGATGACGAACGACTTTGTTCCTGAAAGTTTCCAATCGGAACCTGACCCGGTTGCAGCCATTTGGATGCCTGCTTCGTCCCACTTGCCAGAAGGCTCAGCGGTTGCCAAAGTGGCAATGGTTGTTCCGGCAGCAATACCTGGGAGGTATTCCTTCTTGGCAGCTTCATCGCCGCTGTGCAACAACGTGTTGGCAGCGAGTACCACTGTGGAGAAATACGGAGCGCACAAAAGTGCACGACCCATTTCTTCTAAGACAACACCGAGTTCGACGTAGCCGTAGCCTGAGCCGCCGTACTCTTCGGGAATGTGCAAGCCCTGGAGACCCATTTGCTCACCCATTTGGCTCCACACTGCTGCGTCGAAGCCATTGTCGGTTTCCATCTGCTCACGAACGGCACCCTCTGCAGATTTTGCATCGAGAAACGCACGGACAGTTTTACGGAGTTCTTCTTGTTCTTCACTAAAGGCAAAATTCATGAGGAGATTCTGCCCCACACGGACCCTGGGGCGCTACTTCAGATGTGTACACTTGTGTACACTAAAGAAATGACCACCCAGCCCCCTCGCCTCGGCACCCGTGAATTGCGCCTTTCTCTTGCTAGTTCGCTGCGTCGCGCCGCGGCTGGCGAGCGCATTGTGGTGACCGATGCTGGCCGACCCCTGGCGCAGCTGGGGCCACTCGACTCACCGGGCCACAACAGCATGGACGAGCTCGTTGCCCGCGGACTCGTGATTGCCCCGCGCCGCGCACAGGGCAACCGACCACTTCATGCTCTAGTCGATACCCCCATCGACGTTTTTAGCGGCATGCGCCTCGACCAAATGGTGCGAGACCTGCGATGACTCTCGTACTCGACACCACAGCTTTTCTTGCGCTCCACATCACTTCACCTCATCACCGCGCAATTGCTCAGGCAATGACCGACGACCCCACGTGGTGTGCATCAGCAATGGCACTTGCAGAGTCACTTGCCGGTATCGACCGACTCACTGAAGAGCCACTCTTACGTGACGAAATAGAAGATGCCATTCGTCGCACGTGGGACTACGTGCACGTCATTCCTGTCGACCAACGCTGCATCGACGAAGCTTCACTCATTTCGCGCACTCAACCTGTTTCTCTTGGCTCTGCACTTCACCTTGCAGCAGCGCAACGCCTCCCCCGCCCCGTTTCATTTGCCACGCTCGATGCTGCCCAACTCACCGTGGCCCTTGGCCTCGGTTTCAACGTCATTTCTGCGTGAACATTTGTCTCAATTCCGCAATTTTCAGGGCACTTCTGCAATACTCAACGCGTGAATAACGACGGCGCTCTCAAGGAAACTTTGCATTGGTCGAACAGTGATCTTGAGGTGCACAAAGTAGTCGTTGGACCGTTTGAAAACAACGTTTTTGTGCTGCGTTGCAAGTCAACAGGTGAAGGCGTCCTCATCGATGCCGCAAATGAACACGAACTTCTTTTAGAACTCTGCGAACAACTCGGGGTCAAGCGCGTACTGGAAACCCATGGACATTGGGACCACATTCAAGCAATTCCCGCAATGCGCGAGGCAGGGTATGAAGTTGCCGTTACACGCGCCGACGCACCACGCCTAGTTGACGTGGGATACGACGTATTTCTTGACGATAAGGAAGTGGTGGAAATTGGGCGCATGCGTTTGCATACCATTCACAACCCTGGGCACACCGAGGGATCCATTTCCTTTCATGTCGCCAACACACCGTTGCTCTTCACCGGAGACACTTTGTTTCCTGGCGGCCCCGGTAATGCAACCTTTGAAGGCGGCGACTTCACCACCATCATCGAATCAGTTGAGAAAAAACTGTTTGTCTTTCCCGACGACACCATTGTTCTGCCAGGCCATGGTACAAACACAACCATAGGTACTGAGCGTCCGCACCTTCAAGAATGGGTCGATAGAGGATGGTAGAAGAAACTCACGTCGCTACTTCTGAGCCAACACTCTTTACTACCCGTTTTGTATGGGTAAGTGCAGTTCTCACCTTCGTCGTTGCGTCATATGTTGCTTTACGTATTTACGGGCCTTCCGTACGCCCCGACGAATTGGGTTTTCTCATTAATGGCCAGTTGCTCATTGGTCGCGATGAAACTCCCCTTAGCGATGCATTTCGTTCCTTCTACCCCATTGGGTTCAGTTTTGTTACGGGCTTTGCTGCACTCATTGGACGCACAATGTCTCGCGAATTTCGTATTGCATTGTTCTTCAACTTTGCATTTGTTGCACTCACCGCACATTTCCTCAGCCTGTACACACGCAAGTACTTTGGACTCACTCGCAACTACTCGCGTGTTATCGGAATCGCAGTGGCACTCATGCCACTTGTTGCCGCCAACGCACTTTTTGCGTGGTCAGAATCGCTCAACATCTTGGGTTTTACCGTTCTTGTCTATTGCGCATTCAACTATTGCGTTGACAACTCACGCAGCTCTGCAATTGCACTTGCGCTCATTGCCCCCTTCCTTGCAGTCACACATGGTCGATTCACTTTGGTTTTGCCGCTCACTGTTCTGCTTCTTGTTATTGCCCCTGCAGTCAATAAAGCGTTCCGCGCATCGATCTTGACCACCATTGGATTTGTCGTTCTTGCCGCTTTCACTTACTTGATGCTGGCTAAAGCAAACTTGTGGTTACGTAACGAGTTGTACCTTGGCGCAGCAGGCAAAGAAGGCCGACTCAAAGACAAACTTTTCGATACCGCCAACTGGGGGAACATCGTTCGTGCGCTAGGTGGACAAAATTGGTATCTGTTCGCCACTTCATTTGGCTTAGTAATTGTTGGTGCACTTATCTTGTTCAAGCACCTCGCTGCTTCAGAACGTCGTTTACATCCTGGTCTCGCCGTGGCATCGCTCTTCACACTCGGTGCTATTGCCATTATCGAACTCACATCTGCTCTCAACTTGGTCAAGATCATTCGGCCCGATCACGTTGTTTACGGACGCTATTCCGGTGTTGTTTCACCAATTCTTATTGCCATTGCATTGAGTGCGCTCATTACTGCACCGCAAAAAACACGCTCACTGTGGTGGAAGAGCATTGCGCTCATTCCCGTCCTTGCACTCTTTCTCGTTATTCTCAGCCGCGCCGACATGCTGCATCGAATGCTTCAGCAAGGAGAGTTCTTTGCCCGCCCAAATGCCATCGGCCTCGACTGGGCAATTAAAGCAACCAAACCAAGTAGCTTTTTTGTTTTGAGCAGCATCTTTGCCTTGTTAGGAATTGCTCTCTATCTCGTCCATCGGTTTGCGGAAAAGTCATTCATTACTTTTTTCGTAGTAATTGCGCTTTTCTTCACGGGATACACCACCACACAAACAGTGCGGAACTACCGAGACTATTTGCCCGAACTTATTCTCGATAATGAAGCCATCAACCGCGGTGCAAAAGTAGTGGGCTTCGACACTGGCTCATACGGTGGGCAAAGCTTCTACGACTACCGATACCTCTTACACCCCGTTCAAGCTCAGCGATTTGATCTCATTTATGGTGTGCCCGATGACATCAACTGTTACATCGGGGCAAAAGAACGCCCCCCATTCGACGGGAATTGGACAGTTGGACCAAGCGAACCTTCAACGGGTCTCATTTTGTGGGTGCGTGACGGTCTAGATTCGTGTTGATATGGAAACGATCGCAAAAGAACTTGATGTCAGTGTCATCTTGCCGGTGTACAACGAACGCGGTCACCTCAAAGCCGAAATAGACCGGGTACGTACAGCTCTCAGCGCTTCCGCTTACTCATTTGAAATCATTGTTATTGATGATGGATCTAACGACGGCTCCGAATTAGACCTTCCACTCATTCCCGACATTCGCCTCATTCGCCACTCGGTGAACCGTGGTTCAGGCGCAGCGCGCCGCACTGGCACTCGTGCCGCATATGGCCGCGTTGTGGTGTGGACCGATGTCGACATGACCTACCCAAACGATGAGATCCCCTGGCTAGTCGATCAGCTTGAAGGTTCCGACCACGTTGTTGGCGCACGTCGCACCGAAGAAGGAACACTCAAGTTATTGCGCATGCCCGCAAAGTGGTTTATTCGCAAACTTGCGAGTTACCTCACTGAAACCGACATCAAAGACCTCAACTCTGGTCTTCGTGCGTTTCGTCGCGATGTTGCACTGCAATACATCCACCATCTTCCCAATGGCTTCTCGTGTGTCACCACACTCACCATGTCGTTTTTGGCAAATGGCTACTCGGTCACTTACGTGCCCATCAACTATTTCCCACGTGCTGGGCGCTCGAAGTTTCATTGGCTAAAAGACACCAGGCGTTACATCTTGCAGGTCATTCGCATGACCTTGTCGTACAACCCACTCAAAGTATTTCTCCCAGTGGGGGGCGCCTTGTTCCTTATCGGAGCAGCAAAACTTGGCTTCGACTGGAGCAGCCGCGATTTCCGCCTCTCCACCAATACTCTGCTCGTCTTTTTTGCCGCACTACAGGTCACCACCATCGGCCTACTTGCCGACCTCGTTGTGCGGTCAACAAAAATACCCCAAAGCGTCGAACCTGTTTAACTTCTTCGCATACCGAAAGGCGCCAGCTCAATGCATGGAGTGATTGCATATACCGGGAGCAACCCAGAGCGCTTCCAGCAACTGCGTCATGCTGCTGAACATTTCGGGGCAAACAATGTTGAAGCTCGCAATGCCGGCAACAGCTGGCTCGGCTCATTTGGTTCAGCCAATGCCGTGCACACCTTCAGCGACAAACAGGGCGTGGGAGTTGTTTACGGATCAGCTGCGGCAACTACCACTTTTCATTCGGAGAATTTTCTCGATGAAGCACCCGACGATGTTGTGGGTTGCGTCATCCATCATGAGCTCGGCCTCGTTGTTGCTGCCGGACGTGGCAACCACAAAATGTTTGTTCATCATCTCTCCACGGGCGAGTTGATGGCAAGCAGTTCTTTATCGGTGCTGGCCTATGCGCTGCGCAGCACCACCAGCATCGACCGAAGCTACGAAGACTTCACCCTTGGCTTTGGGTTTTTACCCGGCGTGCACACCGTGTACAGCGGCATTCAGTCACTTCCAGCTGGTACCCGCCACTTTGCATCTAGAGCACATTCAGAGACAACGGCAGTTTTTCCTGTCAACGTGACTTCCATTTCGAGTTTCGCAGAGGCAATACCGAAACTACATGACTTGTTTGTTCATGCCATTCAAGAACAAGCGGAAAACCGCACAAAGCATGCTGTTCTCCTTGGCGGCTTCGACTCCATGCTGGTGGCCGCAACTTTGAAAACACTCGGACATGAAGTACATACCTACACATTCTCTTTCGGCGATACGAACTTTGAGCAAAAAAACGTTACTGAATTTGTTACTTCGTTAGGCATCACACACCATCCGGTCACCATCACTCCACAACTCATTGAACAAAACCTACGTGAATTTGGCTCACACTTTTTCCAAGTCGGAGCGCAATCGCACTATCAAATTCACACTCTCATTGCGAGCCAACACATTGCCCGCGATGGTTTTGACGCAATATTCAATGGTGATGGTTGCGACGCCATTTTCTTGAGTTACCCCACCGTCAATAGGCGTGCAAGCATTTCTCAGCGGGTAGCCCGCGCACCACGCCTCTTGAAAAAAGTGGCTCTTGCACCCTTACGTACATCAATTGCCGAACGTCACCTCGGCCACGTTGGCCGCATCATTCGTAGCGTGCTCAACAATGCGCTGTTGCCAGACCCAGCACGTGGGCACCTCCCCACGCAATATCTCGATGCCTATGCCTTGTCGCAGTTGCGCAAGGGCGTACAGCCACAGCAAACCGAATCGATGCTTGCCTTGCGTTTGCGCCTTGCTGAGCCCACTGCACAGATGGACGGCCCGCGCAGGGCGTTTCATGGCAATGGGTTAACAGCACAAAGCAAGGTAAAGGTCGATGGAGCGATGTCTGCCACAGGCCTTCCTCACTTCAGCCCCTACTTGCACCCAGAATTACGAGCCTTTGTTACTTCATTGCCCATTGAATACCTCAAGAATCAAAATGACTCACCCTCTGCAAATGGCAAGGAACTCCTTGTTGCAATGGTGCGCGAGTACAAGTTGCTCCCCGATCTCTTCATAGATCAACCCAAGCAATCACCAGTCGACTCACCAGTAGACCTCTGGTACATGACGTCCTTAAAGGAACAGATACTCGAACAGTTGCAAGACCTTCCCTTTGAGGTGAACACCAAATACTTGGAAAACGTTTTGCGACACAAGCGCGCCGAAAATTGGTACCGCAACAAAGTTTCTATTGGCCACCACACCATGCAAGCCATTGGCCTACTTGCGTCATATGCCTCATTCAATCGATTACTCCACGAAGAATAGACACATGAGAAAACTGTTGCGCAATGTGCTGTCGATACTACTGGTAGCACTGCTCTTTCTTTTGGTCTGGCAACGCCGACATGAACTCACTCCCATTTTTGAAGATCCATCATCAGATCTTTTGCTCCTCGGAGCACTCATCGTTATTGGGCACTTTCTCAACTCGGCAGAATTCTGGGTGGTGTATCGCGCCACAAAGGTACGCATTGGGTTCTTTGAGAACTGGATGGTTTTTACATCGGGGCTGCTCGGCAATCTCTTGCCTGGCCAAATGGGTACGTTGTACAAATTCCGCTACATGAAGACCGTGCATCACTTGCCCTACGCAAAAAGCGGCAGTAACTACGGCGCAAACCTCATCATCTCGCTTGGTTCATCGGCAATTGTCGGCATCATCGGAGTGTGCGGCAACACAGTAGGTGGCGGCTCATTTTCTTGGGTCATGCTTTTGTGTTTTGTAGGTCTTGGCATCATTTGTATTGCAACACTGCGATTCTCGCTTCCCACTTGGAAAGTTTTACGCGGTAAGCCTGCGAAGATTTTCTCCACATTTAGTGAAGGCTGGGACGAAATACGTCGTACTCCACAAACAACCTTTCAAGTCATCGCCATCGACGTGGTGAAATACCTTGTTACCGCTTGGCGCTTCCAAATTGCCTTCGGACTTCTTGGCTACCACCAATCTTTTTGGTACTTCCTCGTTATTGCACCCGCAGCGGCAATTGCCGGAATCATCGCATTCACTCCTGGCGGCCTCGGCATTCGGGAACTCTTTGTGACCGGCGCTGCAGTTGCAATGGGTTCAAGTTTCGACACTGGGCTACTTGCCGCAAGTACCGACCGCGGCGTAATGCTCGCCTCAGCAGTTGTGCTGGGGAGCATCGGTTTTCTTTACAGCGTTCCTCGCTTGCGACGTGCGACCACGACCCAACCCACGCCCACTGACGTGTGAAGAAACGGGCGCTGCAGAACCTTCATCGGTGTAGCGATGACAGAAATGATCTTGCCCATCAGCCTTCCCTGCGGTTGAAACAAACGCCCACTGGCAGAGGTTGCCGAGTTCATCGATGCAACTTTTCCACTGCGCTGTCTTAAAAGTGCGTTGCGCACAAATTCCAAAGCGTGCCCGCCAATTGCCCCGTACGGATAGACGTCAATCAGTTCTAGGTCGGCGGCACCGAGTAACTGATCGATGTCTTTGCGGTCGTATCGACGATGATGCCCTACGGCAATATCTGCTGCACCAAATCGTTTTTGATGCGCGGGAAAGCTCACGATCAGAGAACCAAACTCATTGACATGCTCAACCCATGAACGCAGTGCTTCGGCATCGTCATCAATATGTTCCAGCACCTCGAATGCGCACACCAGATCGAAGGTCTCATAGGGTTGTATTTGCTCAAGGCCTCCTGAGCGGAACTCTGCATCTGAGAAGTGTGAAAGGCGCTCGGCAGCAACTGCTCCCGATGCGGGGTCGGGCTCAACGCCCACGTATTGCCCCCACTGTGCAAGCCGGGTCGAGAAAGCTCCTTGGCCAATTCCTATTTCCAAAATGCTTTTTGGCTGCAGCAAAAGCAAGGCCCTCTGCACGAGAGGGGCACGTAGGTGCGCCATCGCAGTGAGCGGCGCTTCCCTCGACACCGGCACCTTGCCACTTGCTGCTTGCAATGCTTCCATGAGCAGTGGTGCAATTTGGTTGTCGCCGAATTTCTCGAGGAAGAGTTTTCTACTGTCAGTTTCCAATGCACGTAGCCGTACATCGTCTTGCAAAAGAGCAACTATTTCATTTGCAAGCCCTTGAGGGTCGCCCGCCGGAACTGTGGCAACCGCATGATCAAGGTGGTTGCGAATGGCTGGGGTGTCGGCAGTAATAATGGCTTTACCCATTGCCATGCACTGGAAAACTTTGTTGGGAATAACGCGCGACGACTTTGCCCCTGTACCGAAGATGCCCAGGCACACCGATGCTTCGGCAATTTTTGCAGGAAGATCAGTTTCTGAAACCGAATTGAGCAATTCAATAGGAGCGTTGAGCTCACGAATGATTTTTTCTATACGCGGGCGCTCTTGACCATCGCCGATGAGACGGATGCGATACTCCTTTGGTAGCAAAAGCGATGCACGCACAATGAAATCAATTCCTTGTAACGGAATGTATGTTCCGTAAAATAAAACAACTTTTTCTGGCGTTGGTGCAGCAACCACTGGCGCGTAAATTTCGCTATCTGCTCCCACCCACACTGTTCGCCATTTACTGGGGGCAGTAGAGGTCTCTCTAGCAAATGCCTCAATGTCTTCTGGGGTGTCAGCGAGTATGAGAGTTGCTAGCTTCACCGACAATGCGTCGACGCTACGCAGTACCTTTGCCGTCAGTGATGTTGATGAAACAATGTTTCTATCGTCTACAACGGTCTCGTGCAGTGAGACAAAATAGTCAATAACCATAGGTACACGCACAATGCGACACAGCGCACCTACCACCACAGCGTCGAATTGGCATGGGTGGGGTACGAGCACCACCGATGGCCGACGACGTGGGTTCAGTGTTCGGCTCAGGACAACAACAGCCAATTGTCCGTATACGGCCACAGCACGCAGAGCACGTTGAATTTTTCCTTGACGAACATCTGCAACTTTATTTGATGACCACAAAGAGAAGTTCTTCACTGTCACATTCATATTGCGAGATTTCATAAGATGCAGAAGTTGTCGGTTCCGCCCAAAGTTTGGGTCGAACGTGCCACACATCAACACCGACATTGCTTTAGCTTTTGACATCTCTATTTCATACTCCTACGAACGAGTTCAGCAACAGCACCAGAAGTACGTGAAGAAACTTCTCGCAAGGCAACTTGCGCCACCTGTAAACGAGCAGACAGATCGGCTCGCACTGCAAGTAACTCGCGAGCCTTTGCCTGAACCACTTCCACGGTCACTTCATCTATAGACATCACAGCATCGGGAACACCCGCCGCTTGCAAGACTCCAGTGGCCTTGTGTTCATAGGCAATACACAGCACCGGCACCGCTGCTGACACTGCAAAAACTGCAGGGTGGTAGCGACCAGCAACGACCCAATCGGCTGCCGCAAATAGAGCGCGTTGTTCATTGCTCGACTTGGCATCGCTCAATACTTCACATGAAATATTGGCGGGCAATAGGCGTGCAAGGGCTTCCAAGTAGGGCGTATCGCGATGCATGGATCCGTACAACTGAGGAACAAACACAACATGAGTGGGTCCACTCTCAGCAAATATCTTCACTGCTTCAATGACCGATGTGTCGTACTCTTTTTGGCGCAGTTGTGGCGAGGGGTCATTTGGATACGGCCAGTGAATTGCAGACACCACAATCAACTGAGCGTCAGCATGCTGACGCTCTTGTGGGGCAATAGCGACCTGCAATGCTGAATCAATTGACACTTCGACGTTGACCCCGTGGCGGCGACCAGCAAAGAGCCCTCGTATATGCCCCGCAGAAATTTCTTCACGAACAAAGAGACGTGAAAAGCAGCGATACGTGTAACGACGAAATGGGTTTGCCCATTTTTTATGGAAAGGACCAGCGGAAGTGGCGTACAGCATTGCGGGCACACGATGTAATTTGGCAATCCAGACGTAGAGCCAATGCACAGCTTCGTGACCAATGTAGAGGTCGCCAAAGTACGGCCCACCTGGCGCAGACACCACAACATCAGCGGTTTCATACGCATGAATTGTTTTTTTGCCGAGGGAACCTAAGAGGAATTGTGGTCTCAGACGAAAAATACGCAGGGTGAGATACACCACGAAACGAATGGCTTCGCCAACGGGAAGCTTGAGTGTGATCCACTGTGCATCGGGCCGCAACATTGGCCCTGCTGCAGCGTTGTTGAACTGATGAATGACCGTGAACTGTGTGGGCCCAAGCTCGGCTTCAATGCCAGAGCACATCGCGAGAAGAGCTGCTTCGTCTCCGCGATTATCGCCGTGCTGGTTCACCACGAGCACATGAGGTTTGTCTCGCTTGGTCACGTGGAAAGCCTACTGCCCATCAAAGTTCTTCAAATGAGATGTCAT
>Ga0222712_10000365_pt1 | contig 61699 bp, 50 predicted proteins | sample C33_657DmetaG_FD_165043 | JGI IMG/M metagenome (GOLD analysis project Ga0222712, IMG submission 165043) | Estuarine water microbial communities from San Francisco Bay, California, United States - C33_657D | ecosystem: Environmental > Aquatic > Marine > Unclassified | place: USA: California... | reverse complement strand
TGACAAGAGCGCTGGGGCTAATATTCAGAGCTGGACCGAAGTGCTTGAAAAAGCGGTTGCTAAATATGATAACGATACACTCTTTGTTTTTGGACATTCATTGGATCCAGAGAAGGTAACCGGAAATAAGGAAGATTTAAAAGCAATGCAGAACTATCTTGAAAAGCTCCTTGCTTTTGTTAAAAATGAGATTAAATCAGGTAAGTCTAAAGATGATATACTGAAAGCAGTAAGTATTCCGGGTGCTGAAGATTTTCAGGGCCAGGGTATACAAAGGAGTTTAACTGCTGCGTATGAGGAGTTGACGGCTTAATAGTAAGCTTGTATAAGATTATGTATTACGAGTTATTGGCTTTGCCCATAACTCGTAATTATGAAAATTCTACATCGTATTTTATTTAATCATTTTTACTTTCGGTTTTTTATTCTTGCTCTACAATTTGTTTTAGTTTAATTAAGCCCGATTCCGTCTTTCTATGAAAAAGGATGTCAGCTGATCCTATTTCTATTACCAGTCGCATTTCAAATATTTCCTTCATAGTACCTCCAACCAGCAATTGAGGGTCCATTATTCGCTGCATATTATTTAAAATATATCTGGGCAGGTATGCTGTTGGCTGAAGAAATATCAGCCATCTTAAGCGTTCAGTCACAGCAAAACAGTTCATTGATCTGAAAGTTTTTGCTGATTTAAACAGAATATCTGGATTGATTATATAAATTATATGAATTTGAGTAAATATATTTTTATGTTACATTACATAAATGTTTAAGTATCTGTTTTATGATCAATAGGATAGTCCTGATCTTCTTTATCTTCATAGTGAAGATCTCCAACGCCCAACAAACCATTCCTCTTTATTCCGGTAAAATTCCGAACTCGAAAATTAGTATAAATGAAGAGCAGATTACAGCAAATGCTTTAGTAGATACCGTGACAAGGAACGTTTCTATACCAACCTTAACCATTTTTCTTCCTTTAAAAAATCTATCTAAAGGTTCTGCTGTCATTATTTGTCCGGGTGGGGGATATGGCGGTTTACTCACAAAACGTGAAGGAAGTGATGTGGCCAGGGCCTTTGCAAAACTAGGGGTCACCGCTTTTATGCTTAAATACCGACTTCCTAATGATGCAATTATGGAGGATAAATCAATCGGCCCATTACAAGATGCCTTGCAAGCTTTAAAAATGGTACATCAAAATGCCCTTAAATGGAATATTGATGCCAGTAAAATTGGGATTATGGGATTTTCTGCTGGCGGGCATCTCGCTTCAAGTGCAGGTACTCATTTTGATGCCCAGGTTATTGAAAATTCTGCAAATATCGATCTTCGACCTAGTTTCATGGTGCTTATCAATCCTGTTATCAGCTTTTCAAACGAAATTGGCCATATCGGTAGTCGTAATAATCTCTTAGGCAAGCCAGCATCAGCCGAAAAGATCCAATTTTTCTCAAATGAGCTTCATGTTAATCAATCTACACCGCAAACTTTTCTGGTCCATACAGCAGATGATACGGTTGTTTCTCCTGAAAATAGTTTTAGGTTTTACCATGCCTTGCGTAAAAATAAGGTTAATTCAGAACTACATATTTACTCTGAAGGGGAACATGGATTCTTAAAAAAACCTGTTTTTGAGGAATGGTTCGGGAGGGTTGTTAATTGGATGAAGGACAGGAATTTAATTGAACTAGGATCATGGAACAAAGAATAAGTACATTAATTGGTAAGAGTAGAAATTTTTGACAAGCATTAAATCATGAAACATTATAGAATCCTGCTATTTGCAATTTTACCTTTAATAGCTAGTATTTTTCTTGCGGCTTATAGCGATAAGAACATAGACTTTCAGCCCAAAAAAGGGCAGAGAATTGTGATTCTGGGAAATACATTTGCCGAGCGCCTACAAAATTTTAACTATTTCGAACCCCTTCTTTACAAGAGCTTTCCTGATTTAAATCTCAGCGTTCGGAATATGGGCTGGAGTGCCGATGAAGTAGGTCTGCAGCCCAGACCATACAATTTCGGTTCATTGGATGAGCATCTGACACTACAGAAGGCAGATATTATTTTTGCATGTTTCGGATTGAATGAGGCTTTTAAGGGTACAGATAGTCTTGCAAATTTCAAACATCGCCTCTCAGGATTCCTTCAGCATCTTAAACAACAGAAATACAATTCTATCTCAGCGCCCGAAATTATTCTTGTTTCTCCGATAGCACATGAAGAGTTGGGTGGTAATTTGCCTGATCCGAAAGAGCATAATGCCAATCTCGAAATCTATACAGCGGGTATGGCCGAAGTTGCAAAACAACTGGAGATACCATTTATTGACCTTTACAAACCTAGCCGTGATCTCGCAAATACTACCGATTCCATTACAATTAATGGGATTCATCTGAATGATAAGGGCTATAAAGCTATTAGTGAACTAATGGCTGAAAAACTAAATTTCAAATTCACAAAGTGGAAAGATGAATCTGATTTTAGGCATTTAAAGTGGGCAATTGACCATAAAAATCAGCAGTTTTTTTATAAGTTTAGAGCTGTAAATGCTGAATATATCAATGGAAGCAGGAAAGAACCATGGGTACAACCTGCCGGTGGACCTATTTCTTTCCCAACAGAATTATTGAAATTGGACCAACTGGTTTTAGGTCTGGATAGCATTATTTGGACAGGTACAAAAAATAGTTCCAATATAGATCAGAAGAAGGTTCAGCAATTAATTAATAACAAACAGGAATTAAAACCTGAAAACTTAAATCATGCATTGTCTGCGCCATTGGCCGAACAATTTGTAATGAAAGAGGGTTTTAAAGTTGAGCTGTTTGCCTCTGAAAAGGATTTTCCAATTGAAAAACCGGTTAAGATTACCTTCGATCCTAAAGGGCGCTTATGGGTATCTACGCTACCATCGTATTTGCAGTACTATCCCGGAAGTCCGCCAAATGATAAAATTATTATTCTGGAGGATACAAATGGTGACGGAAAGGCGGATAAGCATACCGTTTTTGCAGATAGCCTCTACATGCCTTTGGGATTTGAATTAGGTAATGGTGGGGTGTACGTTTCTCAACCGCCAAACTTAGTATTCTTAAAGGATACGAATGGTGATGGAAAAGCAGATTCAAAAGAGATTATTCTTCACGGTTTTGGTACAGAAGATGTACATCACTCAATCTCTGCGCTTACATGGGGCCAGGATGGGGCTTTATATATGCAGATGGGAACTTTTCTTCATACCCAAGTAGAAACGCCTTATGGCCCTAAGCGGTCGGCCTATGGTGAAACCTGGCGATATGATCCACTGACTATGAAACTTGAACCATATATTTCATATCCTTATGCAAACCCCTGGGGAAATGTCTTCACAAGTAATGGTACACATCTAATTGGAGATACTTCAACAGGCATGAATTATTTTGCACCTCCGCTCACTGTGGCCACAGATTATCCTATAAAGCATGTAGAAATGAAGGATATGCTTACCTTAAAAATCAGGCCAAAAACCTGCGGAATGGAAATTGTTTCGAGCAGGAATTTTCCTGATAATTATCAGGGAAATGTGCTTTTTAATACGTTTATTGGATTTCAGGGCGTAACAAATCATTCTTTGACAGAAAATGGTAGTGGGCTTATCGGTCGTCAGGAGGATCCTATATTACAATCCAAAGATTCTCAATTCAGACCCGTAGATCTTCAGTTCGGTCCGGATGGAGCACTCTATTTAGTAGATTGGTTTAATCAGGTAATTAATCACGGTGAAAGAGCTTTGCGTGATCCTAATCGAGATAAAACGCATGGCCGAATCTGGCGTATTACATACACAGGCAAAGAATTGCTGAAGCCTTTGGATATGAGCCGTCTTAAAATAGGTCAATTACTGGATCAATTAATGGAATACGAAGACAGATCAAAATATCGGGCCAGAATTCAATTGACTGAGTTTCCGAAGCAGGAAGTTTTAGCCGCCTTACCGCAATGGCTTAACAAACTCAACAAGACTGACAAGAATTATGAGCAATACCAGTTGGAAGCATTATGGATGTACCAGCGATTAAATCAAGTAAATGAAATTCTTTTAAATAAATTATTAAAGGCTAAAGATGCGAATATCAGAGCTGCAGCAACCCGGGTTCTATATTACTGGAGGGATGATTTAAAGAATTCACAGGAAAGGCTTATAACAATGTCGGGAGATTCTTCCCAAAGGGTTCGTCTTGAAGCAATTGTATCCTTAAGCCATTTCAAGAATGAGGCTAGTTTTATGGCCTTGCTGCTTGCTTCAGAAAAGCCAATGGATGATTACATTGAATATGCCTTAAAGGAAAGTTTTAAGCATTTTCAAACTATTTGGATGAGTAAGTTCAGGCAGGATAAAAATTTTCTTGCAAATGAGCCTAAGAAAGTGAATTTACTACTTCAGCCGCTTTCTTCAGCAGAAGTGTTAACCATGCCCGGCTACTTTAAAAAGGACCCTGATGCAGCAATTTATACCAGAAAACCCTTGTCAGATAAATTCTATGATGATTTTGCAGATGTGAAAGCGGTTGCAGATTTCAGGAAAACTTTGAATTCAAAATTAGCATCAACAGTGTCAGAGAAAACTGCTCCAGACAAAAGAATTATAATCCAATTATCAACAATTAGCGGTAAAATGGCTTATGATAAGCTTTTAATTAACATTAAAGCAGGCAGTTTGGTTTCCCTTGTTTTTAAGAATCCCGATGAGATGCCTCATAATGTGGTAATTGTTAAGCCCGGCTCCACTGAGATTGTTGGAAAAGCGGCCGACGCGATGGCAAGTAGCAAAGATGCTTATGCAAAGAATTTTGTTCCTGTAATTTCCGAGGTTCTTTATTCAACTCCACTAATTGCCACGGGTAAAAGTTTTAAACTTGATTTTAAAGCACCCAATAAACCTGGCGAATATCCGTTTATATGTACCTTTCCAGGGCACTGGCGCATCATGAAGGGTATATTAAAAGTTAATTGAGTTTCTTAATAGTAAAAACATTTTAAACTAGTTGATAAATTGGATTGTAATCTTTACCTAATACCAATGTATTTAGGCTATTATGTGAAGTGATAGTGGCAAGAGATTACAAATTACTTATGCCTTTTGCCAGTAAAAAACTAAATTGTAATATATTGACATTCATATACTTAAGATTATGGCAAATAGGATCAGTTTAAATTCAATTTTCAGTCAATTTATAAAGCAATTATTCAAAGCTGCATTATTTATTTCTGTTGTTAGTCTATTGATTATTTCAACCGATGTACAAGCGAAGATAAAAGCAGGAGTAGCAAAAAAGGATATTACTGATCGAAGTGCTGGCTTAGTAAATGGCCCGCTTTATGTGAAAGCATTGGTATTGGATAATGGCATGACCAAAATGGTGATAATTACTCTAGATGTAGTAGCAATTGAAGAAATCGGTCCAATTAAGGCGGGCTATCTTGCCAAAGTTCGTTCACAAATTCAGAAGGAACTGAATATCCAGGCTTCAAATATTCTAATTAATGTAAGCCATTGCCATGGAATTGTACGGGCTGATACGGATAGTCTGACAGTTGTGGCGGTTAAGGAAGCCCTTCAAAATTTGGTTGCCGTTACTATTGGAAGCGGTACAGGCTATGAGGATAGAATTATGGAAAATCGCCGTTATTTGATGAAGGATGGATCCCAGACAGATGCCCGGCGGGCCTACTCACTTCCTCCTGATCATGAGATTGCAGAAATAGGCAAAACTGACCCCGAAATAGGCATTTTGAGGTTAAATAAGTTAAACGGAGAAACCCTGGCAGTGCTTTATAATTTTGCAGTTCACCCCATAGAAGGTGTTCCAAATGGAGGAAATACTGCAGATATCATTGGCTTTGCTTCCAAAGTAATTGAGGATAATTTAAAAGGTTCAATGGCTCTTTTTTTACAGGGCTGTGGTGGAGATATTAATCCTGTTAACTATAAGGGGCTTGATAACCCTACGGATGCCGAGCCGCTGGGTAATATGCTTGGCTTGAGTGTTCTTAAGGCTTTACAAAACATTCAAACAACAAATGACTCAGAAATAAAAGTGATCAATCAGCAAATGGAACTTCCAAGAGCCAACTTCGCTGAACGAATACTATCCTTAGAAGCCGACCAAAAACGAATATTAAATGCGCTGACTGGGACAAACATGAACCTGAAAACATTTATCGCTTTAACAACCAAGTATACTAATTCTACAGAATACCCTTCGTTTTATGGACAAAGGTATTTAAAAGACAAAAAGCAAGATAAAATCGATATGATTCGATTGGATTCCGTAAATAGAAGAGACTTGGAAAATTATCGATCAAATATTTATTTAATGGAACGATTAACCAGAATTCGTGAAAATCTATCTCTTGTTAAAATGCATCAGCTTAAATCTGCAGGTACACAAACGATTAATGTTGAAATTCTTGGCCTGAAAGTTGGAAATATGCGCTTGGTTACTTTTCCCGGCGAGCTGACTGTACAGATTGGACTAAATATTAAAAAAAATGCTCCCAATAAAAATACCTTCGTGGCAGCATATACTAATGGTTATATTTATTATGCGCCAACTGCCGAACAATTAAGGAATACAGGCGAAGCACAGGAAGACTCAGATACCAACTTAGCACCCGAATGGCAAATGATGTTTGAACGAAAGGTGGCAGAAATATTGCAGAAACTTTAAATTTTATCTATTCCCAAAAAAATTGTTGAACAGAAATTTGTTGTGTAAAACAAATCTGTATAATATTTTTGGATGTGTATTGAATAAGTTCTATTAAGTATTAACTATTAAGCATCCTTAAAAACGATCCTAATTTAGTTTTCATTTGTCGTCTATCAACGATAAAATCCAGAAAACCATGTTCTAAAACGAATTCTGAAGTCTGAAATCCTTTAGGAAGATCCTTTTTAATTGTTTCTTTAATTACTCTGGGGCCAGCAAATCCGATCAATGCTCCAGGTTCAGAAATATTGATATCTCCTAGCATAGCATACGAGGCCGTCACACCGCCTGTTGTAGGGTCAGTCAATAAAGAGATATATGGAATCTTTGCCTTGCTTAGAAGGGCTAATTTGGCCGATGTTTTTGCCATCTGCATTAATGAAAATGCGGCTTCCATCATTCTGGCACCGCCAGATTTAGAGATCATCATGAATGGAATCTTGTTTTTGATACTATAATCAATAGAGCGGGCAATTTTTTCGCCAACAACTGAACCCATAGAACCACCAATAAAGTTAAAATCCATACAAGCAATTACAATATCCTGCCCATCTAATTTCCCAGTTCCTGAGCGGATAGCATCCTTTAGTCCGGTTTTTAAATAACTTTCTTCAAGTCGTTCTGTATATTTTTTGGAATCAGTAAAATTGAGAGGATCTCCTGAACGAATATTTTCGAAAAGCTCTGTAAACTGATTGTCATCGAAAAGGATTTCAAAGTATTCTTTAGAGCCAATACGTAAATGATAAGCGCAATATTGGCAAACGTATTTATTTTCCACTTGCTCTGCATAGTGCAAAGGCTTTTTACAGGAAGGGCATTTATTCCACATCCCATCAGGTGTCTCTTTTTTATCCTCGGTAGAAGTAATTATCCCCTTTTTTTCTCTCTTGAACCAGGCCATTTTGGATATATGTATAACGTACAAAGAAACAAAAATTTTAAGAAAGCAATGCTCTTGCCTTAACATTGAATTAACGCAAATTGAATTAATCAGATTAATTGGCCCTTTTACATTGAATTTGAGCCTATTTTTCATAATTTAGCAAAGATAATTATTAAAAAAAAGATGAATTTAAAAGGATTTAAGGGTGTATTGCATGGTGATGCAGTTCAAGAATTATTCGAGATTGCCAAAAAACATCAATTCGCACTGCCAGCTGTTAATGTAATTGGAACCAATTCAATAAATGCAGTGATGGAAACGGCAAAGTCAGTTAATTCACCTGTGATTATTCAGCTTTCAAATGGCGGTGCTCAATTTTATGCCGGAAAATCTTTAAATAATGACAATCTGAATGCATGCATTCTTGGAGGTGTATCAGCAGCCCAGCATGTTCATCTTCTTGCCGAACATTATGGTGTTGCAGTAATTTTGCATACAGATCATGCGGCAAAAAAACTTTTACCCTGGATTGATGGTTTACTTGATCATGGTGAAAAATTCTTTGCCATTAATGGGAAACCACTTTATTCTTCACATATGCTTGATCTTTCTGAAGAGTCAATAGAAGAGAACATAGAGATTAGTAAAAAGTATCTTAGTCGTATGAAGGGTATGGGTATGACTCTTGAAATTGAATTAGGTGTAACCGGTGGCGAAGAAGATGGAGTTGATAACAGCGATGTAGACAGTTCAAAATTATATACTCAGCCATCTGAAGTTGCTTATGCTTATAAAGAATTGAGTACCATCAGCGAGAATTTTACTGTTGCTGCTGCTTTTGGTAATGTTCATGGGGTTTATAAGCCAGGAAATGTCAAATTGCAGCCAATTATTCTTAAAAACTCTCAGGACTATGTTCGTTCAGAATTTAAAATTACTGCAGATAAGCCTATAAATTTTGTATTTCATGGTGGTTCAGGTTCTTCTCAGGAAGAGATCAGGGAAGCAATCTCTTATGGGGCGATCAAAATGAATATCGATACAGATATGCAATGGGCGTACTGGGAAGGGATTAAAGATTATTACAAATCCAAAGAAGCCTATTTACAAAGCCAGATCGGAAATCCGGAGGGCCAAGATTCACCGAATAAAAAATATTACGATCCGCGCGTTTGGTTGCGTAAAGGAGAAGATACTTTTGTAAATCGCCTGGCACAGGCATTTGAAGATCTCAACTGTTTGAATGTTAATGATCGTCTTTAAACTATCATACTAGTTAAAGGGCCTCAAAAGGGCCTTTTTTGATAGCTTAAATACTGGATTCGAGTTGCCTTTAAACTATATTTCAAATTAAAATGAATCAATCAATCGAAGTTAAAAGGGTTAGCACTAAAGAAGAGCTGGAGCATGTATTTGCTATCCGAAGAATTGTTTTTGTGGATGAGCAGAACTGTCCCCCCGAACTTGAATGGGAATTTGAAGATGAATCTGTACATTTTATTGGAACAGTGAATGCTGAACCTGCTGGTGCAGCTCGTTGGAGAAAAACAGATAAAGGATATAAATTGGAACGCTTTGCAGTTTTAAAAGAGTACAGAGGAATAGGGCTAGGGCAGGCTCTTGTAGGCGCTGTAATATATGATTTGCCTCAAGATGCCACCTATGTTTACCTACATGCTCAGCTAGCTGCAATGTCTTTATATGCTAAATTTGGATTTAAAAAGGCCGGCGAGCAATTTGAGGAAGCCGGGATACAGCATTTTAAGATGGTTTTGTAAGTTGCCCGATAGGTATCTAGTTGGTTAGGTGGTTAGGTGGTTAGGTGGTTAGTTGGTTAGTTGGTTAGTTGGTTAGTTGGTTAGTTGGTTAGGTAGTTAGTTAGTTGGTTAGGTGGTTTGTTAGTTGGTTAGGTGGTTAATTAGTTAGTTGGCTATCAGATGAGATACCACAAAACAGAAAGGTAAGGCAGTCATACCTCATACTTCATACCTCATACTTCATACTTCATACCTCATACCTCATACCTCATACGTTATTGTTCATCCCCTCTAATCTTGAAAACCATACCATTTAGGTTTTCAGTTATGCGAATCTGACAAGCCAGTCTGCTATCAAATCCTGCATCATGCAAGGTGTCTAGCATATCCATTTCATCATTTCCAGCTATCGGCAAATCTTCCAGACCCTTTAATACCTGTACATGGCAGGTAGCACAAAGAGCAATCCCGCCACAGGTTGCTAATATATTATAGTCTGAAGCCTTAAGTACTTCCATCAGGCTAAGGCTTATTTCCTCAGGTATTTCAACGGCTTGTTGATCTCCGTTTCTGTCTTCAATGGTTATTTTGATCATATTAAAAGGCATTTACTCCATAAACAGTTGTGTATTTAAAACTTAATTTCTGATCGGGGTGAACATATTTAAATGCGCTCTGTACCATTAAAGCTGCTTCATGAAATCCACATAAGATTAGTTTAAGTTTTCCAGGGTAGGTATTGATGTCGCCAATTGCGTAAATACGATCTACGTTGGTCGAATAATCAAATGTATTTACCTGAATGGCTGATTTGTCAATAGTTAGTCCCCATTCTGCGATCGGGCCTAATTTGGGGCTAAGTCCGAATAAGGGAATTAGAAAATCCGTTTCAACCGATTTTTTAACCTGGTCTCTTCCTAAAAATGATACTTCTTTTAAATGATCAGTTCCTGAAACACTCAAGAGATTGGATTGAAGAATCAGGTCTATTTTGCCATTATTAGCGAGTTCATGTACTTTTTCAGCTGAATCAGGCGCTCCGCGGAATGTATCACCCCGATGAATAAGCGTAACACGTTCTGCAACATCTGAAAGGAATATGGTCCAATCAAGCGCTGAGTCTCCACCACCTGCCAGAATAACTCGTTTATTACGGAATGTTTCAGGATTCTTAACCATGTATTCAACCCCCTTGCCTTCAAAATCGATTAGCCCCTTAATATCTGGTTTGCGTGGTTCAAAACATCCCAATCCACCGGCAATTACTACTACTTGGCAATGGATCATTGTGCCATCATTCGTTCCAACTAAAAAAGATCCATCATCCTGCTTGACTATTGTTTCAACTCTTTCGCCAAGTGTAAATCCAGGATCAAAAGGAGCAATCTGCTCCATTAACCTTTCTACAAGTTCCTGAGCCTTTATTTCTGGATATCCAGGTATGTCATATATTGGTTTATATGGGTAAATCTCAGATAATTGTCCGCCAACCTGAGGCAGTGTGTCGATAAGATGACACCTCATCTTTAGTAAGCCTGCTTCAAATACAGCAAAAAGTCCGACAGGTCCGGCACCAATAATACATAGGTCAGTTGAAATCATTTTATAGGTATTAATTTAATTTAATAAAGAATGATGTTTAATCAGAATTGTATTCATTTTCCTGGTCAAGATTAGTATAGATGGTATCCAGAATTCTTTTCAAGTTTATGTAATCTTCCTCCGTAAGGTTTTCCCATGCTTTCATCCGTATCTCCGACATTTTTGGACTCCATGCAGTTACCCGTTTGATTCCAAGATTGGTCAGATGAACTTTAAAAGACCTTCTATCAGTAGGATGAACTTTCCTCTCAGTTAGCCCTTTTCTGCAAAGAAGATCTATTATACGTGTCAGAGTTGGATGATCTTTACCGGTTATTTCTGCCAGTTGACTTTGATTTAAATCATTGTCGCTGCTCAGGTTTTTTAGTATTAACCATTGATCAACCGTTATGTCGTAATTTTCTGCATTAAAGCGACGCTGTGCGTATTGCTTTACCTTTCTGGCCGTACGATCGAGCAGATAAGAATAGGTACTAAATAATTCTATTGCCATACTTATTGTTAGTGTGACAAATATCTATATAATTTTACTATTAAACAAAAAAAGCATCCGCTATTGCGGATGCTTTTAAAATTGTTTTAAATATTCTATTTAAGAATTATGCTTTTCCTTTTTCTTTAATGAATTCCACAACAAATGGTGTTGCAACGAACAAGGAAGAATAGGTTCCAAAAATTACACCTATAAACATTGCAAAAGAGAATCCTCTTAATATCTCACCACCAAAGATGAATATGATCAAAAGAACAGCTATTGTACAGATACCTGTGATTACTGTTCTGCTTAGCGTACTGTTCAAGGCATTATTGATCACTGATGGAAGATCTTCATTTTTAGAATGATGCTGACCAATATATTCACGAACACGGTCAAATACAACAACCGTATCATTTATCGAGTAACCCATTACGGTTAATATTGCCGCTACAAAGGCTTGGTCAATATCAAGTGAGAATGGAAGCCATCCATTAAATATGGTGAATATGGCAAGCAATACAAGAACATCATGTACTAATGCTAGTATTGCTGCAAAACCAAATGCCATTCGTTTGAATCGTATCAAAATGTACAGGAATATGACAAGAATTGAAAAAATAACTGCCCATATAGCTGATTTTTTTATATCATCAGCAATAGTAGGAGTTACCTTTTGTGAGTCTTTAATTTCGTATACAGGATTTATCTTTTTCAATCCTGAGGCAAGTTTTTCACTTACTAGTGCATTAGCCTGATCAGTATTATCATTAATCAGGTAGGCTGTTGTAATCTTAACTTGATTAGAAGATCCAAATGTTTTTACCTCTACTGCGGCTCCAAATTCATCAACTAAGATTGAACGTACGGCTTCAACTTCAACAGGCTTTTCGAAGGCTACAAAATAAGCTCTTCCTCCCTGAAAATCTACACCCAGGCTAAACCCTTGCGTAAATGCAGATACTATACCGGCAACAATGATTGCAGCAGATAAATAATAGAACCGTTTACGACCAGTAATGAAATCAAATTTAGAATCCTTGAATAAATTTTCAGTAGCTTTTATAGAGAAGCTGATTGGTTTCTTTCTGTCTAACAACCATTCAAACACTAAACGTGAAATGAATATTGCAGCAAACAGTGAAGTAATAATACCGATCATCAGGGTAGTTGCGAAACCTACAATTGGGCCCTGACCGAAAATATAAAGAATAACACCAGTTAAGAATGTAGTGATATTTGAATCTAAGATTGCTGGCATGGCTTTTTGGAACCCTTCGGTTATTGCTAATCGGACAGATTTTCCTGCAGTAATTTCTTCTCGAATACGTTCATAGATCAATACGTTGGCATCTACCGACATACCTAATGAAAGCACAATACCAGCTATACCTGGCAACGTTAATACAGCTCCTAAGGAAGCAAGGACACCCATCAAGAAGAATAGGTTGATCAGCAATGCAATATTTGCAATTAAACCAGCAGTGCTGTAATACATTCCCATGAATATCAAGATGAAAATGATACCAGCAATGGTAGAAAATAAACCTGCTGAGATAGAAGCTGCTCCAAGAGAAGGACCAACAACATAATCACTAACTATTTTAGCTGGTGCGGGTAATCTTCCTGCTTTCAATACGTTGGCAAGATCTTGTGTGTCTTCTACTTTAAAACTACCGCTAATGGATGAAATACCATTTGGAATTTCGCCCTGCACGGTAGGAGCAGAATATACCAGATTGTCTAATACGATAGCAACGCTTTTCTTGTTATTAGGATCTGCTGATGCAGCAGCAGTAATTGAACGCCATGCACGAGCACCATCAGCATTCATAACCATAACTACTTCCGGATTGCCTTTCTGATCATAATCAGAACGAGCGTCCGAAATTACATCTCCTTCAAGAGCCGGACCACCTGCTATACTGCTGGTTTTTAAAGCATATAACTCAAAAACTTTACTTTCTTCAGTCATTGGTTTAACTCCCCAGTATAACTTAACATTCTGTGGAATTACTGCTTTAATTGCAGGTGATGAAAGGTATGCATTAACTTTCGCTGTATCTTTTAGAGCTGCATAACCAACAACCGGACCCGGACGTAAACTAGACTGTCCGTCTTGCCCTTGGAAAGTTGCAGGATTTAAAAGTGCAAATAATGGATTTAGTTTAGCTTGTTCAGCTTGAAGTTTACTTTTAATTGATGCACTATCAATTTTATTGCCATCTTTTTTACCTAATGCAGCAAGTTTACTTTTAGAGGTATCCTGAGCGGCTGCACTTGTTGTATCAACAGACTTTACTGTAGTTGCCAAAATACTGTTTACATTCTGTAGTAAACCGAAGATCTCAGTATTATCATAAGTTTCCCAGAATTCAAGCTTTGCAGAACCCTGTAATAATTTACGAACACGATCAGGATCAGTTACACCTGGTAATTCAATCAGAATACGATTGGTTCCTTGTTGTTTTTGAATATTAGGAGCGGTTACTCCAAATTTATCGATACGTGTACGAAGAATATTGAAGGAAAGATCAATTGCACCATCTGCAGATTTTCTAAGGAAGTTTAAAACTGCCGTATTATCTGCATCCACTTTTAAGTTGGCTGAATTTTCTTTTGTTGCAAATAGGGTAGCAAGTCTGGTATTAGGACTTACTTTTTCAAATTCTCTACCAAAAGCAGAAATAAAATCATTATCTCCTTGCGCTATTGCTAATTCAGCGTTTTTAATTGCCGCGTTGAAATTTGCATCAGTGCTGTTATTCGCAAGATTCCGTACCATTTCACTCAATGAAATTTCCATGGTTACGTTCATGCCACCTTTTAAATCAAGCCCCAGTGGAATTTCACGTTCCTTAGCGTACTGATAGGTGATATAATCCAGATTTTCAAATACAGGCAATGATGCTACCGAATCGAGATAATTTTTCTCTTTAGGGGCATCTCCTTTAGCAAATTCCTGAGCATCTTTTTCAACTTTATTCGCTATCCATGTGAACGAGAGGGAATACAAACACGCTATTGTAAGCGATATTGCTGCAGATTTTATTAATCCTTTACCTTGCATTTTATTCTTATTGTCTATTAATATTGATTTAACCCTATTTTAGTTAAGTTGCCAAAGCTAATTAAATTTTTGTTTTTTGGAATAATTCTTTAGCATAGAAATAGGTAGTTAATTTAAATTCTGATATATTTTTTAAAACTATAGGTATAAATATTCTTTTCATCAGGCTTGTAGACACTGTTTGAGCTTTCTTCCCATGTTTGTTTATCTAAAGTTGGAAAAAATGTATCTGCATCAAAATCATGTTGTATAACTGTCAAGAAAATACAATCAGCAAGCGGAAGAGCCTGTTCAAATATTTGTGCCCCACCAATTATGTAGATATCATTTTCCTTTCTGCATAATTTTAAAGCATCCTGAAGTGATCCGCATACCTCTGCATCAGGTATTTCAAGGTTTGATTGTCTACTGATCACAATATTTCGTCTGTTTGGCAGTATCCTTCCAATAGAATCAAAGGTCTTTCTTCCCATAATTATTGGAAATCCTGTAGTCAGTTTTTTAAAATGAAGCAGGTCAGCCGGTAAATGCCATGGTAGTTGGTTGTTTTTTCCAATCCCATTCTTTTCATCTACAGCAACTATCAGGTTTATTTTCATCAGAATAAAATTAGTGTTTGCAATGATTATGCCGTTTAAAGGAAGGCTTATGTATGTTTTATAAAGTATTTAAATCGCCACTGCTCCTTTAATGTGAGGATGAGGATCATAGTTTTCGAGCTCAAAATCTTCGAATTTAAAATCGAAAATATTTTTTATCTCAGGGTTCAGTTTCATGACAGGTAGCGGTCTACATTCACGACTCAACTGCAGTTTAGTTTGATCTAGGTGATTAGTGTATAAATGGGCATCTCCAAGGGTATGTACAAAATCGCCAGCTTGAAGGCCGCATACCTGAGCAACCATCAGGGTAAGCAGGGCATAGGATGCTATATTGAAAGGTACACCCAGAAATATGTCTGCACTCCTTTGATAAAGCTGACAACTTAACTTACCGTCGGCAACATAAAACTGAAAAAAGCTATGGCAGGGTGGAAGCGCCATGTTTTCAATTTGAGCAACATTCCATGCAGAAACGATCAAACGCCTTGAATCTGGATTTTTTTTGATCTGCTCAATCACCTGACTAATCTGATCAATATGCCCACCATCTGGTTTGGGCCATGAACGCCACTGAGAGCCGTAAACTGGTCCGAGTTCTCCATTTTCATCGGCCCATTCATCCCAAATGCTAACACCATTTTCTTTTAAATAACTGATATTGGTTTCACCCTTCAAAAACCATATTAATTCATGAATAATTGACCTCAGGTGCACTTTCTTTGTGGTAACCATTGGAAATCCATCCAGCAAATTAAAGCGCATCTGATAACCGAATACGCTAATCGTACCAGTACCCGTACGATCATGTTTTTGGGTTCCATTTTGCAATACATGCTGCATTAAATCGTGATATTGTTTCATGATCGGGTTATCAGTTGGTAGTTAGTATTTAGTAGTTAGTATTTAGTAGTTAGTATTTAGTAGTTAGTATTTAGTACTTAGTTGGATAGTAGTTAGGTGGTTGGAATAGGCTCACAGTACTTCATTTCAAATGATTGCTCTTCTCTGCTTTTCGCTTTCAACTTTCTCCTTTCAGCTTTCCCCTTTCCCCTTTCAACTTTCCCCTTTCAGCTTTTAGCTTTCCCCTTTCAGCTTTTAGCTTTCCCCTTTCCGCTTTCCGCTTTCAACTTAGAACCTATAACCTAAAACCTATAACTTATAACCTATAACTTAAAACCTACAACTTCTGCACAAATAAAATAAATGTATTTTTGTCATCCTATAAATGTTCATAAATAATAGTGATGTTCACAATATGATCCTGTTTCCAAACGCTAAAATAAACATCGGATTAAACATTATCAGCCGTCGTGAGGATGGATTTCATAATCTGGAGACAATATTTTATCCTCTAGCTATTAGGGATGCTCTTGAAGTAGTTGAAGCTGATCAACTGAAGTTTACCTCTTCAGGATTAGAAATTCCAGGAGATGCTATGGATAATTTATGCTTAAAGGCATATCATCTTTTATCTAAAGACTATAAAATACCTCCTGTACATATACATCTTCACAAAAATATCCCAATTGGAGCCGGCTTAGGAGGTGGATCAGCTGATGCCTCATTTTTTATCAGGCTGATTAATGAAAAGTTTGAATTAGGAATGGAGGCTTCTCAAATGGAGGCTTATGCATCTAAATTAGGCTCAGATTGCGCATTTTTCATACAAAATAAGCCAGCTCTGGCAGTTGGAAAGGGTGATCAATTACATGCTATCGAGGTTGATCTTAGTACGTATTTTATAATGTTGGTGATGCCGAAAGTTCAGGTTTCTACATCCGATGCTTACAGAGGAGTTCGCCCAGCTAAAGTAGCAAGTTCATTAGCTGATCTTATAAAATTACCTGTTGAAGAGTGGAGAGTTGCTATTAAAAATGATTTTGAACCTTCTGTTTTTATGCAATATCCCATTATTGCTGAGATAAAATCAAAATTGTACAGTGCAGGGGCTTTATATGCATGTATGAGTGGGAGTGGTTCTTCAGTATTTGGGATATTTGAGAAAGAGTTAAAATTGCCTGATTTAGAGCAGGATAATAAGGTTTTTTATGGAGTTTAAATGAAGTTTGACAATTGAATATCTAATTAAAAATACAATCAATATATCCAATTGTCAAACTACTATATTTAAGATAAGCCCTACCAGATTTAACGTCTAAATTTCTATTTCTTACCTATTTGTTAGCTTTCTTTTTAAAAAATCGGCAGTAACTTCACTAACTTTTAAGGCATTGGTAAATTTCATCCAGTGATGTGTATCATCAGGAATTGCTAGATATTCAAAAGCAAATTTTTTATTTTCAAAACGTCTTGCAAGATCAACACTCTGACTGAAAGATACATTTCTATCATCATCTGCGTGTATAATTAGAGTGGGTGATGTCCAGGTATCTAGATAACTTACCGGCGAAGATTTTTTTACTGCCTGTTCAGCCAGTGCTGCATCTGGTGCGGGTTCTTTACCGGTAGTTAACGGACTACTGAATCGATTGTTTACTCCGTGAATATCTACTCCTGCTGCGAAAAGCGGTGAATCTTTACCCAGTCCAAGCGCGACCAGATAGCCACCATAAGAACCACCATAGATTCCTATACGTTTATTATCAATTTCTGGTTGACTAGCAAGCCATTCACCAGCTGCTTTTACATCCAGGTATTCTGAAGCACCTAAAGCTCCGGCATTTACAGCTTTTTGAAAATTATATCCATAACCGATACCCAGCCTGTAATTCACAGACAGAACTGTAAATCCAATGCTCGTCAGATATTGGTTTAGCGCATAATCTATTGAGTAATAATCCATAAAATGCCAACCAACCAGCATTTGACGCTGTGGGCCACCATGAACATAAACTATAGCCGGTCGTTTACCTGATGAAGATTGTTTAGGTTCAAATAACTGCCCGTAAACTGTTTGGCCGTCAGCAGCTTTAAAGCTGATGTGGCTGGGTTTAACCAATTGATTATGAGGGAATTCTTTGGGAATCAAATCTTCCGAAAGAAGTTTAGGTTTACTGCTATTGAAACCCATTACTGCAGGTAATAATGGTCTTTGGGCCGTAGAGCTTAAATATGCGATGTTTAACATATCACCAGTGAACACTGGATAGGCTTCAATACCGGTTCCTTTGGTAAGAATTTCCATGTCAGCTTTTTCTACAGATACTTTTCCAATATGTCTTCGATCAATATCTTCTTTATCCTTGCCGGCATTTGCAGCAAATACTAGACTTTTTCCATCTCCGCTAAGCTTGATTTGTTCAACCATGAAATTTCCAGGAGTAAGTAGTAATTCTGGACCACCTGTAGATTTTATTGAATACAGATGCGGCCATCCATCCTGATAAGAAACAAATACGATCCGGTTTAAAGCTGTCCAATGTAGATTAGTTCCACCTTCAGTTGATGGGTATGAGCCTTCTAATGTTTCAGGAGCCTTCCAAATGGATCTTCCTTGTCCGCTTAAAATATCTACTGTCCATATTGCCCATGGCTGATGCTTTCTTGCAAATATGGAATCTGTTTCTCCTCCTGATCCAGGTGTTCTTATAAATGCCACTTCTTTACCATCTGGCGACCATCTAGGTGATGCATCTTTTGAAAATGAAGGCAGTAGCCAGTTTATAGGAGTTTTTTCATCGGTATAGATACCAATAAATGAATGGTCGCCACGGGATGAAACAAATGCAAGTTTGCTACCATCTGGCGACCATAATGCAGAGCCATTTGATCCGCGAGAATTAAATAGGGGTTTTGCGGGTGTAGCACCATTAATGGCGGTTGACCAGATCTGTCCACCTTTTGTAAATAGTACGCTGTCATTATTGGGTGAAATAACAGGATTGTCACCTTCAGCAAGAATTATTGGCTTTGTTCCTTCAAATGGAATGCTAATTAGCTGTACTTTAGCGCCCATTGGGTCAAATGAAGGGTTTACAGGCACGTTTCCTTCTCGCGAGCTATGATCTCCACCTCTTACAAAAACAATCCATTTGCCGTCGTCTGAGAGCGTCAAACTGCTGATCTCCTGTCCGTCATCTTTAGTAAAAGCTGTTAACCTTCTTGGATTGAATTCAGGACCTTCTGCCACATAAATATTTCTCAATCCTTTTTCATTCATTGCCCATGCAATTCTTGAACCTGTGGCGCTGCTGGTTAATTCTGTTGGAAAGGGATAGCTTAAAACATTTTCTAATGAAAACGATTGTGACAGTGCCTTGTTAGAACTTAGTATAAGAACAGACAGGAATAGGAGAAGTATTATTTTCTTGATCATTACTTATTGTTTTTTAGTTTGTGACCCATAATCACTATAAATTCATTAGGCATAAAAAAGCCCTGACTAAAGTCAGGGCTTTTAATAATATCAGGAAATTTTTATAAATCCCACCATAATTTACTTGTTCTTGCAACGCCTGCAGGAACATTTACACCATTTTTGCTGCGTTCTCCCAAAGGATAATCGAGTCTTCTGATAAATGATGTTAGTACTGAGCTTTGCGGCAGTGTGAAATCTTTATACTTATAATCATACCTACGGGCATCATTGAATGCTTCAGGATTTAAATAGGTAGCTACATATTTCTCTTTGAAGATCAAATCTAACGTTAAATTAGAAGAGCCAACTGCTACCCGTGTATCAGCCAAATAAGCATCGCGCTCTGTGGTTGGAACCTGTAATTTATCCATATTTGCACGGATACCAGCTAAATATGCTGTGTATGCTCTTGCACGATCAGATGAGAATGCAGCTTCTGCCTCAATGAATTTAAGCTCTGCAAAAGTTACAATTAACAGTGGCGATGTATCGCTGGTCCATGGAGAGTTGAATGAAATGTAGTTTTCATCCTTGGTAGTGTTATTAAAAGTTCCATTGATTCTGTTTCCAGCGCCATTTACTGTACCTATATAAAGAGGGTAAGTAGGGTTGCCAGGAACTACGGTTACATCTGTAATTTTTTTGATCCTTGGATCAAAAAGACCGTATGTTTTTCCGTTTAGGTGATCAACAAATTGTTCTGATAACCAGCCTCCCAAACTTAATGCAGCATTGTTTCTTGAAACAGTTGCCCAGTTATTACGCAAAACAAATGTGGCCATTCCTGCATCATCTGCATTTGATGAATAAGAATTATTTGTAGCAGCTAAGACAGCTGTTGCATTGAAAGTGGTAGTCTTCGTTACTTTAATAAGGAGACGAGCTTTTAATGCATAGGCAGTTTTTAACCATTTTGCACGGTCACCAGCGTGAATCAAATCACTTGCACCTGTTAATTTAATTGTTGCAGTTGTTTTTGCAAGTTCAGTGATTGCTTCATCAATAAGAGTCATCGAGGAAGTATATACTGCCTGATCGGAATCATATTTAGGTGTAAAATTGCTCGAGTTGAATGCTTCAGAATATGGAGCAGCCCCCCAGAGGTCATTAATCATCATTAGGTTATATGCAAGAAGAACATTTGCAACACCTAGATATTCACTTGAACTTTGTTTGATTGCAAGCTTCTTCATTTCATTGACATCAGCCATAGCGAAATAAAGGGCATCCCACATGCCTGTGTAATCAATGGTTTCATAGATATCACTTGCTGCAGCAGCCGTTGGATTTGCAGTGTACTGAACGTATGAAGAAACATTACTTCCAACTGTGAAAGAGTTTAATCCGGCCTTGGCTGTTGAAGTTGCCAGAAGTGCCGGAAGTGTAGCTACAGAAACCTGGTTAGGATTGGTGCTAAGCTCATCAAAATATTCTTTACCGCAACCTTGTAAGGTTAATGCAGCGCCGGCAATTATAATTAGAGAGTATTTATATATTTTGTGCATGATCATAATCTTTAAAATCCAACATTAAGTGTAAATAAAAATGTTCTTGCGGCAGGGTAGGTCATACCCGCAGAACCGTCCACATTACTTCCGCTATCTGCAGATAATGACTCTGGATCTAATCCATAGTAATCAGTACGCAAGAATAGGTTATTTCCTGTGATCGCTATATTCGCATTACGAATAGTCTTTGCAGGTAACCATTTAGATGGTAATGAATAAGATAAACTTGCAGAACGTAAACGTATCCATGATGCATCCTGTACAAATGGTTCTGAAAGTGATCTGTGATATAGTCTATAATATCCTTCACCATAATTTACACCATCAGGACCTGTTCTTTGATCCAGCCAAACTGATTTAGTATTAGCCGAACCATCAGCAAGATTACCAGGGAAAGTATAGAATGATCTACGATTAGCAGTGTAATCTGCAATACCAAATGCAGAGTTAAAGTTTTCTAATCTATTGAACTTCTCAAAACCCCAACGGGCATCAATAAGCGTTGATAACGTGATTTTCTTGTAAGTAAAGTTATTTGAGAATCCACCGATCCAATCTGGTTGTGAATTACCCAGTAATTTTTGCTTAGTTAGTGAAGATATAGGGAAGCCATTAGCACCGATCAAAAGTGGTTTTGATTTATCAGTACGCATTGGATCTTCTACATCAGTTCCATAATAACGCAAGTAATAGGATCCATAGATATTTCCATAAGCTTGTCCGGGAATGATCTTAAACGTTACTGGTGAGTTAATGTAACCACCTGTTCCTGCTCCATAAACGATCTCACTTAAACCTTCTTTAAGACTGATAACCTTGTTTCTGTTTGCAGAAAAATTAAGTGTTGCATCCCATGTAAAATCTTTTGTTTTGATTGGAGTTCCACCTAAAACAAGTTCAATTCCTTTATTACGGATAGTTCCAGCATTGATTGAAGCAGTTACATATCCAGTTGTTGAAGAAATCTGTGCTCTGGTAATCTGATCTTTACTTAATGAATAGTAGTAGGTCAAATCAAAGCTTAAACGATTTTTAAGGAATGCCATTTCAAGTCCTGCCTCGTAAGTATCCGTAAACTCTGGTCTTAAGTTAATATCACCTAGGTTAGACGCAATGGTAAGTCCAGTTGTTCCTGTAGGTAAGCCCGAATAGTTTGAGAAACCGGTTGAAGTAGAGTATGGAGAAGCATCCTTTCCAATTTGAGCATAAGATAATCTCACTTTACTTTGTCCTATAAATGCAGGCAATTTCAAGTTATCAGAGAAAACATAACTTAAACTTGCAGAAGGATAAAAGAATGATCTGTTATCTGCAGAAAGTGTAGATGTAATATCATTACGTCCTGTTAAAGTTAAAAACAAATAGTTTTTGTAGTCAAACGTAGCTTCACCAAAGAAACCATTGGAACGATATTCATTCAAACCTTGTGATACTGCAAGAGTTTTTGCATTCATTAGTCTGAAATCATTATAGATACTTAGAACACTTCCTAAAACACCATTGTCTTTCGTGCTTCTATCATAAAGTTCATAACCTAAACGAAGAGTTCCACTGATGTCTTTCGTGACTTGTTTGGTAGCAGTTGCAAGGAATGTAGAGTTAATAGCTCTGTAAGAAGTCAGGTATTCGCCAACAAAACCATCGGCATTATCATATACGGCTTCACCCGGAATGCCTAGTCTTCCTGGAGCTGTACGCTTACGGCTATCTGTATAAGTATCAACACCAACACGATAATTGAAATTCAACCAGCTGGTTGGAGCATAACCTACATTTGCACCTGCTATATAGCGATTTACATCGTCCTTTAATCTGTTAGTAGCTGCACCAAATACTGGGTTGTTTGTACCTCTCCATTTTTGAGTACCATCTTCATTTATGTAATCTCTTACATCCCAGCGACCTGAAAAATAGGTCAAACTTTCACCATAGCGATCGGCATCAAAACGATAGCCTCCAGAATTGTTAAAGCTCATGTTTACTCCTGCAACGATTTTCGGACTGATCTTAATATCGGTATTCAATCTTGCTGATAAGTTCTTATAATCAGTAAATGGTAACATACCATCATGATTGAACTGAGATACAGATGAGAAAAATTTAACGGCCTCTGAACCGCCGGCAACAGAAACTGTGTTTCTTAACTGGCTTCCAGTATCAAAGGCGTTTTTATAGTTCTCGTAAAGAAAATCTGGGTGAGTTGGATCAATCGCTTTTGCTTCGGCAATTGTTGGCCCCCATGCTGGTCCTAGTCCAATTGGAGTATAAACCCCAAGAATTCCTGCAGTATATTCTTTTTGAATAGCAGGCGTTTTATTAACATTTTCGAAACCATAAGTGCTGGTTAAGTTTGTTCTTACGCCAGCACCTTTTCCTTTTCTAGTAGTAATTAATACAACACCATTTGATCCTCTTAGACCATACAAGGCTGTTGCGGCACCACCTTTCAGAATATTGATCGTTTCAATATCATCTGGGTTTATATCTGAAGCTCTGTTACCTACCGAACGCACGTTTGCTCCTGATCCAGAACCTTGAGTTGAAGTAGAGTTGTCAATTTGTATACCGTCAATTACATATAAAGGATCATTTGAAGCAGATGCATCAATAGAGTTAATACCTCTAATGCGGATGTTCGCACCCTGACCAGGTCCACCACCTACACTCGATATAGTTGCTCCGGCAATTTTACCCTGCAATGCATTTAGAATATTTGGCTGACGATTAATATTCAGTTCTTCAGATTTTACTCCCTGAGCAGCATATCCTAATGATTTTTGTTGACGGGAAATACCTAAACCGGTAGTTACAACAACTTCTTCTAGTTGTTTACTATCCGTATTCATTGCAACATTTATAGTGCTTTGAGTACCTACGCGCACTTCTTGTATTGAAAAACCGATAAACGTAAATACCAAAGTAGCTTCATTTCCAGGTACCTGGATGCGGTAATTTCCATTAGGGTCAGTTGTGGCCCCAGTACTTGTGCCTTTTACTCTAACGCTTACTCCCGGAAGCGTGCTTCCGTCTTCGGCGATGGTAACCTTACCATTTATTTCTCTTACCTGGGCGCTGGCGCTCATGGTCAGAAATAATAAAATGGGAAGAAAAAAGAGGGTATAGATTTTTTTCATAAAAACATGATTAGATTGTTAATAATTTGGAAAATTATGAAATAATATGAAAGTAAAGAAAAATATTCTGATTTTTTAGAATCAAAAAAGCGGTTTTTTGACACTTAAATGAATTAATGTTGCAAATAATTTATTCGTGTATTCCTTTTGTCTTTTGAATAATTAAAAGCACTGATTGTCAAATAAGGTACAATTAAATGCCCAATGGAATTTAATTTGACTGCTAAATTTACTATTGACTGATTGCGATTTTATAAACTGATGAAATCCTATCGAATATATTCCCGATCCTCATCGCTTAATTGGTCTTGTTTTTCTGTATTTGAGTTTATATAATCATCTTCATCGTTCTCAGAATCATCTTTGATCACAGATTTTTTCCCTGGTCGTCCCGCCAAATATCCTACAATGAGTCCCAAACCAAACATGAATCCTAGAACAGCTAATTTTGGAATTTCGGCATCTCCGAAAATCCAGAAATCGATTTCTTCAGTATTATTCATCAGTATGATTGTTACCAATACGGAAACAATAATTATAAATAGTGTTTTAAATGACATAGTGCTTTCGGTATTAGCTATTCGAATATCGGATTTTGAAGCCGTAAAATTGCAACATTTTTAATGTTCGCATGTTGAAAGATCATTCAGCACTGAAATTTTGTTTAAAAATAACGTATTCTAAAGCCCAGGTAATTTTTAGAGTAAAAAAAGTGTTTAGCACCGAGTGTATTCGTGCAGAAAATTAACTCTCATTCAAAGACCCTGCACCGACCCGCCTCAGTCAGTTCCGTTTCAATTACAACCGCGTCGCCTTCATGGAACCAGGGTGGGAGAGGTGCGCCAAAAAATGCCTGTGCTAATTCCTTAAAAAATTGCTGACACTTTTGATTATATGCTCAAGTGTGTTAGCCAATCTCTGTGCTTAATCGCTTAGTTGAGTAGGGTAGATGATCTGAAAATTGGATGTATTTATTTGTTGCCATTTTACACTAGGAGGGTTCTGCTCATTGCTTAAGAACTGGGCAAAACCATATAGTGAATTAAAACATAATATATTAATATATAAAGTACTGATTATTAAGTATTTAAACTAATTTTTTTTTAGTATACTATTAACTTGCTAAAATAGTTAGTTTCAATGCTGTTAATTTATATTTTTTATATGCAATTTAAATTAATATAAATTATGTAAAATACTGATTTATAATTACTTATGTAATTTAATTAATTCAATATTTTTGATGTAAAATTGAATTTAAATGGTATAAATTTAGTTTTTTTTTATTAATTTTCTTCAGAGCTGAATTACCTTTTTAATTAGGCTTTTTCTACACTAAGCTATTTCATTTTTTATGAATGTACGGTATTTGAAGGCCGCCATCTTACAATGAAATATAGAACAGTGAAATTAATTCATAAAGAAATTATTGATCACCTTTTTGGTGAATAAATCATTGAAATTAAAAAAATAAATTTGAGTTTGTACAGCTTTTTATACTATTCAAAAAGACCAAGTTTTTAAAATATTGCATTAACTACTAGTTGTTTTAGGCCCTGCTATTTTGTAGGTTTCCTGGTAGATAGATTCATGCTATTTTAAAATTTGAATGAAGATATTTCGTAATGAAACGATTGGTTCTTTTTTGTTTGGTTGTTATTTAATTAGAATGTAAAATTTAAAAATAACAAAGTTCTTTGGGGGTTTAGTGTATTGAACTACTCCCCTACTCAAGAGGTTATTTAGATATTTTTTTTTCTTTTTCTATTCTTTATGTATGGAAACATAAAGATTGTTCCAAGAATTACTAGGGCTCCGACATAGAATCCAACTGTCATTTGTTCCTTTTTACCAAAGAAGAGGAAGGCTAGAACTATCCCATAAACTGGTTCCAGATTTGTAATAAGTGCAACCCTGAAAGCTGATAATTCTTTCATTACTGCTACTCCAGACACATAAGCAACAGAGGTGCAAACCGTTCCGAGGATGAATAAAAAGGCAAGATCAGTTGGATTGAGGCTTACAGGAGCCTTGAAACCTTCCGAAATTAATAAATAGACTGAAACCCACACCCATGCTCCGATGAGTTCATAGAAGCTTATAATAGCTGCTGGACGATTTTGAATTTGCTTGGAATTTATGATGGAGAAGATACTGGCACAAAAAGCACTTAATAGACCGTAAATTATACCGACTGAATATTTCGACTCAAACTTGAATATCATGTAAATACCGGTGATTATTAGGAGTCCGGTGAGTATCTCTAGTTTAGAGATTCGCTGTTTTTTTAGAACTGGTTCTAAAATAGCGGTGAACAAAGTAAGAGATGAAAGACTTACTAATGCCACAGATACTGTTGATGATTTAATGGATTGAAAGAAAAATATCCAATGAAGAGCTACGATTGCGCCTGTAAAAAAGAGTTTTAAAAATGTTTCTTTTGAAACTTTAATGGATATTTTTTTATAAAGAAAATAGGCATATAAGCTGACAAATGCGATAAGTACTCTATACCATACAAGATAACTTGCATCAATAGAAATCAATGCACCCAGGATGCCCGTAAAGCCCCAAATAAAGACCGTAATATGTAATATGACTAGGTTGCGGCTAACCGGACTATTAGTAGATGACATGAAGATGTTATTTTGGGGCTTTTATTAAGAGATATATTCCAAGGATCCCAAAAATTATATTCGGAACAAGTACTGCAACTAAGGGGGGTAAACCTCCCTTCAATGCAAACATATTGGCAAATTGAATGAATAGGATGTAGGTGAAACTTAAAAATATACCAACACCAAGTGGAAGTCCAATGCCCCCGCGTACCTTTCGTGAAGATAAAGATACCCCCATAAGAGTTAAAACATAGGCAGAAAATGGATATACAAAGCGTTTGTATTTCTCTAATTGAAGGTCTACCATGACCCCGGTTCCCCTAGTTTCTTCTTTGTCAATTCGTTCATTTAACTCACGCATATTCATTGCCTGGTAAATATTATCGTAAATTTCAAAGTCTTTAGGACGCATATCCAGTGTGGTATCCTTCTTTATACCCATATCCAAACTTTCTTTCAGTCCATCAATTTTGCGAATGGTGTAGTTCTCAATAATCCACTTTGATTTTAATGAGTCCCAGGTGATCTTATCAGCTACTAATTTTTCTTTAAGGTCATACCCGGTAAAATTTTCTAAAACGAATTTGTAACCAATTTTTCGATTATTATCAAAGTTTTCTATATAGACATAGCTGTTCTTATCGATCTGCATATGCGTATACATCTTTGAATTATCAGATTTTGGATTGACATAAATGTTTTCAAAATCAATTTTTAATTCATTTGTTTCCGGTATGATAAACAAATTGAAGATCAGGGTGACGAGAAAAATTACGCTTGATGAAATAAAATAGGGCCATAAAAAACGCTTAAAACTCACTCCACTACTAAGAATAGGAACTATTTCAGTTTGGTCAGCCATTTTAGCTGTAAAAAAAATGACCGCAATAAAATTGATTAGTGGAGAAAGAAAATTTAAATAAAATGGAATAAAGCCGGCGTAATAACTAAATATGATCTCATATAGTGGTGCATCATGCCGCAAAAAATCATCCAGTTTCTCGGAAACATCAAAAATGACAATAATCACCGTGAAAATAGCCAGGGTAAAAGAAAATGTACCCAAGTATTTTTTAATGATGTACCAGTCAATAATTTTGATCATGCCTTTATAAACGTTGAGCCAGCTGAATAACCATTTTATTCTTCCAATCTGTAAATTCTCCTGCTAGGATCTTTTCTCTTGCTTCATTCATCAACCATAAATAAAAATTCAGGTTGTGTAAAGTAGCAATCTGTGCTCCCAGAATCTCTTTGGAATGTGTAAGATGTCTAAGATAAGCCTTTGTATAGTTTCTATCTGCATAAAGATCGCTATCTTCTTCAATTGGCGAAAAATCATTCTTCCATCGCTCATTTCTAATATTAATAATGCCATTTTTTGTAAAAAGCATCCCATTTCTTGCATTTCTTGTCGGCATCACACAATCGAACATATCGATTCCAAGAGCAATATTTTCTAAAAGATTAATTGGAGTACCTACGCCCATCAGGTAGCGTGGTTTTTCTTTTGGAAGGATATCACAAACAATTTCTGTCATTTCATACATATCCTCTGCAGGCTCGCCAACAGACAGCCCGCCGATTGCATTACCTTCCCTTTCAAATGAAGCGATCACTTCTGCCGATTGTTTCCTAAGGTCTTTATACACTGAACCCTGCACAATAGGGAAAAGAGTCTGATCGTATCCATAAATGGGTTCTGTTGTATCAAACCGTTCGCAACAGCGTTTCAGCCATCGGTGAGTCATTTCCATGGATCTCCTTGCATAACCATATTCACACGGATAGGGAGTACATTCATCAAAGGCCATAATGATATCAGCGCCAATAATCCTCTGGGTATCCATAACTGATTCTGGAGTAAATAAATGTTTAGATCCATCAATATGGGATCGGAACGTAACTCCTTCTTCCTTTATTTTGCGTACTCCTGAAAGAGAATAAACTTGATATCCTCCACTATCGGTAAGTAGAGGCCTTTTCCATCCATTGAATTTATGTAATCCACCTGCTAATTGGAGGGTTTCAAGTCCGGGTCTTAAATATAAATGATAGGTATTGCCAAGTATGATCTGAGCTTTTATATCGTTTACTAATTCATGCTGATGTACAGCCTTAACTGATCCAGCAGTACCTACAGGCATGAAAATAGGGGTTTTGATCACACCATGATCGGTAGTGATCTCTCCTGCACGTGCCTTTGAATTTTTATCTTCTGCCTCTAGTTTAAATTTCATTCAAAAATTAATAATTAGGGCAAAAATAGCAAAATATAAACTGCTGCTGCGGGGAGTGAAAATTATGAAGAATTTATTTTAGTTTATTTTAAAAACAATGCTAATTGTTAGTTTAAAAATTAGAAATTTACTTGCATTCAAAAGTTTAATTTAACGCGTGGATTATTTTTATATTTCTATTGTAGTTTCCTTACAGATCTGTTTATTACTTCAACTTTTTTATGTTATTGTAATTCATCGAAAATTAGCTTCTTTTAGGAGTATTGAACTAGATACACAGCTAAAATCACCTCTATCAGTGATCATTTGCGCTAAAAATGAACTAGAAAACCTGAAAAAAAATCTAATCCCTATCCTTACCCAGGATTATCCTGATTTTGAAGTTATAGTTGTTAATGATTGCTCTAATGATGGTTCAGATTGGTTTTTGCGCGATCTGTCTGTTGAATATAAAAACTTGAAAGTGGTTACTATACTTGAGCACCCACGTTTTAAGCACGGTAAAAAGTTTGCAGTAACTTTAGGTATCAAGGCTACAACTAATGAAAATTTGGTTTTTACAGATGCTGATTGCAAACCTGCATCAAACCAATGGCTTAGGTATATGCAAAACAACTTTACCGGAAATACTGAGATTGTACTTGGATATTCTCCGTATGCGTTAAAAGGAGGATTCCTCAATAAGTTTATTAGATTCGAAACATTTTTGACGGCACTAAATTATCTCTCTTATGCACTGAAAGGCATTCCATATATGGGTGTGGGGCGTAATATGGCCTATAAGAAGTCTTTATTTTTTAGTGGTAAGGGATTTGCTTCGCATATGCATATTTTATCAGGTGATGATGATCTCTTTGTGAATCAGAATGCAAACCGCTTAAATACTAGGATTGAGATACATCCCGATGCTCAGGTTTGGTCGGAGCCTAAAAATTCTCTTTTTGGATTTTTTTCGCAGAAATTTAGACACCAGGGTGCCGGTAAGGCTTATAAAAAACAGCATAAAATAATGCTGACTATCCAGGTGTTGTCTGGAATTTTATTTTATGCTTTATTGATTACCTTAATTGTGTTAAAAGGCCAATGGTGGTTAATTGCTTCTGTATTTTTTATACGATTGCTGGCACAAATGCTGGTCTATATTCCGGTTTTGAAGAAATTAAAATACATAGATCTTGTTTGGTACTTACCTGTATTTGATTTCATTTACTACATTTATATCATGCTTTTAAGCTTTATATCCATTTTTAGGAAGAAAGTGGTATGGAAATAAATAATAATCTTAGATTGACTTCTGAAATAATATATCATTATTTCCCTGACTTAAGTCAGACTCAAAAGGATCAATTTGAAGCCCTTGATGATCAGTATCGTTTTTGGAATGCGAGAATAAACCTCATTTCAAGGAAGGATATTGATATGCTTTATTTACACCATATTCTGCATTCTCTGACTATTGCCAAAGTTATTTCATTTTTGCCCAACGAAAAAATCTTGGATGTTGGTACCGGTGGAGGATTTCCAGGAATTCCTCTTGCAATTATGTTTCCTGACACTCATTTTCATTTGGTTGATTCTATTGGAAAGAAAATAAAGGTTGTTCAGGAGGTTACATTGGCTTTAGGTTTAAAAAATGTAAGATCAACTCATGCAAGAGCTGAGCAGATTGATGAAAAGTTTAATTTTGTTGTTTCAAGAGCAGTCACCAAATTAGCTGATTTTTACCCATGGGTAAGGGGAAAATTTGAAAAAAAATCAATGAATACGCTTCAAAACGGTATTTTATATCTTAAAGGAGGTGATCTTGACCAGGAAATAAAGGAATCAGGATTAAACGCAGAATTGATCCCGCTTCCCAATTATTTTAAAGAAGATTATTTCGACACAAAATACGTGGTGTATATCCCACAATAATATTCAGTAGATTTTTACTGAAATACGGCAACCCCAATGCTGTTAGTTTTTAGCTTTTCTGAGTTTAATTTTAACAAAAAACATTAAGGATGTCTTTATTCCATCAAATTGCCCTTTCTTGCCTTCCAGGTATAGGTTCAGTTCTTGCCCGTAATCTGCTTAGCTATTTCGGAAATGAAGAAGAAGTATTTAAAGCCAAAAGCCAGCATCTCATAAAAGTGCCGGGTATTGGGCCTAAGACTTTGGAACTGCTCCTGAATCATGAAGTATTTAAGTTTGCAGAGGCTGAAGTTAAATTCATCGATAAATATAAGATCAAGCCTTTGTTTTTTACAGATCCAGATTATCCCAAGCGACTCAGAAATTGCACTGATGCTCCAGTAATCCTATATTTTAAGGGTAATGCTGATTTAAATAAGTCTAAAATAATTAGCGTGGTTGGAACAAGAAATGCGACTGATTATGGAAGAGAAATATGTAAAAATTTGATTGCAAGCCTACAAGTGCATGATCCGCTAATTGTAAGCGGACTAGCCTATGGTATTGATGGTGCTGCACATAAGGAGTCTATAAAATTAGAGATCCCAACTATTGGAGTGCTTGCTCATGGGCTTGATCGTATTTATCCAGCTCAGCATCGAAATATGGCTGAAAAAATGCTTGATTGTGGCGGCCTGCTTACTGAATTTATGTCGGGCACAATCCCAATAACTCAGAATTTTCCAAAGCGGAATCGCATAATTGCAGGCTTATCGGATGTTACCATCGTAATTGAAGCAAGTATAAAAGGAGGAGCCCTGATCACTGCAGAGCTTGCAAATTCATATAATAGAGATGTTTTTGCATTCCCCGGAAGGATTAATGATGAATTTAGTCTGGGATGTAACCATCTCATTAAAACACATCGCGCCAATCTGATCACCAAGGTTGAAGATATTGAATATATTATGGGATGGAATAAGGATATTGAAGTGCCAGCTAAATCCCAATTAAGTTTGCCACTCAATTTATCAGCAGATGAACAGATTATTGCCAATGTTCTTTTTTCAAAGGGGAGTATAGCTGTAGATGAATTGTCTTTCCTAACCGGATTGCAACAGAGCAGACTAGCAGTTACTATTCTTGGAATGGAAATGAAAGGAAATATTATTTCATTGCCAGGAAAGGTCTATAAATTGGTATAGTGCTATTTATTTAAAGCTATCATTTTTTGGAAAATCAAAAAATACCAGCTCTCCAGTACCGCTACTTAACATTTTCCATTGATCAAATGGAAATTTAAGGAGTGCCATTCCGCATGTTGGCAAATGAGATATCTCTTGATTACTTAGATAATTAACTAAGCCTGTTATTCCTGGATTATGACCGAATAAGGCTGTAAAATTGGAACTTTCATCTAGGTTATTTACTACATCTAGTAGGGAATCTGTTAAAGCATCATAGATATCTTTCTCTTGTATGATATCCATAGGATTTATATGGAGTTCTTTTGCAAAGTATTTTGCAGTAGTTATGGCACGAAGGGCAGGACTGCTAATAAATTGCTGAGGAAATAATTCTCTTTTGGCGAGCCTTTTAGCCATTTCAGGGGCATTTATTTCTCCTCTATGATTTAAGGGCCTTTTAAAATCAGATAGCATTAAATCTCCCCAATCTGATTTGGCATGTCTAATCAATAATAATGTTTTAGCCATTTGCCTGATCAATTATTAAGTTCAAATTTATATGATTCATACAGTTAAAATGACCTTTAGGACAAGTGTCGTGTCCAATTTTTGAACAAGGACGGCAGCTAAGCCCCTTAATTTCAAAAATGGATGAATGATCAACTTTATAAGGATACATTCCAAATTCAGGAACAGTGTTGCCCCAAATGGATAAAATTTGCTTATTAAAAGCTGCTGCTATATGCATTAACCCTGTATCGTGACTAATTACTTTTTCAGACATTTTAATTAGATATGCACTTTGGTCAAGCTTGAATTTTCCGCATGCATTGAATACATGTTCACCTGCTTTTAGTGCAATTTTTTCGCCCCGTTCTGCATCTTCTAAACCACCTAACAATACCACAGGATGATCGATTTTACTGCATAAGGCTATTAATCTATCAACAGGCAATCGCTTTGTATCATGCTGAGCCCCAATTACCACAGATATAAAATTAAAATGTGACTCAGGTAGCATGTTTTTTAGGTCGTATTCATCAGTTAAAAAATAATCAAGACCTTTTCCATCATTTTTAACCCCGAGAAATTCTGTGGTCTTGAGATACCTATCAACAATATGTTCTGTAGGAAGTATATTTTTTTTAAAATTAACCAATAACCATTTCTGCCAATTTAGCTTATCAAATGATCTGGAATTAACCCCAAGGCTATTTTTGATTAGTAAGGTCCTTAAATTATGGTGAAGATCAATTACATGATCAAATTTCTCTTTTTTAAGCTCTGCTATGCATTCAGAAAGTGAGTTTTCAAAAAAATGAAGCTTGTCAATATGTGGATTTCCTGCCAAAACTGCTTCAAATGATTTTTTAGTGAGATAGTGAAGTTCAAGACCTTTAATTTGTTCTTTCAGACATCTCACAACAGGACTTGTAAGTACAATATCCCCAATTGAGCTAAAGCGAATGACCAGTATTTTAAGATTCTTATTTTTCAAGATGAAGCTTTGTTTTTTGTTGCTCAAAAACTCTACAAATTTGCTCAAGATTCATCGCATTCAGACAGTTTAATTTACTTATTCCACCTTTTCTGGCTATTAATGTACCATATTTCATGTCAAGATGCCCCTCAACCCGATGTGCATCCGGATTTATTGATAAAAGTACTCCATTTGAAATTGCATATTGGTGCCAGCGCCAATCTAGGTCGAGCCTTAAGGGGTTGGCATTGATCTCAATAATGACATTGTTCGCTGCACAGGCATCTATAACCTTTTTATGGTTAATTGGATAACCACTTCTGCTAAGAAGTAATCTTCCTGTTGGGTGTCCAAGGATTGTTGTATAGGGGTTTTCAATCGCTTTTATTAACCTTTCTGTAGCTTTCTCTTCAGTCATATTTAAAATGGAATGAACTGAAGCTACTACGAAATCGAAACTTGAAAGTACTTCATCGGAATAATCAAGTGAACCGTCATAAAGTATATCTGATTCTATACCCTTAAATATTTTGAAAGGAGCCAATTTTATATTCAATTCATCAATTTCACGATGCTGGGCTGCTACACGTAACTCACTAAGACCATTGGCATAGAATGCCGATTTTGAATGATCACAAATTCCAAAGTATTCCAGATTTAATTCATTTCTGCAATAGGATGACATTTCTTCTAACGTGTGAATTCCATCACTCCAGGTACTGTGATTGTGTAAACTTCCTTTAAGGTCTGCGTATTCAATGAGTTTAGGAAGTTTATTTGATTTAGCTAGTTCAATTTCATTAGTTCCTTCACGTAATTCTGGTTCAATAAAAGATAAACCTGCAACTTCGTAGATCTGTTTTTCGGACTTATCTTTTAGATCAGCCTCTCCAAGTATTGAAAAAATAGAATTGATATGTTCTTCGCTACCTGTTTTTATAATCAGTTTTTTGCCTAATTCTTCTGAATTGCAAAAAGAGAAGTAAATACTAAGCCCTGATTCAGTATTGCATTTTATTTCCTGATCATTTAATTCAGCATTTTCAAGCCCATTAAGGATAAGCCTTTCCTTAATTTCTTCACTTGCTTGGCCAAGAACTAGAAAGTCAATGCTATCAATGATCTCACATTTTCTTCTGTATTGGCCTGTAATATATATATGTTCAGTATTAAATTCCTTTTTAGCCAGATTTAAGAGTTCTTCTGCCAAATTTTCAACTTTTGCATATAGAAATCGGCCATTGCTGGCCATATTGAATTCTATCTTTTGTTTGATTTCTTCCTGTGTTTTTAGTCCAAAACCTTTAGCTTCAATCAGCCTATTTTCATTACAGGCATAATAAAGTTCTCCAACTGTATCAATACCTAAATCTTTCCAAATCACTAGAATTTTTTTCGGCCCAATTCCTTTGATCTGCATCATTTCAATGATTCCAGGGGGAGTTAGCTTAATCAGCTCTGCTAGTTCCTGAATGGAATCAGTTTGTATTAGCTCATTTATTTTGCCGGCAATACTTTTTCCAAGTCCGTCTACCTGCTCCATTTCAGCCAGACTCCTGGTATAAATAGGATAAGGGAGTTTGTCTACTTTAAATGCTGCATTTGCTACAGACTTTACTTTAAATGGATTTTCATTGTGTAATTCCAATAAAGAGCTTAACAATCTTAAAGTCCTTACAATGATTTTGTTTTCCATACATCCAAAAATAAACAACCCTTCCCTGTAAAGGGAAGGGTATGTGATTTTTTTTAATAAAAATATGAATGATTATTTTATTTGAATGTTATAAGGTATCCGCGCCTGAACTCCAGAAAGGTTAAGTGCTGATTTCATTTGTTCGTAATAAATAAAATTATCACCCAATTCACTTTTTACAAAATAAGCTTTTACTTTATCAGCAGAGTTATCAAAAAGTGATTTGATTGGATCTACTTGTGCTGGATAATTAACGATTTTAAAGTCTTTAATTTTTGCTTTTTTCGCTGCGGATGCGATTGCATCATCTATATTACCTAATCGATCTACAAGGCCATTTTTTAAGGCTTCTGTTCCACTCCATACTCTTCCTTGACCAATGCTGTCAATGTAAGATTGTGATTTTTTACGTCCATCAGCTACCTTTTTTGTGAATGTATCGTAGGTTTTATTGACTTCCAGTTGAAAGATCATTCGCTCTGCATCAGTTAATGGTCTGCTTACCGTTCCAAGATCTGCAAACTTTCCTGTTTGAACTCCATCAAAGGTTATTCCTAGCTTATTATTGAAGAATTTCTGCATATTCGGAATGATACCAAATACACCGATCGATCCGGTAATCGTATTGGGCTGTGCAAAGATTGTATCTGCTGCACAAGCGATATAATATCCTCCTGAAGCGGCAAGATCACCCATTGATACTATTAAGGGCTTTGATTTTTTCGCTAGTACAGTTTCACGCCAAATAACATCAGATGCCAGAGCACTTCCCCCTGGAGAATTTACTCTAAGTACAATAGCCTTAATTTTATCATCATTGCGGGCTTTCCTAATCGCTCTGGCAATTCTTTCTGAACCAATGGTTTCATCATCACCTTCACCACTCATTATTTCGCCATTAGCATAAATTACGGCTATTCTGTTTTGTGACGATTCTTCTTTTTTGTCTTCTGCGGGTGCATATTCTTCGAGGCTTACTGATTCAATTTCTTTCTTTTTATCGATTTTAGTAAGTTTTTTAAGTTCATCAAGAACCTCGTCTTTGTACATAAGTCCGTCAACCATTTTATAGGTTAAAGCATCTTTTGGAGCTCTGATCTTAGCACTGTCAGCTATAGAAAACAGTGTATTTTTTGGAATTTTTCTGCTTCTAGATATCTCTGAAAGGAAATGATCGTACATTGAACCTAAGAAACTATTAACCTGCTTCTTATTTGGCTCACTCATTTTATCAAGAATAAATGGCTCTACAGCACTTTTATAGGTCCCAACTTTAATGATTTGTGCTTCAATATCCAGCTTGTCTAGAGCCCCTTTAAAAAACATGATCTCGGAGCTTAGCCCACGAAAATCTATCATCCCTTCAGGGTTAAGGTATATTTTATCGGCAGCAGTTGCAAGATAATAGGCACCTTGCGAATATACTTCGCTATAAGCGATTATGAATTTGCCACTTTTCTTGAAGTCAATCAATGCATTTCTGATTTCTTCCATTGTTGCCATGCCTAATTCTAATGAAGAGGCATCAAGATAAATTCCTTTGATATGATCATCTGATTTTGCTTCCTCAATACCCTCAAGAATTTCGTTTAATCCTAATTTTTTCTTGTTTTCAAGCCCAAGAAAACTGAGTTCTGCAAAGGGGTTTTGGTCTGTTCTTTCTTTGATCGGATAATCAAGACTAACATGCAGTACACTATTTGAAGCTACGCTTACTTGCCCATCGCTTCCAGCAGTTGATACTAGCGCTGTTATCAAAACTATAAGCAGCAATAAAACTGCAAAAAATGATAGAATGAAGCCTAACATTGAGGCAAAAACAAATTTGAAAAACTCTTTCATATAAGGGGTAAATACTTTAACTATGCAAATAACAAATATATAGATTTAGTTTTTGGCAATTTGTTACTCAGGCATTTTTAATTTATATGTATACAACCTACATTTTGCTTGGCAGTAATCTCGGCGACTGCAAAAAATATCTTTCTGATGCAATTTTAGAAATTGAATGTAAGCTTGGAACGATCAGTTCAAAATCATCCTTGTATCAAACAGCCGCCTGGGGTAATCTTGATCAGCCCGATTTTATAAACCAGGTAATCGAATTAAAAACAAGCCTGAGTCCCGCCAATCTACTCAAAGCTATTTTAAAGATAGAAAATGTTTTAGGTCGTCAACGGATCGAAAAATGGGGTTCTAGAACAATTGATATTGATATTCTTTTGTACGAAGATCAAATTGTAAACACTGCGAATCTTGTAATACCACATCCTTATTTATCAGTTAGGAGGTTTAGTCTGATGCCATTAAGTGAAATTGCTCCAAATCGGCTTCATCCCATTTTAAAGAAAAGCATTACTGAACTGTTGAATGAATTGACAGATAACTTGTTTGTGAAAAAGTTAACTTAGAATAAAATTAGATAAGTATAATATGTCTGAGCAATTAAAAAACAAAAGCGCTGATTTTAATCTTGATCTTTCTTACCTCCAGGATGTAGCAAATGGTAGTAATGAATTTATGATCGAGATGATTCAGTTGTTTCTTGATCAGACTCCAGGTTATTTTGAGCAGTTAGATCAATTAATTAAAGATTTAAACTGGCCTCTTGTTGCAGAAATTTCTCATAAAATAAAACCAACTCTTACATTTATGGGAATTGAGTCAGCCAGAGCTAATATGGCCGAAATAGAACAAAACGCACGTAATCTTGAAAATTTAGATACGATTCCACCGGCATTCAAACTTCTTAAGGAAATGAGTGTGGAACTTTTTCTCAAATTAGCTCAAATCAAATCTGATCTTGAAAAGAGGGTATAAATTGCCTTTTTTGCTGTATATTTTATAAATGATGGGGGTTTAATAATCAACTAGTTGTTATTTCATTTTATTAATTTATTTCAGACCAGATTCAGTTTATATTCTGAATTGGATAAATGAAATTAAGAAATACAAGCATAGTATGATTGGAGTAGCTGCAAATTGAAATAGTATCAGTAAAATCAGAGATGAACCAATTAATGCATAGCGAAGTAAATTCTCAGAAAATTTTAAAGTCTTAAATTTCAAAGAAATCAGCGGAATTTCTGAAACAAGTAATAAGCCCATACCCAAACTGAAAATGAATAGAAAATACGGATTCATGATATAGTTCATGAAAAAGCGATTATTTTGTTCCATTATTATTGGAAAAGAAGCAATTAATAAGGAATTTGCGGGGGTAGGGAGGCCTATAAAATTTTCAGTTTGCCTGGTATCAATATTGAATTTTGCCAACCTTAGGGCAGAGAATACGGCGATCAGAAAAGCTGAATAATTTAAAAAGCTACTATATGGAGCAGTTTGTGGCGACAAAAGAAAAATCTGATAGATGATAACTGAGGGTAAAACCCCAAAACTAACCATATCTGCAAGCGAATCTAGCTGTTTTCCAATTTCGGAATATGCCTTTAACCACCTAGCAAGCATACCATCAAGAAAATCAAGTACAGCTGAGATTAAAATGGCATAAGCTGCAAAATGCAATTCACCATTGAATGCAAACACAATACCCAAACAGCCGCTAAACAAGTTTAGACAGGTAACCGTATTGGGGATGTGTTGTTTCATCATAAAGGTATTATCTGTAAAAGATTTTTTGTTATGAAGCTAATTAATTCAATTCATTAGGAATTCATTGATATTAGGAACTCTTCATTCGTTTTTGTGCCTCGCATTTGAGATTGCAAGAACTCCATAGATTCTTGCGAATTCATGTCTGCAAGGTGATTTCTCAAAATCCAGATACGCTGAAGGGTATCTTTATCCAGAAGCAGGTCATCACGTCGTGTACTTGAAGCTGTCAAATCAATTGCAGGGAATATACGTTTGTTAGATAGTTTTCTATCCAATTGTAATTCCATGTTACCGGTTCCTTTAAATTCTTCAAAGATCACTTCATCCATTTTAGAGCCTGTTTCTGTTAATGCAGTTGCCAAAATGGTTAATGAACCACCATCTTCAATATTTCTTGCAGCGCCAAAGAAACGTTTTGGTTTATGCAAGGCATTGGCATCTACACCACCAGAAAGTATTTTACCAGAAGCAGGTGCAACAGTATTGTATGCACGCGCCAGACGGGTAATTGAATCAAGTAAGATAACTACATCATGCCCGCATTCAACCATTCTTTTTGCTTTTTCGAGTACAATGTTTGCAATTTTAACATGACGTTCGGCAGGTTCATCAAAAGTTGATGAAACAACTTCTGCACGAACACTTCTTGCCATATCAGTAACTTCCTCTGGGCGTTCATCAATCAGTAATATAATCAGATATACTTCAGGATGGTTTTTAGCGATTGCATTTGCTACATCTTTTAGAAGCATGGTTTTACCTGTTTTTGGCTGAGCTACGATCAAACCTCGCTGCCCCTTTCCAATTGGGGTAAACAGGTCGATAATTCTTGTAGAATGGTTCGCTGTATCCACAAAAAGATTTAATTTTTCTGTTGGGAAAAGTGGAGTGAGGTAGTCAAATGGAACTCTATCTCGAACCTCAGCAGGTATCCGGCCATTGATAGCTTCAACGCGAACAAGCGGAAAATATTTTTCGCCTTCTTTAGGCGGGCGAATACTTCCTCTAACCGTATCACCAGTCTTAAGTCCAAATAGTTTTATTTGTGATTGTGATACGTAAATATCATCAGGAGAAGAAAGGTAATTATAATCAGAGGATCTTAAAAATCCATAACCATCGGGCATGATCTCCAGAATTCCCTCATTAACGATCACATTGTCAAAATCCATGTTAATTGCAGGAGTTTCCTGTGTTCTTGGATTTTGTTTAGGATTGTTAGGATTGGGTCTGCGTTCAAATTTCTTTGACTCAGACGAATCAGCAGCAGGTTTTGCTTCTGCATTCACTAGAGCAGGTTCTGATAGTGTTTCAGAACTATCTGTCTCGATCACTGATTCAATAATAGGAGCTTCATCATTTTCTGGGAAATCAAATGTCCTGGTATTGTTTAATGGAACTTCTTGATGCTGATTACTATCACTTCCTGGTTTAGTGCTGCGTAGCCGCTTACGCGGTTTATCACTAGCATCATTTACTTCAGAGCCATTAGTCTCAATTACAGAGTTATCACTCAGGAATGGAGTTTCAACATTTTCAAGGATTTTGGTAATGAGATCCTGTTTACGCAAGGTGTCAGTATCTTCAACACCAAGGGTTTGAGCAATTTCACGTAGCTCGGAAACGAGCTTATCGTTCAATTTATTACTATCCAGCATTAAATAAGGTTTATGTTATATGGGATTTTAGTTCAATAAATTTATCCTGGAGAGCGACAACACAAAAATTAATGCAATCTATTGCTACAAAAGAATTATTGTGATTTCCTGAATTCAGGGATAAAATGAGATTATGACACAATTCTATGCAATAAAAAGAAAAAAACAAAATTTTAATTCTTTTTTTAAGTCAAAGAAGCCATCTTTATTTATTTTCGTGCATATTATGCAGTCATAATGAATAGAAAGCAACTTATTGAACAAATAAAAATCAAGAAATCTTTCCTCTGTGTAGGTCTTGATACCGATCTTGAGCTGATTCCAAAGTTTCTTCTCGACTTTGAGGACCCGGTACTGGAATTTAATAAGCGTATCATTGATGCAACTCATGATCTTTGTGTTGCCTATAAACCCAATAGTGCATTTTATGAGAGTAGAGGAATTGCTGGCTGGAAGAGTTTAATTGATACCTCAAATTATATTCCCGATACCTGTCTTGGTATTATTGATGCAAAGCGCGGCGACATCGGAAACACATCATCCATGTACGCTAAAGCATTTTTTGATCATGCTGCTTCAGGAATGAATTTTGATGCCATTACCATTGCTCCTTACATGGGAAGTGATTCAGTGAAGCCATTTTTGGCATTTGAAGATAAATGGGTAATCTTATTGGCGCTTACCTCAAACGAAGGTGGAAAAGATTTTCAGTTTATCGATACCGAACATGGTCGTTTATTTGAAAATGTGATACAAAAAGCAAATTCTTGGGCCGGTAATGATAGAATGATGTATGTTGTTGGGGCTACAAGGGCTGAAGAATTCTTGAATATCCGTAAATATGCACCTGATCATTTCCTGCTGGTTCCAGGTGTTGGGGCTCAGGGAGGAAGCTTGCAGGAGGTCTGCAAATATGGTCTGTCTGCTAGCTGCGGATTATTAGTTAACTCATCGAGATCCATAATTTTTGCTTCATCAGGAGAAGATTTTGCAGAACGCGCCAGAGAAGAAGCAAAAAAACTACAATCTGAAATGTCATTGATGCTAGAGAGTATTGGATTTTAATTTCAGTAAATGCAGGATATACCCATGCCTTTTTAATAAAAAGAGTTATTCTGATCAAAAGAATTTCTTATCTTGTGTCATAGGAATCAAAATATTAACTAATAATAATGCTTCAACAGTTTCTAACCTTTTTTGAAAAACGATCATTTGGTGTTTGTGCATATCTCGGAGAGCGTTTTAATATTTCAATATCTAAAATCAGGTTATTTTTCATTTACTCCTCTTTTCTTGCCGTAGGCTTTCCTTTGATTGTTTATTTTTTAGCAGCAATTGTTCTGGATGTGCGGCATTATATAAAACGTATTAGAGCCAGAGTTTGGGATTTCTAAAACAAAACAGTTTTTTGGGTAAAAGGTAATTTGTAAGTAGCTAGCTCCAATTACAGGAAAACTCATATCAATCTTAAACAAATCGTCTATCGCTAGCGCGCGCGTGTCGCGGGTGCTTATCTAACTATATTTTACCTTGATGGAAAAGATAGATTTTTGTTTCATTTGACTTTCAAAATAAAGAAATATTATAAATGGTAGGCAGCTAAATCCAATTACAGGAAAACTTATATCAATCTTAAACAAATCGTCCATTCACTGAACCTCCGTTCACCTCTCTCCCGCCTTGACTGGTGCGGCAATTACTGTCCTAGCCCTCGCAGAACCTTTCATAGCAGCAGGCGCAGCGGTAGCGTTTATTCGCTGTTGTTTATTGTTTTTTAAAGGCGCTCATGGTCTCGTCGTACCGCCTCGGCATGGTTCTTTTTGCTACAGAAAAAGAACTAAGCCCCCGCGGCTATGAGCGGAGTGAAATTATAAAATACTTGGTGGGTACCACCAAGCACTTTCCTATGCTTGATGATTCTCAACACTAAAATTAAAAACCACCCCCTTTTATTCCCCCGCCAGCGGTGGACACTGGATGTCTAAGGAAAATTTGATTATAAGTTCAAACTAAAACCTGTTTTCGCAATATCTTTATCCGTTATGATGTCCCCCGCTGGCTATAAGCGGAATGAAATTATAATTGCTTGGTTGGGTCCCACCAAGCATTATGAAGAATTACCTCTAATCAGAAAACTAAGAAAGAATTTTTGCAAGTTCAAGAAAACCCTTTTCAAAAGCTTTATCAGCAGGAGTTTTACCATCTTCCATTTTTACATGCACATTAGCTCCTGCTTCAAGAAGAACAATTAACAGTTCAATATTGCCATTAAAAGCTGCCGAATGTAGCGGGGTGGCACCCGACATTTGTACAACATTAATATCTGCTCCTGCTTCGAGCAGCATTTTTGCGATCATGGTATAATTAGCCGCAACTGCAGAATGTATTGGGTAAACAGTGTAATTATTGTTGGATGGTATATTTGGGTCGGCGCCATTTAGCAACAGTAAGTGCGTGATATCTTCATTGCCAAAGTACGATGAGATAGAAAGAGGCGTAAAGCCATCTTCAGAAAAGCTATTGATCAATTGTGGATTTTGGTCAAGGGCCTTTTTAACGATATCTAATTTCCCTAATGCAGAAGCCTCAAAAATACTGATTTCTGGTACAAATTGCAGGATTAACTCTGCGAGTTCTAGTTTCTTATAATAACAGCAGAGCATGATAGGCGAAATATTCTGACTGGTTTTTTTAATGGCCAAATCTGTATTAGCTTCAAGCAGTGAAAGCAGGTTGGCTGCGTTTCCAGTCTGAATATATTCCTCTAATAATGCCTGATTCATATCCTGAACTGATTAAGTCATATCGTCAAATTAATCAATTTTAATAAAAATAAAAAAATATATACTATTCATTTACTGAAATTCGTACAAACAATTCAATCTTAATTTTTTTAAAAACAATAGTTAAACCTATATTAAGAGTTTAATTCAAGAGTTTAAAACAAATTGACCCTTGTTGAAATTGTTTAAGAAAAGGATAAATAGTACATTAATTGAAAATGATGGAATTCAGCATATCTGTTTATTCTTTATAACATTATATTTGTCAATATTTAGCAAAATATCGAATGCCCCTAAAAGGAAATCAATTCAGGAATTCAAATTCATTTCGTGATGAGCCTAGAGCAAATCCTGCTTCAAAACAGCGAGATTCCAATCAGTCAGCAGATGCTATACCGAAGTTTAAGTTTAATGATGGCAGATTAAGCAAAATAATTGGTCTTTTTTTCTTGATCGTTTCAATTTATTTCATGGTAGCTTTTACTTCCTATTTATTTACCTGGAAGGATGATCAAAGCTATGTGATGGATGCCAACGGAGGATGGTCCAATTTATTGAAAACCCAACTTGAATTAACTAAAGCGGGCCTGAATCAGTCTGTTGTGCAGAACTGGTTAGGTAAATTTGGAGCATTGTTATCTCACCAGTTTATTTACGAGTGGTTTGGTGTAGCTTCTTTTCTTTTTATCGGTATTTTCTTTATCATAGGATATCGAATGCTGTTCAAGATCAAAGTGCTTTCTATCCCAAAAACGCTGGCTTATTCTTTTTTCCTGCTACTATTTATTTCTGTCAGCCTAGCCTTTTTTCATGCATTTATTATCGATTATCCGCATTATCTAGAAGGAGAGTTTGGATTCTGGACCAATAGGTTATTGCAGGCGCAGATTGGAAATGCCGGAATTGCAGGTTTACTGGCCTTTGCCGGACTTAGCGTGCTAATTATTGCTTATAACATAGATTTTAAGCTTCCTGAACGTAATCAGGAGCCAGGATATGTTATTCCAGATACTGATGGTACGAATGTACAGTTAGAAGAAGAAGTTATATATGACCCGGTTGAGTTTAATCTTCCAAATAAGCCAGGGCAGACAGCAGTTGAAAATAAATTAAACCAGAACCTTTCGGCAGTTGAACTTGATGAACTTGAAAGTGCTGAGCATGAAGAACATAAAGCCGTAATTTTAAGTCCCGCAAAAAATATACCCCTTGAAACTGCACAGTTGGTTAATGACGACCTCAAGGAATCGCCACCTTTAACGATTGAAAAAACAGAAGAAGAGCAGAAATCGTCTGAACTTGTTGAACAGTTCGGAATGTATGATCCTACACTTGATCTGTCTAATTATAAATATCCTACACTCGACCTTCTTGAAAATTACGGGTCTAATAAGATCGCAGTCAATTCAGATGAACTAGAAGCCAATAAAAATAAAATAGTTGAGACTCTCAATCATTATAATATTGAAATCGACAAAATAAAGGCTACGATAGGTCCTACGGTTACTTTATATGAAATTATTCCCGCACCTGGAGTTAGAATCTCGAAGATCAAAAATCTCGAAGATGATATTGCATTAAGTCTGGCTGCATTAGGGATACGTATTATCGCACCCATGCCAGGTAAAGGTACCATTGGGATTGAAGTGCCAAATCAGAATCCTGAAATGGTTTCTATGCGTTCTGTACTGGCAACAGAAAAATTTCAAAATACAACGATGGATCTGCCAATTGCTTTGGGAAAGACCATTTCTAATGAAGTTTACATTGCTGATTTGTCAAAAATGCCGCATTTACTGGTCGCGGGTGCTACAGGTCAGGGTAAATCGGTTGGTATAAACGCAATTTTAATCTCTTTGCTCTACAAAATGCATCCATCACAATTAAAATTTGTGCTTGTGGATCCCAAAAAAGTTGAATTGACACTTTTTAGGAAAATTGAGAGACATTTCCTCGCAAAATTACCAGGTGAAGCTGATGCCATTATTACTGATACTAAAAAGGTAATAACCACATTAAACTCACTTTGTATTGAAATGGATAACCGATATGACCTGTTAAAAAACGGGCATGTACGTAATTTAAAAGAGTATAATCAGAAATTTGTTAGCAGGAAACTGAATCCGAATGAAGGCCATCGCTTTTTGCCATTTATAGTTTTAATTATTGACGAATTTGCAGATCTGATGATGACGGCCGGTAAAGAGGTAGAAACACCAATTGCCAGGATTGCACAGCTTGCACGTGCGGTTGGAATTCACCTGGTGATTGCTACGCAGCGTCCTTCAGTAAATATCATCACTGGTACGATTAAAGCCAATTTCCCGGCAAGATTAGCCTTCAGGGTTTTATCCAAAATTGATTCAAGAACTATCCTTGATAGTGGTGGTGCAGACCAGCTGATAGGTCGTGGAGATATGCTATTGTCAACTGGAAGTGACCTAATTAGGATTCAGTGCGCATTTGTGGATACGCCTGAAGTTGAGCGCGTTTCGGAGTTTATTGGTTCACAAAGAGGTTACCCATCGGCCTGGATGCTTCCCGAATACATCGATGAAAACGCAGACTCTTCAATAAAAGAATTTGATGCTTCAGATCGTGATCCGATGTTTGAAGAGGCTGCTAGGATGATTGTTTTGCATCAGCAGGGTTCTACGTCTTTAATTCAACGTAAACTTAAACTAGGATATAACCGAGCCGGCAGAATAATAGATCAGCTTGAAGCAGCTCATATTGTGGGGCCATTTGAGGGCAGTAAGGCAAGAGAAGTGCTGATACCTGACGAATATTCTTTGGAACAGTTCTTAAATACATTAGATAAAGACGAATAAACTAATATAAAATGAAGAAATTGTTAATAGGGGCTCTTATTATCGTAGGATCCGGAGTTACTGCATTTGCACAGAGTGAAGTTAAAGCGAAAGAAATACTGGCAGAGGTTTCCAAAAAGTATCGAACTTATGATGTGATAAAAACAGAGTTTTCTTACACACTCGAAAATCCACAGGCAAAGATCAAAGAAACTCAATCCGGTACTTTATTTGTGAGATCAAAAGTCAATAAATATAAAGTCATTTTAAAGGGACAAGAATTGATCAGTGATGGAAAAAATCAATGGACTTATTTAAAGGCAGATAAAGAAGTGCAATTGAGTGAAGTAGATAATTCTTCGGATGCACTTAATCCAGCTAAGATCTTCACCATTTATGAAAAGGGCTTTAAGTCGGTTTATACCAATGATACCAAGCTGAACGGTAAAACATTACAGAATATCGATCTAACTCCACTTGATGCTAAGCGTTCTTTCTTTAAAGTAAGACTGCAGATTGAAAAATTGAGTAAGCAAATTACCAATGCAGTTATATTTGATAAAAATGGTAATAAATATACCTATACCATCAAGACATTCATGCCTAATGTAAAGGTTCCTGAATCAACATTTGCATTTGATTCTAAGCTTTACCCTGGAGTAGAATTGGTTGATTTAAGGTAGTTTTCAAATAAAATTATTTTAAGGGTTCAGACGTGTAGCGTTTGAGCCCTTTTTTATTATTTTTGAACAAGATGACACTTAGTTATACACAGCATACACTAGAAAAGCTTGAATCTTTGCTTAAATCACTTGGATTTAAGTTAAGGTATGAAAAGGGTAATTTTAAAACAGGATCATGTGTTTTGGAGAACAACAGGGTTATACTAGTGAACAAGTATTCTAATTTAGAAAGTAAGGTCAATGCGCTTGCTGATCTGCTGCAGAGATCTGAGACCGACGATACTTTACTTGAAGACAAGCAAAAAGCGTTTCTTTACGAGTTAAAACAATTAAAATTAGCGCTTTGAAGGTTACATTTTTAGGAACGGGAACATCTCAGGGAGTGCCGGTAATTGCCTGTGATTGTGCAGTTTGCATATCAGCAAATCAGTATGATAAGCGCTTGCGTGTTTCTGTTCTGGTTGAAATGCAGGGGAAGACGATCATAATTGATACCGGACCTGATTTTAGATATCAGATGCTTCAAGCTGGGGTAAAGAAGCTGGATGCCATATTGTATACCCATGAGCATAAGGATCATGTTGCCGGCCTTGATGATGTAAGGGCTTTCAACTATGTACAAGGTTCAGCAGTTGATATTTATGCCCACAAACGTGTTCAGGAGGCCCTAAAAAAAGAATTTCACTATGTATTTTCAGGAAGTAATTATCCCGGAATTCCGCGTCTAAAACTAAATACCATTCAAGATGGACTACCATTCCAAGCTGCCGGCATTGATGTTATTCCTATTTCGGTCATGCATTTTCAGCTCCCTGTATTGGGTTTTCGCATGGGTGACTTTACCTATATCACAGATGCCAATTTAATCACTGAAGCAGAAAAATTAAAAATAAAAGGATCAGATATCCTAGTGATTAATGCCTTGCAAAAGGAAAAGCATGTTTCTCATTTCACATTAGAAGAAGCTCTTGAACTGGCAGCTGAAATAGGAGCCAAAAAGACCTATTTAACCCATATCAGTCATCGATTGGGCACTCATGACGAAGTTTCAGAACAATTGCCTGAAGGCGTATTTCTGGCTTATGACGGGCTGGAATTGGAACTCTAAGACTCACGAATTTACCTGTGCATTATGGTGGGCAAATTCGTTAGTCGCTATAAGGATTATGATGTTTTCTGTTATCAGTTGTCTGTTGTCTGTTGTCTGAGGTCTGAAGGACGAAGTATGAGGTCTGAAGTATGAGGTCTGAAGTGCTGCTATGAAATTAAGCTAAATTATCTCAATACTCAATACTGTTGTCTGAGGTAGGAGGTAGGAGGTAGGAGGTATGAAGTCAGATATGACTAAATATTAGACTTTTGCGATTGGTGCCCAGGAGCAGATTCGAACTGCCACACCCGTTAGGGCGCCACCCCCTCAAAGTGGTGCGTCTACCAATTTCGCCACCTGGGCATTATTATTATAGATCAATCAAATCATTTTCAGCGTTTAGTTCCTAACCAACTAACAACTAACCAACTAACCATCTAACTTTTGCTAATTAATTAGCTCTTTTCTATGAATGGAGTGCAAATATATAAGATTTGGCTTTAGTTAGGAGTAAATGAATAAAAATAGTAGAGAGTAATTTTTTATATGAATAAAGAATGAATTTGCTAAAAAAGGCATATAGTTGCCATAATTTTATAAACCCTACTTATTGCCAAAAGTTAACGTGCTGCTAGCTATACTCTCGTTTAAATTAAATCATAAATCACATTCCTCCACCCAAATTCCCATAAAAAAATTAACTTTGCAATTCTATTATAGGAACCCAAAGAAAACGTTCAATGATTCATTTTTTTGTCTCTTTAAATTACAAGGTTTTTGCTGTTCAAACACATGCTGAGATATCTCTGGATGATATTAAAAAACTAAATTGGTTATTTGGGGAATCACAAAAATCAGTTGATTTGGTACAGCTGGGCTATTATGTTGGGCCCAGGGCGGCAATGATTACACCCTGGAGTACTAATGCCGTAGAGATTACACAGAACATGGGTATTTCAGGTATTATCCGCATTGAGGAATTTGAAAAAGTAACTGCCGATTTTAATGCTTTTGACCCCATGCTTTCTCAGAAATACACTGAGCTTAACCAAGAGATTTATACCATTCATATTGAGCCGGAGCCGATTCTGCATATCAGCGATATAGCAGCCTATATCAATCAGAAGGGCTAGCGTTAAGTTCGGAGGAAGTTGATTATTTAAATAATTTAGCTACTAAACTAGGCAGAAAACTAACGGATTCTGAAATTTTTGCCTTCTCGCAAGCTAATTCAGAGCATTGCCGTCATAAAATTTTCAATGGAACCTTTGTAATTGATGGGCAAGAAAAACCGACCTCTCTATTCAAATTGATTCGCAAAACATCTGAAACGAATCCTAACGATATTGTTTCGGCTTATAAAGATAATGTAGCCTTTGTAAAAGGTCCAAAATTGACTCAGTTTGCACCAAAAAGTGCTGATAAACCTGATTTTTACGAAGAAAAAGAATTTGAATCCGTTTTATCGCTCAAAGCTGAAACCCATAATTTCCCTACTACGGTTGAGCCTTTTAATGGTGCAGCAACCGGTTCAGGAGGTGAAATACGCGACAGACTAGCCGGTGGCCAAGGTTCATTACCATTGGCAGGAACTGCAGTCTATATGACTTCCTACTCCAGGTTAGATAATCGTCACCCTGATGACAATCAGGGGCGGGGATGGGAAAACGCCATGCCTGAACGCCCATGGCTCTACCAAACTCCAGTTGACATCCTTATCAAAGCATCTAACGGTGCTTCAGATTTTGGAAATAAATTTGGTCAGCCATTGATCACAGGTTCGGTTTTAACATTTGAACATGTTGAAAGCGGGCGCAAGACCGGTTACGATAAAGTGATCATGCAGGCAGGTGGTGTGGGTTATGGAAAACTTAACCAAGCTATCAAGCAAACTCCTCAATCAGGTGATAAAATTGTTATTCTGGGAGGTGAAAACTACCGTATCGGAATGGGAGGTGCTGCGGTTTCGTCAGCAGATACTGGTGCTTTTGGTTCTGGAATTGAGCTCAATGCCATTCAGCGTTCAAATCCTGAAATGCAGAAACGCGCCGCTAATGCTATTCGTGGACTGGTGGAAAGTGATCATAACCCAATCGTATCTATCCATGATCATGGTGCCGGAGGGCATTTAAACTGCCTTTCTGAATTGGTTGAAGCAACCGGCGGACTCATAGATCTAGATAAATTGCCTGTTGGCGACCCTACCTTATCAGCAAAAGAAATTATTGGTAACGAATCACAAGAACGTATGGGTTTGGTGATTGGCCAAAAAGATATAGATACCTTAAAGCGAATTGCCGACCGTGAGCGCTCACCTATGTATGAGGTTGGCGATGTAACTAATGACCACCGATTTACCTTCGAATCAAAGTCAACAGGCTTAAAACCAATGGATTATGCTTTAGAAGATTTCTTTGGAAGTTCTCCTAAAACTATCATGACCGATAAAACGGTACAAAGAATTTATGCTGAACTTAGTTATAAAACTTCAGATATTCCATTCTATCTGAAACAGGTTTTGCAACTGGAGGCTGTGGCCTGTAAAGATTGGTTAACCAATAAGGTTGATCGCTGTGTGGGTGGTAAAGTGGCAAAGCAGCAATGTGCGGGTCCCCTACAATTACCATTAAACAATGTGGGCGTGATGGCCCTTGATTTTAAAGGCAAGGAAGGTATTGCAACTTCAATCGGACATTCTCCAGTTTCTGCTTTAATAGATCCTGCAGCAGGATCGCGTACGGCTATTGCTGAGGCACTTTCAAATATTGTCTGGGCTCCATTAAAGGATGGTTTAGCATCTGTTTCACTGTCAGCGAACTGGATGTGGGCCTGCAAGAATGAAGGTGAAGATGCCCGTTTATATGAAGCCGTAAAAGCATGTTCTGATTTTGCTATAGAACTAGGGATTAATATCCCAACAGGTAAGGATTCGCTTTCAATGAAGCAAAAATATCCGAATGATGAGGTTATTGCCCCCGGAACGGTGATTATTTCGGCAGGTGGAAATTGTTCAAATATTACTAAGGTAGTTGAACCGGTTCTGAAGCGTGATGGCGGCAATATTTATTACCTCAACTTATCTCAGGATATTTTCAAGCTTGGTGGTTCTTCGTTTGCTCAGATCTTGAATAGGGTAGGAACCGAAGTTCCAACAGTTAAGGATTCTGCTTATTTTAAAAAGGCATTCAACGTATTGCAAGACTTGATCAAAGCGCGTAAAATCAAAGCCGGTCATGATGTTGGAAGTGGCGGTTTAATTGTTACTTTATTGGAAATGTGTTTTGCGGATGTGAACCTAGGTGCAAACTTTGACCTCAGCGTATTACAGGAAAGCGATACCGTCAAGGCTTTGTTTAATGAAAATATTTCCTTGGTTTTCCAGGCTGAATCTGCTTTAGAAGTTATTTTTGCTCAAAACGGCATAGAGATCTTTAAAATAGGATCGGTTATTGAAGGGAATACAGTAACAATTAAAAATAACAACGATTCATTCACGTTTAATGTATCTGAAACCAGAGATTCTTGGTATAAAACATCGTTCCTTTTAGATTCAAAACAATCAAAGAACGGAATGGCGCATGAACGATACACGAATTATAAAAATCAGCCCTTAAAATTCAAATTTCCGATAAATTTTGATGGTAAATTACCTGTGATTGCCAAAGGAACACCAAGACCAAAAGCAGCTATCATTCGCGAAAAAGGAAGCAATTCTGAACGTGAAATGGCAAATGCCATGTTTCTTGCAGGCTTTGATGTGAAAGATGTTCACATGACCGACCTGATCTCTGGCCGAGAAACACTAGAGGATATTCAATTTATTGGAGCAGTTGGAGGATTCTCCAATTCGGATGTTTTGGGTTCGGCCAAAGGTTGGGCAGGAGCATTTTTATACAATGAGAAAGCGAATACAGCACTCAAAAACTTCTTCAAACGTGAAGATACCTTATCGGTGGGTATCTGTAATGGCTGTCAATTGCTTATGGAGCTTGAATTGATCAACCCGGATCATGAAGTCCATGGAAAGCTACATCATAATACCTCTAATAAGCACGAAAGCGGATTTACATCTGTACAGATCCAAAAAAACAATTCGGTCATGCTCTCTACTTTAGAAGGTACCACATTAGGTGTCTGGATTTCGCATGGAGAGGGTAAATTTAATTTGCCATATGCAGAAGACCAGTATACTATTGTAGCTAAATATGGCTACGAAAGTTATCCTGCCAATCCCAATGATTCAGATTACAATGCGGCCATGATGTGTGATGCAACTGGAAGACATTTAGTGATGATGCCTCATATTGAGCGTTCTACTTTTCCATGGAACTGGGCTAATTACCCTGAAAGAGCACAAAAAGACGAGGTTTCTCCATGGCTGGAAGCATTTGTGAATGCTAGGAAATGGATTGAGGCTAAAAATTAAGTTAAATTATTCCTAATTTTATTCTTAATTAACTATCTAACCATGTATAAATACCTTCTTTTTTCGCTACTGCTATTCTGTAGTAGCCCTATTTTTTCGCAGCAAAAAGATCAAATTGTTGGGAAATGGCTAAATGCTACCGGTGAAGCACATATTCAGATCTATGCAACTGGTGGAAAATATTTCGGGAAGATTGCTTGGATGAAAACGCCAAATGACCCTGACGGGAAACCTCGTCTGGATAAGAATAATCCAGATAATAGCTTAATGAAGAACCCTATTTTGGGCTTAGTTATCCTGAAAAATTTTGTCTTTGATGATGATATATGGCAGGGTGGAAGTATTTATGATCCTAAAACAGGCAAAACCTATAGCTGTAAAATTAGTCTTCAGGGTTCTGAAAAATTAAATGTTAGAGGTTTCGTAGGATTTTCGATGCTCGGAAGGACTGAAATCTGGACACGAATTAAATGATGAAGTGCATCGTTGCCATTATTATTTTTACTTCGGTCTTTGGTTTTCAAACTCAATCTCAAACACTCATACCCTTAGCTTCTGGAAAGAATACGAGTTTACGCGGTTTATCAGTTGTAAATGACACTGTGGCATGGGCTAGCGGGAGTAAAGGCTGGACAGCAAGTAGTATCAATGGGGGTAAAACCTGGAATTGGAAACAAATTCCAGGGTATGAAAATCTTGATTTCAGGGATATAGAAGCTTTTTCTGCTAATCGTGTAATTTTGATGAGTGCAGGAACACCAGCAGTGATTCTTATTACAACTGATGGTGGATCTGTATGGAAAGAGGTTTATCGCAATGAGTCTCCTGAAATTTTTCTAGATGGGATGGATTTTTGGGATGCCGATAGGGGTCTTATTTATGGTGATCCGATAAAAGGCAAATTGGTATTGCTTAAAACAAGCAATGGGGGAACAAATTGGGAGGATATTAGTCAAAATAATACGATAAGCTTGATGGCTGGTGAAGCCAGTTTTGCAGCCAGTGGAACTGCCATTCGCTGCGATTCAAAAGGAAATACATGGATTGCCACCGGCGGAATTAAATCTAGAATCTTCTATTCTTCAGACTATGGCAATTCATGGAAGGTAAACGATTGTCCAATTATTCAGGGTAAAAGCTCTACAGGACCTTTCTCAATTGCATTTTATTCAAAAAAAATAGGAATTGCAGTAGGTGGTGATTATCTCATCGATTCATCAAGGGTAAACAACCTGCTTTTAACAAATAATAGCGGAAAAACATGGTTAAAGCCATCTATTTCTACATTTGGATACCGTTCTGCTGTTGAATATTTGTCGAATTTCCGTTTAATTGCGACCGGTCCGGGTGGAACCGATATTTCGAATGATGGAGGTAAGAACTGGATGAATTTTTCGCTAATTGGATATCATACTGTTAGAAAAGCAAAATCAGGAAAACTTGTCTTGCTCACTGGTAGTGATGGTAGAATTGCTTCCATCACTTACTAATTTCAATTGAAAATTAGCCTAGGTGTTCGAAATGACGTTTAATATATCGATTTCCTTATCATCATGTAAACCCCTAAATATTCCACCAATACGTTAATTTAAGTACTAGAAATCTGTTCTTGACTGCAAATGGAGTAGGTAGGTAATTGTCGGTATATACAATAAAAAAGTCGGAAGCGGGCTTATAGCGCCATTGCAGACGAGTATTGATATTGATATTATTACTTTGTTCATTATACTGCATAAACCCAGTAAAAAACACTTTATTGGTCATGGTAACATCAACTCTGGGTCCTATAAGCCAAAATTTTGTAGTATTCCAGGGCTGTGGTAAGCGTATGTCATTATAACTTGAACTTAAAGCTAGGCTAACAAAAGGCTGGAATCGATACCCAAATTCACTGGTTACATTTAAGCGATTTCCACCGGCATAATATCCACCATAACGGGTAGATAATGACATGGTGTATAAACTTTGTGGCCTAGAAACGAAATCTGCACCAAAAGCTTCCCAACGGTGTTCAGAACCAGTATTTAATACTGCACCTCCTTTATTTGTGGGATCGAATGGCCTTTGTAGTTTTACATAATCATTAGCAATCCAGCCTGTTAATGTGGCTCTGCTTCGAAAATTTAGGCTGTAGGCAAGATAGTTGGTGTAATCTGTACGTTGAAAGGATTCATTGAAGTAATTCGCTGAAAATAATTTAGGACCATGGCTAACAAAAGGTCCTTTTTTGGGGAAGAAAAGATAGCCTGCCTGCGGGCTTAAATTGATATAACCTCTGCGAGGAACATATCCTACTTCTGCATTGTAATTGCGCCCTACATATTCATGCTGCCAGTTAAGATCCCAGTTTCCGGTCCAATAACGCAAATTTGCAGCTTGCATCATATCCTTTCCACTACTAGTTGAACTGAACGATTTCATAGTAACCGCCTTGCCTGTCCAGTTATTATTTGATGAAGCAAGGTTATATTCAAGTCCAGCAACCCGATTATAACGGGAAACGCCGGCAGCGGCATTTTCTGCATTAAAATTCATTGATTGCTTGTTGATTAGGATAGCACCAATATTGGACCTTGCAAAAACTTTTCTCTGAAGTGCTACAACAGCAAAATTTTGTGCTGGATCAGCTGCACCGGTGTTTTCTGTCTGCATATTCATCAACCCCACTCTCCAATCCTTATTGAGCTTTCCGCTTAACCGGGCACCGTACTGAATTGGAACTCCCAAGCCAACACGCCTAGAAAAGAAAGGTCTGCTATTCTGATATCCAAAATTTGAAAAGAGATCGCCGTTCTCAAGAAAATACTGTCTCCGTTCAGGAAAAAATAGTTCAAACCGTTCTAGGTTAGGTACTTGACGGTCAACCTCAACCTGTGAATAATCAGGGTTAACAGTTAGGTCGAGATTTAATGAAGAAGTGATAGCAACCTTTACATCACCCCCGATCTCTCCCCGCTGATTTCGTCCAATAGGAGAGACGGTATGATTACTGGAAATACCACCAAGAGTATAAGGAATAACAGAAATGTTTTGACCGGGAACTGGGGGTGGCTGATCCCAAACTAAATTTCCGGTATAGGCAAGTGATGCAGTTGCGAATTGTCGTGGAACTGGAGCCCAACTTGATTTTTCAGTTGACTTCAGGTCCATACGACTAAAATTGATTCCCCATTTTGTGATGCCCGCCTTATAACGAATTGATTTAAAGGGGATAGCAGCCTCAAACACCCATCGGTCTTCATAGTTTTTAACTGCAGATACCCATTTATTATCCCAGCTAAGGTCTACCTTGCTTCCGTCATACATAATGCCATCCCATTGGGCACCAGCAGCATTTGATCCAAAAGAAAAACCATTGGTCTGATCGTCAAAAGGGTCCATGAAAAGTAAAAAGTTATCATTTTTTCCGAATGCAAAATCTCTTCTTAATGATTCTACAAAATAAGGACCCGGTTCATGGTAGCAAATAGCGATCAGATAAAGAAAATCCTTGTCATAACTCATTTTTACATCGGTCCGTACTTTTGCAAAGCTGGTATCCATCGGTTGAACCATAAAGAATTTGCTAGCTAGATCAGCATCCTCCCATGCACGCTCATCCATTATTCCATCTATTCGGATTTCTGAACTTGCTGGCTTAAGCTTTAATTCATATTTCGCATTCTTTTTTTGTGCGAATGAACTACTGCTAAACATAATAAATAGAAGTATAGCAGTGCAGGTTTGAAGTTTGACGACAAAACTATTTGTTAGCCTTTTTAAATTATTGATTCTTACATTTTGGAATTTCAAAAGTTGAAACATAGTAATTAAGGCCTTGCGTTTAGAATTAGTTGTAATAATAGCAATAATTATTTATCCTCTTGGTTTAGAGTCGGGAAATGAATTTGACTATCCCGCCCTAAAGTTTTAAATTTGCAACAAACAAAAATAAAATGTCTGAAGAAACCGAACATGTAGAATGTCTGATCATAGGATCTGGTCCCGCTGGATATACCGCGGCAATTTATGCTGCAAGAGCAGATCTAAAGCCTGTAATGTACACAGGAATGGTTCCTGGAGGACAATTGACCCAAACTACTGATGTTGAGAACTTTCCGGGTTACCCTGACGGAATTATGGGTCCTGAAATGATGGAAGATTTTAGAAAACAGGCCGAACGATTTGGTACTCAAATTCGTTTTGGTTATGTCAGTAGCGTTGATTTTTCATCAAGTCCACATCAAGTAATCATCGACGAAAATAAAACGATCACTGCAGATACCGTGATCATTTCAACAGGTGCCTCTGCCAAATGGTTGGGGCTTGAAAGCGAGCAAAAATACAATGGCTTTGGAGTATCAGCCTGTGCAGTATGTGATGGATTCTTTTTCAAGGGCCAGGATGTTGCCATCGTTGGTGCCGGAGATACGGCAGCAGAAGAAGCTACTTATCTTGCTAAGCTGTGTAAAAAAGTACATATGCTTGTACGAAGAGATGAATTTAGAGCATCTAAAGCCATGCAAAAAAGGGTTCTAAATACTCCTAATATTGAAATTCATTATAATTCAGATACCAAGGAAATACTTGGAGACGGTAAAAATGTAACCGGAATTTTGGTATCAAATAATAAAACAGGTCAAGAAACCACCATTGATGTGAGCGGGTTTTTTGTAGCAATTGGCCATAATCCAAACACAGATATTTTTAAAGGATGGCTAGATATGGATGAGACCGGGTACCTGATCACACAAGCTGATAGTACAAAAACTAATATTGAAGGCGTATTTGCCTGTGGAGATGCTCAGGATAAATTATGGAGACAAGCCATTACAGCTGCAGGTACAGGTTGTATGGCAGCTCTTGAAGCAGAGCGTTATCTGGCTGCCAAAGAAGACTAGTATTTATTGATCATATTTATGAAAATGCCCTTGCTATTGCATGGGCATTTTTTTTAATACTATATGAACAAATAAGAAGGTTATTGGTTTAGAAGGTTTTATATTTATTCGACAATTGCACCTAATCAGGGGCAATTAATTTATTAAATTTGATAAAGAGCATAATCCTTATACTGAAAGCAAAAAGATGAATTTGAAAACGATACTATCCGGAATATTTATTGCAAGTACATTATTCGCATCTTGTTCAGGAGATGAAGAAAAGAAAATGGCAGTAAAGCCAAAAGTTAAAATAATCATGGAACCGTTTCGCTTTCATAAAGCTATAGAAGTGAAACCTGGCCTTACCTTAGATATTGTTAGTTGGGGTCGCGGTTCTAGCTCAGTTGGAGCTTATTTGATTCTCAGATCAGATTCAACCCACCTTAAGTATCGATCGATAGCGGGTGAATTAGATGGTAAAATAATGGATGCCTGGGATATGGACCTGGATACTGATGGAAACCCAGAATTGTATATTCACGCAAAAGGAGAGGGTAAAGGGTCGTATCTTAGTATGTATATCTACGAGTACAGCGAAGGGGGTTCAAATCAGCAAATTCGTTTCCCTGAACTTAGTTCATCTTTAAAAGAAGGCTACCGTGGAAATGATTCAGTATACATTAAGGAAGGAAAACTCTTACGTGAGTTTTTGGTTTATGATAAAAACGACTCAACAGGTGTAGCAACAGGAGATATTCGAAAAGTTGAATATACCTTAAGAAACAATAGTTTGCAGTTTAAGGAAATTAAAGAAGAAAAGGCAGCTGATAAAAAACAATAAATCTATAAATCATTGTCCTCAAACTGTTTTTGAAGCCTTTCCAGATTCTGTATCATGTCTTCCAATTTGGATTCTTCCCTTTTGATATACATTCTCATCAATACAAAATAGCAAAGTGCAATCCATATAAAAGTGAATACAAAACCAACTAGGGTAACCCATAAAGGTGTCATAAAGGAAATCTCCACAAAATAAAGTAAAAAGCCTACCGTCAGAAATACAGAATAGATGGAATACTTTCGAGTATTGAAAATATAACGATCGTGTTTGTAGTTCTTTAAATAGGTAATATAATCTTCAGGTTTATCAATCAGATTAATATAATTGATTCTTCGGTAATCATCGATCAATACCACGATATAATAGATACAACAAGCAATAAATATGATCATAGACAGATGAGTAGTCCACATTTTAAATGGCCCGTCAATCCAGACATAGGTAATTACAGCGGTTGCAATTCCCATTCCAAACATTTCAATCAATAATTTGCTGGAAAGACCGTTTCTCGTCTTTCGTATCTTTTTTAATACATCTTCGTGACCGACTTTCGGCAGCGTTATCTGGTCGTGCCAGATGCTTTTCAGTGCTTCAAAATCTTTCATTTCTATTATATAATTCAGTCAATTTTTGTTTAATTCGATGAATCTTTACTCTTAAATTTCCTTCAGAGATTCCAGAAATGGAGGCAATTTCGGCATATGGTACTTCATCAAGAACCATAGTGATTATAATACGCTCATTTTCTTCTAGTTGGGCAATACATTTATAGAGGGATGAAACCTGCTCATTTTTTTCTGAGATTTCTTCAGCTTTAGTTTCAATTATATTATCAGTAAGTTCATCTTTTGGGTGCCTTTTTTCAATACGTAAGTGTGATAGGCAGGTGTTTACCGCAATTCGGTATATCCAGGTTGATATTAAAGCCTGGTTTCTGAATTTATCCAGGTTTTGCCAAACCTTCATAAAGGTTTCCTGCATCAGGTCATTCGCGGTTTCATCGTCACCGGTATAGCCATAGCATAAATGATAAATCTTTTTGGAGTTAGCCTGGAAAATTTCTTTGAAAAGTACTTCTTTGCTCAAACCCTTATTTTTGTTCTTAAGATTAAAAATAACCTTAAATGTTACAAAAAATCACTTTTATTAAACCATTTGATCTGTTTTGCAGCCTTTATTATCAATGTTTCATACTCTTTTTGATAATCAAACTGTAGGTCTTCGTGTAGTTTTGGTAGTAATTTCGTTATTTTTTCAAACTGTCTGGTCAATAATCCCTGTAAAGGCTTATGATTGGTATTAAGATCAACATAAGTCATGTAATTGGTACAAAACCAAATGGTAAGTTCTGTTTCAACCTGTTTTGAGCCCGTATATTTTGAATAGCGATTTATGAACCGAATAATTTTACGTAAGCTTTTTGTGCTATAAAAATAATGCTTTTGAATAGCATTGAAATCAGCAATGAGAAATGATTTTACATCTTCAGCATAGTTCATAGGTTCATTTGCATCAAAAAGTAGATAGGCTAGTAATTCCTTATTCTCCTTTTTGTATTTTGCCAGTCTTAAGCAAATTTCTGTAAGTTCAGTAGCATTAAGCACTAATAGTACCTTTTTTAAATCACTTAATTTCTCTGGCTTCATCTTCTGCTTACATTTGCTGGGTAAATCTAATTAATTACTTTTGTTCGATACGCTAAGTACTTATTATGAAATTTAAAAGTTTTGGTATAGTTGCATTAATTGCAGTTACAGTTTCTGCGCTACTTATATTCTTGGATCATTACATGATTGTTGATATTCCAGAAATAGCACTCTTGTTTTCAAGATGGCTGGCTATTGCTGGTTTATTTCTATATGGTTTTCAAAAGAAATCACTAACCACATGGATATTGATCTCTATGGTGGTAGGAGCTGAAATAGGTAATGATTTTCCTGAGGCCGGAATAAAACTTCAGGTGTTAAGTAAGGTCTTTCTGAAAATGATCAAGACTATTATTGCTCCATTGCTTTTTGCAACCCTTGTTTATGGTATTGCAGGACACTCTGATTTAAAACAAGTTGGCCGTATGGGATGGAAGTCAATCCTATATTTTGAAGTGGTTACAACAATAGCCTTGTTCATAGGCTTAGCGGCTATTAATATTTCACAGGCAGGAATGGGGATCACACTTCCTCCTGGTGCTCATGAAGAACTCGAAAAGGTAGCTCCACAAACGTTTAATGATATTATTCTGCATATTTTTCCTGAGAATATTGCTAAGTCAATAGCTGAAGGGCAGGTGCTTCAGATTGTTATTTTCAGTATAATTTTTGGTATTGCACTTGCCATGGTTCGCGAAGATAAACGCCAACCCATGTTGCGTGCAACTGAAAGTTTGTCTGAAGTGATGTTTAAATTCACTAATATCATTATGTATTTTGCACCAATAGGGGTTGGGGCAGCCATCGCTTATACTGTTGGGCATATGGGACTGGGGATATTATTAAATCTCTTACAACTATTAATGACGCTATATGTAGCCTTATTTGTTTTTTTACTGGGTGTTTTATTACCAATTGCCCTCATTGTGGGTGTGCCAATAAAAAAATTCCTGAAGGCTATTGCAGAGCCCGTTTCAATTGCATTTGCAACCACCAGTTCAGAGGCCGCACTTCCAAGGGCAATGGAGGCAATGGAACGAATTGGAGTTCCTCGAAAAATTGTAGCATTTGTTATGCCTACCGGTTATAGTTTTAATTTGGACGGCACGACCCTTTATCTTTCGCTAGCAGCAATATTTGTTGCACAGGCGGCAGGAATGCCCTTAACCTTTGGCCAGCAATTGCTGATCGTATTTACCCTGATGTTAACCAGTAAAGGTGTTGCTGGAGTACCACGTGCTTCGCTGGTTATCCTTTTAGGAACTGCGGCATCATTTGGGATGCCTGTATGGCCAATCTTCATCATACTCGGAATTGATGAGCTGATGGATATGGCAAGAACATCTGTGAATGTTATTGGTAATTGTCTAGCAACCGTAGTCATTGCCAAATGGGAAGGAGAGTTTCATCCTCCAGTTGATGATCTGTTAGCTCCTGATGAAAATAGAATCCATAAACTGGAAAATCAAATAGAAAAACATTGAAATCTATAGTGAAATGATGGACATTTGTTTGTCGATATACTAATAAACATGAGTGATAGAGGAAAAAAGATATTTTTAGGCGTTTGTATCATCGCACCATTTCTTATTTATATGGTGTATTATTACTCCATAATGGTCAAGAATGCACCCTATAGGTTTGCTGATTTTAATCATTAACATTTAAGTATGGGCTTGGTGATAGCCTGGTGAATCAATACGATTCTAAAACTGGATATTACCAATATGTGAATAGCAGAGATTCTTTGGTAAAAACGAAGGTTAAACTCCGAAAGGATGATCTGTTATATCTACATCGTAAGGCAGCAGAGTTAGGCTTCTGGAACTTTCCTGAAAACATTGAGGGGGATACTGAAAATGGGAAGCCTGTAAATACACCACATTATTATCTGGAATATAAATACAAGAATAAGACCAAGCATATTCTTTTTGATGCGGCTTACAAAGATGATCCTAAATTAAACGATGCTGCAAAAACATTGATCACTGAGGTTAGCAATATGATTAATGATGTGAGGGATAGAGATATGAATTGAGATATGAGATATGAGATGTGAGA